>Ga0123519_10015350_pt1 | contig 10762 bp, 6 predicted proteins | sample YelNatPaOPRAMG02_FD_87396 | JGI IMG/M metagenome (GOLD analysis project Ga0123519, IMG submission 87396) | Hot spring microbial communities from Yellowstone National Park - Yellowstone National Park OP-RAMG-02 (version 2) | ecosystem: Environmental > Aquatic > Thermal springs > Hot (42-90C) ...
AAAATTAAAAAATTAAAATAAAATACACGAGTCAAATTTGAGGTTTATCCAAACAAGATAATTAAAGAATTATCTTGTTCATTGAATGCCATTTGTCAATTTAAATGCAATATAATTAATAAAAAGAGAAACAAGGAGAGAATATTCTGAATTGCATTATGAACAATTTTTATTATACAAAAAATTAATAATATAAAACTTATATTTTTTACTTTAAAATTATTATAATATTAAAAAATATTTTCCATTATTTGTTTTAAATATTTACTCCAACCAGTTCTCTAACTCTGTCTAATGTAGGAATGCCTATTTCTTTAGCCTTTTGCGCGCCTTTTTTCCTTATTTCTATAATGTAATCTTTATTTTTTAATAATTCTTCACGTTTTTTTCTAAATGGAAGAAAGTATTCCCATATAACAGAAAACAGTTCTTTTTTTGCCTCACCATATCCATAACCACCTTTTCGCAATTTTTGATCCATTTCTAAGATTTTTTCTTGAGAAGCAAAGAGCTTGTAGATGGCAAACACGATACTCTTTTCGGGATTTTTGGGCTGTTCCAGCGGTGTTGGATCTGTTACTATACTCATTATTTTTTTTCTTATAATATTTTCTTCTGCAAAAATATCTATTGTATTGCCATAAGATTTAGACATTTTTTGACCATCTATTCCCGGAATAACAGCTACATCTTCTTTAATTTGCGGCTCGGGAATTGTAAATACTTCACCATAAGTCTGATTGAATTTTATTGCAATGTCGCGCGCAACTTCAACATGTTGTTTTTGATCTTTACCAACTGGCACAATATTGGTTTGATACATTAAAATATCGGCAGCCATAAGAACAGGATAAGAAAAAAGGCCATTATTTGCAGGAAGATTTTTTGCTATTTTATCTTTATACGAATGACATCGTTCCAAAAGTCCAACCGGAGTAACATTGTTAAGATACCACGTTAATTCGGCAACTTCTGGTACATCAGATTGAACCCAGAGAACACTTTTTTGGGGATCTATTCCTAATGCAATAAGATCTAATATTGCGTTGTTTGTATATTCTTTAAGTTCTTTTCCATTAAAAACAGAAGTAAGGCTATGCATGTTTGCAATAAAACAAAATAGTTCTCCTTTTTCCTGAGAAAGAACCATTGGTTTTATCATGCCCAAATAATTTCCAATGTGAAGAATACCCGAAGGCTGAATACCCGAAAGAATTCTCATTATTTGATAATCCTTTTTTATATTAAAAAAGTAATTTATAGAATATAAAAAATAACTTTATGCTTAAAAAACAGCGTTAACATTTTTTTAATAATAAGTAAATTAATTTTTTATTTTCCGGTTAATGGCTCGTGCTTTCTTTTTTTAAAATCAATACAAAATTTATCGTCTAAGTCTGATATTTCCTGAAAGAATCCGTTAAAACCATATTCTTCACAAAGATTTTTTAATGGCTCATATTCTTGTTGGGTTATCTGACGGCTGAGTTCTGGAAATTCAAAAGCCTTATACATTGGTCTGTATTGTGCCATAAGACTTATCCAGATATCGGAAGGATCAAAGTTTTCTTTTAAGAACAATAATATTTTTTCCGAAAAGGATTTTCCTTCTGGTAAAACAAGATGCCTTATACATAATCCTCTTTTTGCAATTCCATTTTTATCAAATTTTAAAGGACCAACCTGCTTAAACATTTCTTTAATTGCCAGCTTATTAATTTCCACATAATCTTTTGCTTTACAATAGCGAAAAGAAGATTTGTTGTCTCCATATTTCATGTCGGGAAGATAAATATCAATAATACCTTTTAGCAATTGTAATGGTTGCGTTAGTTCGTAGCCGCTAGAATTCCATACTATGGGTATATTTAAACCATGTTCGCTGGCTGTTTTTATGCTCTTAATTATCCATGGTAAGAAGTGAGTTGGCGTCACCAAGTTAATGTTATGAACGCCCAAATTTTGAAGCCAGAGCATTTTTTCTGCAAGTTGTTCTACAGAATAAGCTTGCCCTTCTTCCTGATGAGAAATCTGATAATTCTGGCAAAAGCAACATTTTAAAGAACAATATGTAAAAAATATTGTTCCAGAACCATTAGTCCCAGAAATAGGAGGCTCTTCTCCATGATGAGGAAAAATGCTGGAAATGACAAGATTGTCTTTTGCCCTGCAAAAACCTATTTGTCCTTCAAGCCTTTTTGCCATGCATTTTCGGGGGCATAAAATACATGGAGAGGCAAGAGAAAAGGCTTTATCTATTTTTTCGTTCCATTCATTTTGGGAAAGAAAAAGATAAGACGGTGTGTTTTTCATAGTTTAAATATTTATCTTTTTTCGTAGTTTTTTATGTCGTCTAAAGGAATAAAATCATTTTCTAAATCAGACTGGGCAGAAGGTATGCTTGGCAAAGAGGTAAATCCGTATTGTTTTGGATTTTCTGAGATAATTAAAAGAGCTATTACACGTGGTATATATTCGTTTGTTTCTTCTGCAAGAATTCCCATTCTGTATATATACCAGAAATCGCGGTTTCTCATGGGATTATCTATTTTACGCAAGGCATTAACTATTCTGTTTTCACCCGCATTGTATGCTGCTATGGCAAGCATGACCGAACTTTTACCACCAAATATTGCAATTAGTTCTTTAAAATATTTTGCTGCTGCATTTGTTGCTTTTTCTGGATCACATCTTTCGTCTACGATATTATCAATCCTTAAGCCATATCGTCTGCCTGTTTCTGGCATAAACTGCCATATCCCTCTTGCACCAGCATGAGATAAAGCCATAGGATTAAATCCGCTTTCCAGCATAGAAACATAGGCAAGATCTTCTGGAAGATTATTCTGCCTAAAAATTTTTCTTATCATAGGAAAATATTTTTCTTTTCTTGCAATATATTTGGCTATTGTATTTTTGAGGCTTCCTGAGTATATGTTAATATGATATTTAACACGCGAAATCATTTCTTTTGGGATATGATAATCTGTTTCGCCAAATCGCATAAGAACTTCGTCTATTGTTTTTTCTAAAGGCTCAGAGTAAAATTTGTCAAAATCACTGCTTTTTACTTCCTGTCTTACAGCAGATAATTGTTTTTTTGCATTTTCCAATTCCAGAATAAGTGAATCTAAAATTTTTTTGTTTACATCGGGATTTTTGTTTGCATCCGCTATTTGAGCCTCATATTTGTCTAATTTTTCACGTAGGCTAAAGCCCTTAGAAAGAAGAGACTTATATTGATATGCACGTATTGCAAAAAAAGAAATTGCAACAACAGAAATGCCAATAACAACACCAAGTATTGCTATCCATTTTTTTCTGCTTCTTTTGTGAGCAATGTAGACGCTTTTAAGCATTGCCGCCTGAGTTTGTCCTATTTTGCCTCTATTTATTATTTTTTCTATTCTATCCTCGTCTCCCATCAGCTTGTGCATATCGCTGGCGCCCATTTTTTTTTCTATTATTTTTTTTTCCATTTCCATTGTTTGAGAAGAATTATTGTTAAGCTGATTTTTTGGCGGAAGGGTAAGTTTTACTTTTGTAACTACACTTAAATCTTCTTTACCCGTCATATCATCGGATATCATTTTATCGTATTTGTTTATATCATCTTCTATGGTTCTTATACTTGTTGATTCTGGCGAAGAAATGTTTAATGCAGAGTCTGCATTAAGAGAAAGTTCGGTTTCTGATTTTATTAGTTTTAATCTTGGACCTGTTTTGCCAAATCCTATAACATCGTTTGGCATAAGTTGAATTTCTGTAATACGTTCTTCGTTAACATAAGTTCCATTGGTGCTTTCTAAATCCTGTAGCGTTATATGATCTCCGCTTTTATAAATAATAGCATGATGGCTAGATACTGTTTTTTCTGAAGGATTAAGAGCTATGTTGTTTTGTGAACTTCTTCCAACACTAATTGCACCATCCTGCAATAAATATCTTCTTCCTGTTTGTTGACCTTTTATTATTTCTAAATAATAATAACTCATAGCTACCTTTAAAAATATTACCCCTTACATCTTTTTACAATATTTTCTATAATTTGATATCCATTAAAAATATTTTGTGACAAAAGGAATTCTGTTAAATCTTTTTCCAGTTCTTCTGCAGAAGAATATCTGTTTTTAGGTTCTAATGCCATTGCCTTATATATTATTTCTTTTAGCTTTTTAGGCACATAGTCTTCTAATGGATTAAATTCTGATTTTGATTTAGCAGAAATAAGTGCAGGTATTTCTGTTTGTGGAAAAGCTTTTTTACCACATACAAGTTCGTATAGGGTAACGCCAAGAGCATATATATCGGTGCTTGCAGATATATTTTTATGGCTTATTTGTTCGGGGGCAAGGTAAGGCAAAGTTCCAACCACGCAGCCAAATTCTTCTTCTAAAATATTTTCTTGGAGAGGTCTTGCTATGCCAAAATCTGTAAGTTTAATTTTACCGCTCTTAGAAATCATAATGTTTGAAGGCTTTAAATCTCTATGAATAATTCCGGTATAAGTATTACCATATATTACTGCCGTTTTTTTATGGGCAAAACCAAGTGCCTTGCAGACCAGAATACCTATTGCCGCTGTTTCTAAAGGAGTTAATCTAATGCATTTTTTTAATACATCTTCCATAGACATTCCCAAAACATATTCCATTTCTATATACGGAAGGGAATGCCATTCTCCAACGCTAAAAAATTGTATAATATTTGGATGTTGAAGATTGGCAAGAATTTTTATTTCTGTTTCAAAACGTTCAAGTATGGTTGCTGGTTTACCCGGTTTTATAACCTTGACTGCGCGGTAAACCTCGGGTCTAAATAACCAGACAAGATATACATCTGCCATTCCTCCGCTACCGATAAATTTTACTATTCTGCCATTACATAATTCAGAAAATGCAGATAAAAATTTGGCATCAATTGATTGAGTAATCTTATTTTGTTGCTTTTGGGAATTGTCAGTAAGAATAAGGTTATTGTTTGTTTCTGATATTGTATGGAACAATAAATTTTCTTCATTTTTTGTTTCTTTTATGATATTTTTGGATAGCTTATTGGCAACAAATATTGCAGTTTCGCAATCGGGAATAGCTTTAATGAAATCATCTTCCCTAGGAGGTGGCAAAAAGTCTTTTGTTAATGAAGAAGCAGCATCAAATTGAATAGACAAGCTTCCTTCTAAAGAAGGTACTCCTTTTAATGTGATGAGATATAATATATTAAAAATCAGAGCCAGAAAATGAGAGGATGGATTCCAGAAAAAATAAAATTTATTAAAAGCAATAAATTCTGCACCAATACTAAGAGCCGTTAATAAGATGCCTAAAAACAATATTAATGTTTTTTGTTTTGAAGATAAAAAAATGGCAAGGCCTGGAAAAATAAAAAGCATAATGAGAATATTTATTAATTCAATTGTATTGTTTGCTTGTTTTATCCATAGGTTTTGAAGAATATCACATGCAGATGTTGCCCATAATTCTACACCGGGAAATTGTGAGCCTAAAGGTGTTGTAAAAAAGTCTGCTCCTGTAAGAGGATCGGTTACACCAATAAATATGAGTTTATTTTTTATACTTGATGAATCTAATTTTCCCAACATAACATCGTATGCAGAAACACATTTAAGAGTTCCTGCCTTACCGCGAAAATTTATTAAAGTGCTTCCTGCATAATATGAGATAGGAATTTTTTTATCACCCAAAATGATTTGAGGTTTTTTCCCATCTAAAATAAATTCAGATGGCTTAACATCTAAGAATGCAGCAGCTGCACATATTCCAAAAGAGGGAATATATTCATTGTCGTATTTTATTACATGAACAATTTCGCGAATTTTTTGATCCAGTCTACTTGTTGTTACATTTATTACCCCGCTTTGAGACGCAGAAGAGTTAAATATGCTATCGGAAGCATCAATTCTGTTTGCAGAAAAAAGATTAATATTTGAAAGGTTGTCTTTGTTTAAAACGATTTTAAAATATTGTTTTATTAAATAGGAACTTTGGGGAAAAGTACCATTTACTGGTTCTTGAATATCTTTAACAAAAGAAGCACGTATAGGAAGAAGGAGCTTTTTTACTTCTGAAAAAGCAGACATAAGACTATCGTTGCCATTAATATCCTGTGGTTTGTGAGGAAATAAGATGTCAATTGCAATTACTTTTGGTGAATAAGAATTAAGTTTGTTTATAACAGAAGCAATAATGCTTCGGCTCCATGGCCAAGCGCCTATTTTTGATATGCTATGTGCATCAATTGCAACAATTGTAACAGAATCGCAGGGCACGGGCTTTTTAATTAAAATAAAATTCAAATCATAAAAAATATTGTCTATTATCTTAAAAACAGGTAGAAATACAATAGAAAAAAGAAGAAGTGTGGCAATTCCTAAAACAATTGTTTTTTTTAGTTTCATTTCTCATTCTCTTTAAAAAGTTTAGAAATTCTTTTGTCTCTTTCTATATTCCAATTTTCCCAAAGGTCTTTTTCGTTTTTAGAAAAAGACTCAATTTTTCCTGCTTTGCCTTTTTTATCTATTTTAATTTTTTGCATTTCCTTTAAGATTGCAGACCATTCTTCTAAACTTACTTCTTTTGGCCCTTCTATTTCCAAAGGTCCGCTAATTTCACCCACCTCACGAAAATTAGGCTTTTTTACCATAGCCGGACTATTTTTAACAACAACTTCGCCAGAGAATACTTTTATTTCGGAAGAACTGTCTTGTTGGATTTCTGCCTCATATACAGTGCCATGAACTCCTGCAACTGCGTTTGGCAGTTCTACATCAAAGCTGCTTTTACTATCTCTGATTTTTTTTATCTTAGCCCATATAGCTCCAATATTAAAATCGGCTTTTGTTTTTAAAGTTGCTTTTGAAGTATCTTTTAAAGAAGAAAGAGTAAGACGGGTTTTTTCTTTTAATCTTATAACAGCTTCTTTATTTATAATTATTTCAACCCTTGCTCCTTCTTTTGTTTGAATAACATCACCGGGATATATTATAGTATTGGAAAAAAGTTTTTTTGCCTCCTTTTGATTGTTAGAAAAAATATACGCATCACCTTCAACATAAGTTACTACTGCTTGAACAATATATTGATGCTGATTGACAAATGAACTGTCTTGTGTTTTCTTCTTATATAGAGGATTAACAAGAATAACAGTTTGACCCGGATAAATGAGATTAATATCTTTAATAATAGGATTCCTTTTTTTTATTGAGTCTGCTAATTCTTTAGAAAAAAAACCAAAATAATCTATACATAAAAGACTTATTGTTTCTCCTTTTTCTACAATATGACTAAATGTTTCTAAATTAGAATCAATTTTCTTATTACCAAAAACATTTAGAACTATAATAACAATCAGAATATTAGATAGTATAAGAATATATTTCATTTTAAGGTATCTCCTCATTATAAAGAATCTTTGATTTTAATTAATCAATTAACAATATAGTAATCTTTTTTTAATTGTGTTTTATGTAATAAAATAAAAACAATCTATCCTTTTCTTTAAAAAATATTAGAGTCTTTAAATAGTAAAATCAAAATAAACATTATAACCGCATACAGTAATATCAGACTTAACTTTTATAAAAACAGAATCATCTTCCAATACGTTTGCACTAATTTGATCGCGGGTTAAATTTATTTTATAGCTACCAAACATATTTATTAAATATTCTATAAGAGCCTCTGCAATTTCTTTTTTTGAGTATGATTGACTCCATAATAAAATATTTATGCCGCAAAGTCTTATTATTCTATTTACAAAAAGATTATAAAAAATACTGGTATAATGCTGGGCAACTTCTTCTTTGCTAACTACAGAAATTGCTTTGGTTAAGTCTGATAATTCTTTTGAATTATCAAGCAATGTTAAACCAAATGATGCTGCATCTGATATTGCTTCTTTAGAAATTGTTTGTGAAAATATAGGAAAAGAGAAAATACTGTTATTTAAATCGCTACTGGGATTTACACAAAATGGATCCTGTTCAAGAAGAATTTTTTCTGCCCATTTTGTTGCAAAAAACCAACTTGCATTTCCCATATTATTAACAAGCTCTGGACCGCATAAGCATAAATTTCTACTGGCAGTATTTTGTCTTAATTTTTTAAATGGTAGAAATCTTACATCTTCAAAAAAATGAAACAAACTATTATGTTCATTTAAATAGCCGAAAATAGAGTCTTTTTGACTTATAGGTACAAAAGCAACAAATTTGTATTTTTCGGAAGCATCAGCAAGCAAAGAAAGAGAATTTATATCGGCGGTTGTAAATCCTGTTTCAAAATCCCATATAACAAGATCGGGAGAGATATTTTTATTTAAACAATATCCAAGGATATTCTCAATATTTTCTAATATTTCGGTTATTGGCGAAGAGAAAACAATAACTTTAACCTGTTTTTTTCTTCCAATTACTTTTATGAGGTTAAAAAGTCCCTGCCATGAATTGGTTTTTTGCTTATAAAAATCTGAAGTAAGAATATGATTTGTTTGTGAGGCTATTCTTTTTTCTAAATCTTCTAGATATTTTTTTATATTGCTTTTGTTTATGCCTTTATAATCATCTTCAGAAAAGATTTTTAAGTCATTGCTCTGATTTAAAGATGTATCAACCATAGACAAAATTCTGTCTATTGTGGATAGGTTAGATTTATTGCCAGATATTTTTTGTGTAAGGTTTTCTTTTGGTGTAAGAAGTGATAATAGGAATTTTATTTCATTTTCTGGAAGAGAAATGTTATTTAAATAAGATATAACATCATTAACAGATGTTTTGCCGTCTAATAGCTGGTTAAGAATAAAATATACTTTACTAAAATTTGAAAGCGGAGTACTGTTTGCTTTTATGCTTTGCTTTGAAAAATCGGAAATAGCTTTTATTTTATGTTCAAAGAATATGGGATTATTAGTCTCATAAAGAAAATTGTTTACAGTTCCAGATATAACAACATTTTTTGATGAAATAAATTCATTCCATTCTGGAGCAGAAACAATTTCGGGTTCCTTAGAAACATAACCTAACTCTGCAAATAAGAGAATATTAAAGGGGGGAATATTTATTGTTTTTTTATCAGGATTGTCTGTTTGAGAACCAAGCGTGATAGAAACAGATTCTATTGGTGATTTTTCTTTTTCCATATTATCCTTCTTTATTTATAAATAATGACTTTTAATTTAAAATACACAATTGTAATATTTATTTACAAATAAGCAAATAAAATAAGATAAGAACACTTTTTATAATTTATTCTAATTTTTATTTGCAAATTTTAAACTAATATTTAACAAATAAGAAGCTATGTGTTAGTTTGGTGATTCTTTAGAATTATATATATAAGAAAAACTATGCATTATCCTTAAGACACATGGGCAGATCTCCACTTTTTCGGTGATAGGCAACGCATTCGCAACACAAACCATTTCTTTCGCAATTTTTATAAGGGCATACACATCTTTTTTTATTGGTTTCTATTTGGCATTCTTTGTTTTTCATATTTGTCCTCCTAATAACATAATTAAATTAATTGTTCTGTTTCTGCTGCATTTTTTGTGCCATTCGCTGAAGTTCTGCTATTGCTTTTTTATTATATTCATGATCTGGCACAGAACGAAGAAGAGTGCGAAGCTGCCACCAGGAATCTAAGGCTTCTTTGTAATTTGTTTCGTTTGGCTCTGCATCAAAAATAGCAGTTTCGCATAAAGCTGTATAATAATAAACTTCCTGTCTTAATACATCGTAATCTATAAAAGCATGTGGAAGAGTTAGGCTGTGGGATAGATATTTTTTACTTTCATTATATCTTTTGTTGTTATATGCAAACTTAGCCTTTGCAAGATAAAATTCTGCGTCATTGATGGAATTATTTTGTAAAAATTCTGCGAGTCTACCAATATTGCCTGTTTTTTCTAATGCTCTCATTTTAAAAATAAGAACACCTGTTGAATTTGCTTTTTCTGAAGGCAGATTATCGCAAATTTTTAAGACATTAAGAAAGTTTCCAGATTTTAATTCGTTTTCCATTATTATAAAAATATCTTGAGTACTGTATTTGGCTTTTAGAGCATCTAAAAAATTTAACGGTTGTTTTGGAATTGTTTGTTTAGGCTTTTCTTTTATTTCTTTTTCTTTTGTAAAGGAATCAAAAGATTTTTGTGGCTTAGACATAGGTTTATTTTCTGTAATAGCTACTTTGGGTTCTAAAGAATTTTCTTGAATTTGAGATTGTTGCTCTTTTGGTTTTTGTGCAAACTCTTGTTTTTGAGCAGGAACCTGTGGCTTTTGATATGTATTCGCTTTTAAAAAACGCTTTAGATATTCGGGGTTTTTATAAAAATAAAAACCTGTTATAGAGATTATTACTAAAAAAATTAAAGAAAATAAAAATGTTTTTACCGGAAACAATTTTTTATATGAGGCAACAACTTTTTTTCCACTTTCTGTAGAAATAAAAGATGCCATTACTTCTTCTGGACTTTTATTGCAAATACTGGCATGAATTTTGTGTAATTCTTCAAGAAGATCTGCAGCAGAAGGAATTCTTTTTGCCGGATCCTGTTCCATGCATTTATAAATAACCCGTTTTAGACGTTTGGGAACTTTTATATCGTACTCTTCAAGAGGCTTGAATTTATTTTTGGTTTTCTCAGAAATTAATTTTGGAAGACTGGATTGTGGAAAAGCAGGAACACCAGTTAATATTTCGTACATTGTAACACCCAAAGCATAAAGATCGGTTGTTACGTC
>Ga0123519_10015351_pt1 | contig 10762 bp, 11 predicted proteins | sample YelNatPaOPRAMG02_FD_87396 | JGI IMG/M metagenome (GOLD analysis project Ga0123519, IMG submission 87396) | Hot spring microbial communities from Yellowstone National Park - Yellowstone National Park OP-RAMG-02 (version 2) | ecosystem: Environmental > Aquatic > Thermal springs > Hot (42-90C) ...
GATACTTGGGGAAATCCTTGCCCCAATAAGGGAAATAGAGGGCGTCAAAATCATTGATTATTCCTCCGACCCCGACCACAATCGCTCAGTTATTAGCCTCATTGGCGAGCCTGAACCACTCCTCAAAGCCCTTTTCGAAGCCTCGCGCAAAGCTGTTGCCCTAATCAATTTAAACAATCATCAAGGGGAACATCCCCGCTGTGGGGCGGTGGATGTAATCCCACTTATTCCCCTTAAAGATGTAAGCTTGGAGGAATGTGTGAAATATGCTCACCATTTAGGAGAGCTGTTGGCAAAGAAGCTCAATTTGCCAGTATATTTTTATGGTGAGGCAGCTTTGAAAGAGGAGAGAAGAGACCTATCGGATGTGAGGAAGGGAGGGTTAGAGGCGATAAGGGAGGATATGAAAAATGGAAGGAGGTTGCCAGATTTAGGTCCCCTCCAGCCTCATCCAACCGCTGGTTGCGTGATAGTTGGAGTGCGGGATTTCCTGATTGCCTTCAATGTCAACCTCGCCTCTTCAAATCTTGAAATCGCAAAGAAGATAGCCTCTTCGGTGAGGGAAAAGGGAGGTGGACTTATTGGCGTTAAGGCTCTGGGAATCAACCTCGCCTCAAGGGGAATGGTTCAGGTTTCTATGAACATCACAATGCCCTTCAAAACCCCCTTATACCGAGTTTATGAGCTGGTAAAAATTGAGGCAAAAAGATATGGAGTTGAAATTGATTCAGGGGAAATAATCGGTCCCGTGCCTTTACAGGTCCTTATTGATACTCTCTCTTACTATCTCCCTCTTAAGGATTTCAAACTTCAGCAAGTAATAGATATCCATATATAAAAGGAGTGATTTCCCCCAAATGGACAAAGAGAAAATTGAGAAAGCAGTAAAGGAGATATTGGTTGCCATAGGGGAAGACCCGGAAAGGGAGGGATTGAGGGAGACACCGAGGAGGGTGGCTGAGGCGATGGAGGAGCTATTAGCAGGATATGAGAAGGGGGAGGAGGATTTCACAGTTTTTGAGGTTGAATCGGATGGGGTCGTCATTTTGAGGGACATACCCCTCTTTTCCTTCTGTGAACATCATTTTTTGCCCTTTATCGGAAAGGCACATATTGCCTACCTTCCGAATGGCAAGATAGCCGGCGTAAGCAAGCTGGTGAGAACGGTTGAGAAATATGCCAGGAGATTGCAAGTGCAGGAGCGTCTAACCAAGGAGATTGCTGATGAGCTGATGGAAAGACTTAACCCAAAAGGGTTAATCGTCCTCATCGAAGCCGAGCATCTCTGTATGACACTGAGGGGGGTAAGAAGCCCTGGCTCATTTGTTATAACATATCAAGCGAGAGGAATATATGAGGACGAATCCCTTTCCCATTCCATCCTATCGCTTCTTAGGAAATGAGGGGGATTAGGGTCTTAAGCCTTGATAGGGAGGGGCTTGTTGGGGAGATGAGGAGGATGGGTGTTTCTGAGGGAGGAATTGAGAGAATGCTTGGGAAGGGGGATTTTCTCCAAATCCTCTTGCCCAAAACCCCCCATTTTCTCGCGAATATAATGAAGCAAAAGATGCTGGCATTAGGAGGGGAGAATGCTGTTAGTTGGGAGGCGGTGAAGGGAGGGCAAGGGGAAACGGATTGCCTTATTCTCGGCACGAGAAAGCAAATAGAGGCGCTCCTTGCATATTTGAAGGAGCAGCCCTTTTCTTCCATTAGAGAGATAATCTGTGAATTGGAGGAGATATTGAATAATATTGAAAGGAAACAGTGGTTTCTCCCTTTGCCACGCCATCCCCTCCCCTTTGGAGAGAAGCCAAAGATAATGGGGATTCTTAATATCACTCCTGATTCCTTTTATGACGGAGGCAGATATAACGAATTAGATAGAGCGATAGCACGAGCGGAGGAGATGGCGGGGGAAGGAGCGGAGATAATAGATATAGGGGGAGAATCAACCCGTCCTGGCTCGGAGCCGATAAGCGTTGAGGAAGAGATGCGAAGGGTATTGCCAGTGATAAAAGAGCTTATAAAGAGGGTTGATTTGCCGATATCAATTGATACATATAAGTCCGAGGTAGCGAAAGCGGCGATAGAGGAAGGGGCGGAGATTGTAAATGACATAAGCGCTATAAGATTTGACGAAAAAATGATTGAAGTGGTGAAGGAGAAGAAGGTGGCGGTGGTTTTGATGCATATGAAAGGGACGCCAAAAGATATGCAGGTTAATCCCTATTATGAGGATGTCGTGGGGGAAGTATATGACTTCCTCAGGGAGAGAGTTGAATGGGCGATAAAGAAAGGAGTAGATAAAGATTATCTTATTATTGACCCCGGAATAGGATTTGGGAAAAGTGTAAGCGATAATTTGGAGCTTATAAGACGCCTTCCTGAGTTTAAATCCCTTGGCTTACCAATTCTCGTAGGTCCTTCGCGGAAGAGCTTTATCGGTAACATCCTTGGTGGGTTACCGCCGGAGGAGCGTTTAGAGGGAACAGCATCCGCGGTAGCAATTTCTGTGATAAATGGGGCAAATATTATAAGAGTGCATGATGTGAAGGAGATGAGGAGGGTAATAGAGGTAGCTTATGCGATAAAAACGGGTTTGGCTGATTGAAGATTTCGCTAAAGATGAAATTCTTACCCGCTTCCTTGATACATTTTTATTCCCATAATTGCAATTAAAGTTCCACACATTCCCATTACGAATAAATAGGCAATGTTTTTCAATAGCGAGACGAGATAATTGGCAATTTCACTTGGTTGGCTCATCGGGATTGGACGGGATAGGGACGAGAGGGAGATAGCGAATGTATAAACAAGAAGAGCTATGCCCAAAAGAAATACAATAATTCCCAGGGTGGAGCTCGCAATCTTATGAGGATTCATCATTCAAACCCCCTTCTCTTTTTTAAATAATGCAAGACAGCTGACATAAAAGATATATGAGACCAGGTGAGCGGGGCAACGGAGAGCGGCTCGCCGGTTAGCGGATGAACTTGCTCGGGAAGGATTCCCGTTGGAAGGGAATGCTCCTTAGCCCACTGGAAAAATTTCAGGCACTCTTTTAGTTCTTCCAAACTTTTCGCCTTTTCTATATGCCCTTCAGCAAGCCACATCGTGCATATATACCAGGGATTGCCCGGTATATTTTCTAAATCTTCGCTTTGGCGGAAATACCAATCGCCTTTATACCTGCTTACACCGCCTATTTTTGTTTTCACCCAGAGTTCTCTTTCTATTTGGCAAAGAAAAGGCAGAAGTTCATCTTCCTTGAGAGGGAAGATATTGAGAAGGGGAAGGAGAAAGAAGCTCGCATCGGGAGTGCAATCCCTTTGCCAGCCGGAGGGGGAAGGAATGAGGCTCCGGCAGAGATTCCCCTTCTCAAAGAATATCTTCAAGCCATTCCAAATCTGTTGACCTTTAGTAAAAAATTTCTTTGAGCTTTCCATATCGCCCATTGCGGAGGCTAGCTCGGAAGCGGAGAAAAGAGAAAGGGAGGTTAGCGCGGATGTATATAAGTGGATTCCCCGTCTTTCCTCCCATATGTCCCAAGAGGGACGAGGGAGATCGAGGTTTTCTTCTATATAATTGCTCATAAAATCGGCGGGCTTTTTCACGACTTCAGGGTAAATATTAGAGAGGAATTCAATATCACCAAACTTTTTATAGTGTTGCCAAAGGGCATAAATAACTATGGCAGTGGAATCTTGCTGGAAGGGAATCTCCCTTTCACCATTTATTACCCAAGGATGCCAACTTGAACCGAGGGAGCCATCGGCGGAATACTTGTGCCAAAGGAAAGGGAGCTCTTTTGAGAGGAGCTTTTGAAGAAAGGAGAAAAATCTCCTGCTTATATCTATTTGTCCCAACTCAGCAAAAACCATAACGGTATAAGCGGAATCCCTTCCCCACATATAGGAATAATGGGCACGAGCAGTTTGCATAATATCTGAATCATTCGCTGCGATAACTGCTCCGCCATTATCAATATTTGTTCTCACTATCAAGGCACTTTTGCGAAAGAGCTCGGAAATGTCGGAAGGCAAATCAAGGAAATCAGGAAGGATGCTCCTTAGCCAGCTATTCCAGTAAGCATAGGTTTCTACCAAAAGCTGATTTCCTCTTTTTCTTGCTAATTCGTGAAGCTTTGATACCTCTTCAAGGGAATGACCAACTACCACCCAGACCAATGCCTTGTTGTTCGGAGGAGAGGGTTGAAGGCGGATGGAGAATGTGCTATCAACTGCTCCTTGTTCAATTGAGCGCATTGATAGCTTCCCATCCTCAGCATCGTGCCAGCTTCCCTTTGTTCCTATGGAGAATTCAGATATCTTCCCTTCGGGAAAGGCACCGGAAACAAGGATATAAATGTCTCTTTTGAAATGGATGATGGCATCTAAAAATGGATTATAAAAGGCTGTGTCCCCGACATCTGTTTCCAAAAGGGAAAAATCATTATGAAAGAATAGGGTGGCTTCTTTTTCTCCTCTAACTTCTAATTCTCGGAGAAAGATATTTGAGAAAGGGTGGACTGCCAATTTAGAGGAAATCTCCATTCCGTTCGGCGACTTGTAATGGCTGAACCAGACCAATGCGTCTGGTTCATATCCAATTTCTCCTCCCCAATTATCATCCATCCAAAAAAGCTTTTCCCCATCCCACAAGCCAATCTTGCAAACATTGCCCATTATATGATTGAATAAACCGACATAAGGGAAATAGAGGTCTCGTAGCTGACCAAATTTGTCCAAGCAAACAAGGAGGTTGCCGTTTCCCAAAACGAGGTGTCTCGGCATAATCTAATTTATCTTATCTTCTCCCCCTGTTATTTGTTTCTCTTTTCTTTAAACCCGACAATCTATCATCGCTTTGCTTACGAAATTGGCGTAGCTTCTCCTCCAAAAGGGTAGATTTTTCCTTTGCCCTCTTTATTGAGAGCTCAAGCCTTCCTTTGTCATCATATCCTAAAACTCTGCAGCGAACCTCTTCCCCCACTTTTAAGAAATCGTTTATATCTTCCACAAACTCATCCGATATCTCCGATATGTGAACAAAGCCTCTTTTGCCGTTCTCCAGAATCACAATAACACCTCTTGGAAGGATTTGCTTGACTTTTCCTTTGAGAACACTTCCTATTTCCGACATATTTTCGGCATTCCTCCGGTTTAAAGTTTTCGTTTTAGTAAGATTATATAGTGCGTGAGAAAAAAAGCAAATCGCTTTTCCTCTTTATAAAAAAAGCTTGCATATTCTAATTTCATTGAGTAAAATAGAGTAAAACATATTTGGAGGTGAGTAGTTTGAAGAAACTGCTTTTATTATCTGTTGTGTTTCTCTGTGTTGTTGGTCTCTGGGCACAGGAGGAAGGCGGAAAAGCCCTGGTTTATTCGGGCAAGATAGGCATTTTCCGCCCCAGCGATTCAGACCTGCGAGACGCCCTCGGCTCCAGCTGGTTCCTCCTCGGCATAGATGCTGAATCCCCCGTTGCCCCAGATGCCTCTTGGGTATATTCCCTGGAGTATCTCCACAAGTCGGATACGGGGATGACGCTAACCGAGATTCCCCTCCTTGCGACCTGGAAAAAGACATCTGTTTCCGGCGAGCCACCTATGTTCGGAGAAACCCAGCCTCAATATTATCCATATCTTGGGTTTGGAGCAGGTCTATATTATCTGAAGGCTGAAAACACAACAAGCGATAGCACTTGGAAGACCGGCTTCCACATCCTCGTCGGAGCTCGCTTCAGCTCAAATATGTTCGCCGAGTTACGCTGGAACACAATCGGGAAATGGCACGATACCGATTGCGGTGGCTATTCCTTGATAGTTGGCATAAAGTTTTAAACAGGGGGTGTCATTGCCTAAATAGAAGAAGTCTTAGAGATATTCCGCAAATTAGAAGCCGTAAGGGAAGGGCATTTCCTTTTAGCCTCCGGCCTTCATAGTTCTTTATATTTTGATAAAATGAAGGTATTGGCTCATCCAGAGGAGATATCTATTCTATGTAGAAAATTGGGCGAGGAGCTGAAAGGAAAAGAATTTGAAATCGTGGTTGGTCCTTCCCTAGGTGGGGTCATAATTGCTTTTGAGGTGGCGAAATATCTTGGTCTTAAATGTGCCTTCGCTGATAGGGTAGGGGATATAAGGGCGATTAGACCGAGGGAAATTTTGCAGAAGGGGATGAAGGTTGGATTAGTTGATGACATTTTGACAACGGGCAAGTCCATCAGGGAGACTTTATCTGCTTTAGAGGAATGCGGAGTTGAAGTTGTCGTTGCAGGGGTCATCTTGGACCGCAGCGGTGGAGAGGTAGACTTGGGCGTTCCTCTCGTTTCCCTTGCCTCAATGAAAGTGGAGGCATATAAGCCTGAGGAATGCCCCCTTTGCAAGAAAGGGATACCTCTTGAGGTTTATGGGAGCGCTATGAGGAAGGGATAAGGAGAAGGAGGGAGAAGTTCCCCTTTAAATAACGCCTGACAATCTTCTTAACATCCCAGATATTTACATTCTTCACAAGCTGGGTAAATTTATCCAAGTAATCAAATCCTAACCCCATAGCTTCAAACCAGGCAAGATTGAAGGACAGGTTTTTAAGCTGCGCTTGAGAAAGAATGTAATCGCCAATCAGCTTGTTTTTCGCTCTTTCCAATTCCTTTTGCTCAATATCATCTAAGGAATTGATTTCGTTGAGGATGGCTTCTTTCGCTTCCTCAACTCTTTTGGGGTCAACAGCAGCCCAGACGAGAAGGTGGCTCTTTCCGAGAAGAGGTGGATAAAGGGAGCCGAAATCGTAGGAGATTCCCATCCGCCAGCGAAGCGCTTTCGCCAAACGAGAGGAGGTCCCTTTCCCCAAAAGGGTATTTATAATCTCAAATACAGGATAATCCCCACTGTTAAGTCCGGGCAAGGGAATGCCTATGAAAAGATAGGCAAAAGGGGCGGGACGCTCCATTACATCAACCTCCGAACGGACAAGGGGATAGAAGGAAGGATAGGTAAAGCTAATTGCTTCCCCTTTTGGAAAGCTTCCGAGCAGGTCTTTTACACTTTTAATCGTTTGCTCGGGCGCAACATCTCCCGCTATTGCAAGGAAAACATTTTGCGGTTGGAAATAAGCAAGATGAAGGGAGCGGAGTTCATCTAAACTTAAGGATTGGAGGCTTTCCTTATTCCCATTTACAAGCCTCGCATATGGATGGTTTGCGCCATAAAGGCTTTCTCTTAGGCGAGCATAAGCCGATACGAAGGGGCGTGAACTTATTTCCTCAATTTCCGAGATAGCTTTTCTTTTCTCACGCTCAAAATCATATTCATCAAAAAGGGGCTGGAAAATAATCTCCCTTAATAATTTAATAGCTTCCTTCAATGAAAAAGCGGGACAAGTTAGGGAAATGGACCAATAATTTTCGTTTACTTCTGTTTGTAAGTCTATGAGATTCTCCTCCATTATTTTTTCAATCTCGTCTTTAGTATGACTTTTTGTTCCGAGGGGCATAAGCCTCAATAGAAAGCTCCCTGCTCCTGGCGTTTTCTCCACTAAGCTTCCTCCCTTGATTATAGCGGTAATATTAACGAGCTGGTTAACTTCCCTCTGGGCGACTATAAGGGTGAGACCGTTTTGAAGGGTGCGTTTAACGGGTAAGGGTAGAGCAAGGGGAGTGAGAAGGAAAAAGAGAAAGATTTTCCTCATTTCTTCGGTAGGAGGGATACGAAGCAGTAAGCATCCGACCTGATATATCTATCCCAAGCTTCCTTAGTTTCCTGCAAAGTGATTTCCTCCACCATCTTTGGATAATCGCAGGCGAAGGTATAGTCCGATATGCTTTCATAGAAACCAAATATATGCGCCTGGTCGGCGTAGGTCTCGCAATTGAGGGAGTAGGAAAAAAGAAGGCTTCGCTTTGCTTTAGCAAGAGCTTCCTCACTTATGTTTTTCTTTAATTCCGAAAAAGATTCTAAAACTCCCTTCCTAACCTCCTCTATAACATCTCCCCAAGTTGAAGCATATACGATGAAAACGGATGGATATCTTTGGGTTAGGAAGAAGGAGCGAATTTCCGATACAAGTCCTTTCTCCTTCAAGGAGGAGAAAATCTTGCCATCCTCAATAATCTGGTCAAGTAAATCAAGCGCAATTACTCCCTTCCTATCCTCAACGCTTGGAGCGGAAAAGCCGAAGGCTATATAGCTCCTCACCCCATTTTCACTCGCTTGCAAGGAAGTTGGTTGATAATTCAAGGAAGAGGAGCGGACCTCATTTAGAGGTGGTTCAGCTTTAATGGGAGGAGGGGAAGAATCGTTCTTCCAATCCCCAAAGAAACGCTCAACCAATTGGAGGACATTCTTCTCCTCTATCTTTCCCACTACTATTATGCTGGCGAGGCTTGGGAGATAGAAGCTTCGCCAGGCGGAGAAGAGGTCGTCCCTATCTATTTTAGCTATGGATTCCTCCCAGCCCGGTATAGGATACCGATAGGGGTGCTGGGTGAACATCAAGCGGGATATTTCCCAGGCGGATTGCTGGAAAGGGTTGTTCGCTCCCTTTGCTTCCGCTAAAACTATCCTTTTTTCCTTCTCCATTTCTTTTTCCTCAAATAAGGGATATCTAATGAGCTCTGATAGGATTTCCAGCGCTTTGGGGAGGAATTGAGGTGTAATCTCGATTGAGTAATAGGTGAAATCCTGACCTGTTTCAGCGCTTATCCTTCCTCCCATTTCCTCAATAGCTTCGTCTATTGCTCCAGAGGGATAATTCCTTGAACCATCAAACAGCATATGTTCCAATAGATGCATCAGTCCCGGCTTGTCTCCATCCCTTACCGAGCCTACTTTGAGCCAGAGTTGGAGGGAAACGAGTTCCAACTCCGAGCGGGGGAGAATAACGACCCGCAAGCCATTGGGAAGCGTCCGAACGCTCACTTTCTCCTTTGGAACGAAGGAAAAAGAAAGAGCACAAAAAGAGACCAGCAAGAATAGTTTTTCCTTATATTTCATTTTATGTCCTTTGAGAGCAGCTATTAAAATTATAAAAGGTGCTTCTCTTATCGTAAATTGGAGTTTAAAGAACTTGACTCCTCATTACTATCTTAATATTTTTTAACTTACGAGGTGATACTTTATGAAGCTTTTCATTGACACAGCGAATATAGCTGAAATAAGGGAAGCTGCTTCCTGGGGAATTATCCAGGGAGTAACCACGAATCCAACCCTTGTTAGCAAGGAGGGGCGTCCTTTTAGGGAGTTAGTGGAGGAAATCTGCTCAATCGTTGATGGACCGATAAGCGTTGAGGTGACAGCAATCGAGGCGAAGGGGATGGTGGAAGAAGGAAGGGAGATAGCGAAATGGCATAAAAATATCGTTTTGAAGATACCGATGGGGGTAGAGGGGATTAAGGCGGTGAAGAGATTATCGCAGGAGGGGATTAGGACCAATGTGACGCTGATATTCTCTCCCAATCAGGCGCTTTTAGCAGCTAAGGCGGGGGCAACATTTGCGAGCATATTCGTTGGTCGTCTTGATGATATCGGTCAGGATGGGATGGAGGTTGTGGAAAAATCGCTAAAAATCTATAAAAATTACGCCTTTTCCACCGAGATATTAGTAGCGAGTGTTCGGCATCCAATCCATATTTTGCGGGCAGGGGAGATGGGGGCTCCTATTGCTACTGTTCCCTTCAAAGTGTTACAGGCGATGTTCAAGCATCCTCTGACGGATATCGGATTGGAGAGATTTCTCGCCGATTGGGAGAAGATGAAAGCTATGGAGATAGCTAAAAAGAGCTAACCTCCTACATTTTTAAAGTAAACTATATAAAAAGCAACAAAAAGATTACTTTTCTAACGCCCTCCACTGGGCATATTTCCACCCATAGGCATACCACCGCCCATCGGACCCTTCCCCATCATACCTCCACCCATCATAGGCATACTGCCTCCAGCGCCGCCCATTGGCATTGGACCTTTCCCCATCATACCTTGACCCATCATAGGCATACTGCCTCCAGCACCGCCCATTGGCATCGGACCCTTTCCCATCATACCTCCACCCATCATAGGCGCACCGCCGCCAGGCATATTCCCTCCTCCCATCATACCTCCACCCATCATAGGCATCATTCCAGGCATGCCAGCGGGCATATTTCCACCGGGCATATTTCCACCCGCAGCGGCTCCTGCGGGAGCGACAGCGGTAGCTGGAGGTTTAGGGGAAAGCAAAACGACAGCTATAGTGGCAACGACGCAAACGATAAAGAATATAGCTGATGCCATAAGCAACTTATCGCCTTTCATATTCTATAACCTCCTTTCGTGCTTTTTTAATATTTTACCACAATCATAATTGTTGTCAATACAGATGTTTTTTAATAAATTTTTTTAAAATGAACCTTGATGATTCGTTTTTGAAGAAACTTTTGGAAAGCGCTAAAAAAGCGAGCGGCAATTCCTTTTCCCCTTTCTCCGATTTTCCTGTGGGAGCTGCCTTATCGACTTCCAGAGGTGAAATCTTCACTGGCTGTAATGTGGAAAATTCATCCTATGGATTGAGTATATGTGCGGAGAGAGTGGCTGTATTTAAAGCGGTATCGGAGGGAGCGAGAGATTTTATCGCTCTCGCCATCTATGCGCCTGTCCTTGTTCCACCCTGTGGAGCTTGCCTGCAAGTCCTCTCTCAATTTGTTCCTTCTCCTGATGATTTTCTCATAATCTCCTCCGATAGAAAGGGAAATGTTGAGAAATGGACCCTTTCCCAGCTCTTTCCCTCGCCA
>Ga0123519_10015353_pt1 | contig 10760 bp, 7 predicted proteins | sample YelNatPaOPRAMG02_FD_87396 | JGI IMG/M metagenome (GOLD analysis project Ga0123519, IMG submission 87396) | Hot spring microbial communities from Yellowstone National Park - Yellowstone National Park OP-RAMG-02 (version 2) | ecosystem: Environmental > Aquatic > Thermal springs > Hot (42-90C) ...
CGTTTTCAAAAATAATTAAAACGAAGTGGGTCCATAAGCTTTCTATTCGTCCCAGCCTTGAAAGGCAAGGCCTTCGATTGTAAATGTAAGAATCCCTTATCCTATAAGAAGCAAAAAATCAAATATCGATGCTATTCTTCTGAAAAAAATTTTTTGCTATGAAAAAAGAAAAGACGAATTCATCGCTTAATTTTGGATACAAAGCCTTCCAATACATCTCTTAAAGTAGGCCTTCCGATTTCCTGTAGCTCATAAGTTACCCTCACGTATGGCTTGTTTATCTTCAATATCCTTCCTAAATTTACGGGAGTCGCTACGATGACCAAGTCAGCGTCAGACCCATTCACTGTTTCCTCAAGCTCCTTTATCTGTGTTTCTCCATATCCCATAGCAGGCAAAATTCCTTTCAAATGAGGATATATTTCATAGGTCCTTTTTATGCTACCCACAGCATATGGCCTCGGATCAACTATCTCCGCAGCACCATATTTCCTAGCAGCAACATATCCAGCACCAAATTCCATACCGCCATGTGTCAGCGTTGGGCCATCCTCTATAATGAGGACTCTTTTCCCCCTTATCATCTCATAGCCCTCGACGAATATAGGAGAAGCTGCCTCTATAACTATAGCTTTTGGGTTCAACTTCCTCGCATTCTCTCTCACCATCTCTATTTGGTCGAAGCTGGCCGTATCCACTTTATTTATGATTATAACGTCTGCACTCCTGAAGCAAGTCTCCCCCGGGTGGTATGAGAGCTCATGGCCTGCCCTGAAGGGATCCGCCACGGTAATCCAGAGGTCAGGCCTTATGAAGGGAAAATCATTGTTTCCGCCGTCCCAAAGTATTATGTCATTCTCCTTTTCAGCAAGAGAGAGAATCTTCCCATAGTCTACTCCAGCATAAACGACGTGTCCCCTGGCTAAGTGCGGTTCATACTCCTCTCTCTCCTCGATAGTTACCTTCCATTTATCCAAGTCCTCGAAAGTGGAAAAACGCTGCACAGCCTCGGAAGCGAGATTTCCATAAGGCATAGGGTGCCTTATGACTCCTACCTTGAAGCCGAATTCCTTAAGGATCGAGGCTATCTTCCTCGATGTCTGGCTCTTACCGCTACCCGTTCTAACCGCCGTTACCGCAATGACGGGCTTTGAGGACTTCAGCATTGTGCTCTTTGGCCCCAATAACCAGAAGTCGGCCCCATGCTTATGAGCTATAGATGCTAGATGCATCACATGCTCGTGCGAAACATCCGAATATGAAAAAACGACTATATCTACGCCATACGCATCTAGTATCTCTTCGAGCCTGGATTCTGAGTATATGGGAATTCCCTGAGGGTATAGGGGCCCGGCAAGTTCAGGCGGATATACTCTGTTCTCGATCCCAGGTATCTGTGTAGAAGTGAAGGCAACAACCTTATAGGTCGGGTTCCCCCTGAAGAAGACATTGAAATTGTGGAAGTCCCTTCCAGCGGCTCCCAATATGACTACTTTCTTGGATGAACTTTCCAATAGAGACACCTCTTATCAGTTCTAATTCTTCTACTTCTTATTATAAAACTATAATTTTTTATATTATTTTTTAATTAATAATAATTCGGTAGTTGACCTTGATGATACCAGGAGAAAAAAGCTCAAAAGTAATAGAAAGAGGCAGGGATCTTCTAGATATATTAACACAGGATCCCGACGTATTGCCTCTTGTTCCGCAGAAAGGAGAGGGCGTTTATATCTGGGACGTAGACGGGAAACGCTACTTGGATTTTTCCAGCGGTTTTGCCGTCGTAAGCCTCGGTCATTCAAATCCGAAGGTCGTTGATGTAGTAAAGAAGCAGGCGGAGAAGCTTATCCATTATCCGGTCGCCGACTTCTACGTCGAGGCGGCGGTTGATTTAGCTGAAAGGCTAATATCAACTTGCCCGGGCGGTGGTAAGAAGAAGGTGGTTTATACGAACAGCGGGGCGGAAGCGAACGAAGTGGCGATAAAACTAGCTAAGTCTGCGATGAGGAGAGGCAGGCTTCTAGCATTCTATGGAGCTTTCCACGGGAGAACAGCTGGTGCCCTCTCTCTAACGGCGAGCAAATGGGTTCAGCAACTGGGATTTTTCCCCACTATGCCTGGGGTTATACATGCTCCGTTCCCTAATCCATTCAGAAATATATGGGGAATCAACGGTTACGACGACCCGGAGGAGCTGGTAAACAGAGCCATCTCTTATATAGAGGATCTAGTCTTCAAATCTTTTCCCCCGGAGGAATTCGCTGCAATCTTCATCGAGCCAATACAGGGAGAGGGGGGTTATGTTGTCCCGCCGCGTGGCTTTTTCCAAGAGCTATTTAAACTAGCGAGGAAGCACGGGATCCTGTTAATGGACGATGAAGTTCAGATGGGACTTGGTAGAACAGGCAAGATGTGGGGAATAGAGAATTTTGGGGTCTCCCCGGACTCAATACAATTCGGGAAAGCCATAGCGAACGGTATACCTCTTGGCGGTGTTATACATAGAGACGATATAGCTTTCAGATTGGCAGGGCAGCATTCATCGACTTTTGGCGGAAACTTGCTTGGACTATCGGTAGCGAGCGTTGTGCTAGAGGAAACTTGGAAGATTCTACCAAACGTTGAGAGGGTTGGAATGCATTTGGGTAGAAGGCTCGGGGAGCTTATGGACGAGTTCGAGTTCATTGGAGACTCAAGGGGCATAGGGCTCGCTAGAGCGATAGAGATAGTGGAAACATCTGGAAGCTTGAAGCCAGACGGGAAGAGAAGAGATGAAATAGTGAGGGAGGCGTTTAAAAGAGGGCTCATTCTCATAGGATGCGGCGAATCATCGATCAGGATCATACCACCACTGAACATCGATATAGAAACGGTAGACAGGGGAGTTGATCTACTCAGGGAAGCGCTTTTAGCAGCGGGGAAGAGCGCTTGAGCTTTTGAGATTTTAGCTCATTGCTATTTTTTCATTGATAAAGCCGAAAGACGCGTATTTTTTGAACCAAAAATATATGCTAAATTTTTATTCTACGGTGAATATTACTCCTTCATCCGAGGAAGTTAACTTTGGAGAGCAGAGCGGAGAGGATAAAGAGGATCTTAGTAATCGGACCCGCAACGGTTGTAGCTGTAGCTTACATTGATCCGGGGAACTTCGGTGCAAACATTGAAGCGGGCTCGAAATATGGGCTAACTCTGCTATGGATCGTATGGCTCTCTGGAGCATTGGCAGTGATGTTCCAGTACGTTTCCGGGAAGGTCGGAATAGTTTCCAAGAATGGGCTCGTTGATATTTATATGTCCAGGCTCAGAGGAAAGGTAAGAACTCTGTACTTCCTCGGCTTATTTATAGCTATATTGGCCACCGATATGGCCGAGTTCATAGGAATAGCCGTGGGCTTCCATTTGCTCCTTGGCCTTTCTCTGCCTGCATCAGCTGTGCTCTCGGTTATAGATGTCTTCATTTTGTTCCTGCTGACGGAAGATATGGGGAAAATGGAAATAGCTATAGGCGGTTTGGTGGGAGTCGTGGGGCTAAGCTACCTTTTGGAACTTTTCATAGTTCACGCGAACGTAGGGGAGATCCTCGTTAACTCCTTTGTGCCTAGAATTAGCGGTAGGATGATGCTCCTGACTGCCACGAGTATCATAGGCGCAACAGTAATGCCCCATGCTGTTATACTTCACTCTTACCTTTCCGCTGAGAAGACGAGCAGAATTGGAGCTTACGATAAAAGCTCAGAGATAAGGCACCATCTTAAGGAGACTGTCATAAACTTGGGCGGTGCGAGTTTGGTAAATGCTGCTATACAGGTAATGAGCTATTACGCTTATTATAAGAATGGGCTGACCGATATAGTTAGTCTGGACAATGCCTACTATACTTTGATCCCCTTCTTCGGAAGGTCTGCATCGATAATTTTCGCAATAGCGCTTTTAGCTTCTGGTTTGAGCTCTTCTATGGTCAGCGTCTTGGCAGGAGTCAAGATAATAGAATACTACCTGAGAGGTTCTGTGAAGCAGTGGAAGGTCAGGCTAACTGTAAGGCTAATAAATATGGTTCCCTTCCTCATCGCGATTTACCTGGGGTTCAGCACGATAGAGCTCTTGGTATATTCGCAGGCGATCCTCTCCTTCACCCTCCCCCTGGTTCTGTTCCCCCTGACTTTCATCGCAGCAGACAAAAGAGTAATGGGCGAAGGAAAGATAGGGAAGCCCCTCTTCATATTTTCCCTCTTGTCCTCGGTCTTCATTCTTCTGGTCAACCTAGCTATCCCATTTCTCTGATGGTCTAAAAGCTCAAACGGATGAATGTATATATGCTAAGTACAGGGCTATCGATCTCATCCTTATGTACGAATTCACCGCTTTAGCTTCACTCTCTGTCAGCTTCGTGTAGCCCTCCCTCCTTATTTTTTGAACTATCTCCAGGACCTTTTCGATCGTAGCGTCTCCCTCCTGGGGGTACATTGACCTGGCAAGGGAAAGGTATGGCTCTAGACTCGGAGGATCGACCTTTTTTTCTATGAGCTTTATCACCTCAATACCATTTCTCTCAACGATTTCGGGCAGCCTCTTCAACCCCATCGACATCAGGGTTCTCGAAAGCTCTTCCGATGGAACTAGTAGTTTGAACTCCCCATAGCTCATCATATCCTCAAGCTCGCTCTCAAACCTCTTTATGGCCTGTTCAGGCTTCAATCCTGGGGCCACTGGCGTTATGTTGGCGTAGGACTCGGCGTTTTCTCCATCGAAATAGGATATAGCGACGAGGTAAAGAAAGGGCTTATCTCCTCTCTCTATAGGCTCTATCATAGCATCTAAAGAGACTATTTTCAGCGCTCGTGAAGGCTTCGGTATCCTGGCCAGCTCACCGGAAATGAGGACCTCGATCGTCTTGCCCTGGTTCAAGTACTCTAGCATCTTCACTGAATATTCCTTCACAGATTTCCAGTCAAAGCCTAGCTCAATGAAATCCGCATATGCGATCTCATCCACTTCGTTCAGCAAAATCAAATCAAGATCATCTGGCTCATACTTCTCCAATTTCTCTCTGAAGGAAAGCCAATCGAAGTTGTCTATGAATCCGGCGGAAGCCGTTTCATGCAGATCGAACATCTTTTTGCCTCCTACAGTTGCGATTCCATACTCAAGGAGTCCAAGCGATATGCTCTCCAGCCTTCTCAGCGCTATTATTATCAAGGAAAGACCGAGCCTGATAAGTCTCTCATCCAGCCTCTCATCCACTTCGTAAACGTAGCCATACGTGTAATCCGTATATTTTCCGTGGACCTCTACAGGCACCTCAATGATCTTCTTGTTCCTCGAAACTATAGCTTTTCCATCGACGGTGAAGATCTTCGGCCTGGCGGAAGATGCTATCCAAAGCACTCTATCGGGGATCTTCACTAAGAGCCCAAAACCGCCTCTTGGCGGGTAAACGGTAACAACTACCTTAGAAGTTAACAGACCATGCATTATATCCTTCATTATCGATGGGTCCTCCCCCCATCTGTATTTTGTGTCCATGTATTCCTCTGCTGCCCTTCCGATCGACTCGTCCTCCCAGAACTTCACATCTCTAAGCCTTTTCTCTATCACAGCCGTCACCCCTCTTCCCTTTTCCACTATTCTATGGGAATATACGATAGCGTCGTTCGAATAATCGAAACAGCCTCTCTGAAAGATCTCTACTAGGTCGCAGAAACCTATGGGTTCGAGAATCCTCGGGCCTCTTTCCTCTTCTATAAGCCTCTTTATACCATAGGGAGGGGCGAATTCGTAGAAGTTCATCCTATCCCAGACATACTTCAGCTTGACTCTATTTATCTCCCCCTTCCCGCCGATCACCCTCGCTCTCTTAAGGGCCTCGAGCTCCAGCTCCGTCAGCTCCTCCCTCTTATACCAGGTCGTCATGAGCTTTGAGAGGCCAGTGAAAAGCTTCTGGTATAAGTTCTTCGGGTTGACCATGGTCTTTTCCAGGGGAAGGGAAAGCCACTTCTCGAACGTCTCGAAGCCTTTCGTTAGCAGTTCCCTATCCCATGAACCGAAGGGAATTATTATCGTCTCGGTGAACGGTATCTCCTTCCTCCTCCCCTTCCTACCCTCTCTCTGCTTATATTCCCTAACGCTGTCCGGTAGTCCTATGTGGACTATTCTGACAACTCTACCTATGTCTATGCCCTGAGAGAGCGTCCTCGGAGATATTATGATCTTCATCTTCCCCTCTCTAGCCTTCTCTTCAACCTCCTTCCTTCTTTCCTTCGAGACGAGGTGATGATGAGTCGAAATGGAATTTGCAGCTTCGCCTAGCCTCATTCTCAAGCTCCTTCCCAGCTCTTCGGCCTTGTTTATGCTCCTCGTGAATACGATCGTGAGGCCTTCATCGTCGAGATACCTCTCCAGAACCTCGCCTAAATCCATCCCCATCGATGGTACGGGAATACCCAACGCCTCAATGAAGCTAGTTATCCTGTACGAGTTCACCCTGAACTTTTCGAAGTCTTCCAAAGCATCCAATACCTCGCTGCCCGAGCCAACGCCCTGCTCCTTCATCTTCTGTATTATTTCCGTTTTTCTTTTCCTTATCTCTTCCCAAACGGACCTGAGGTTCTTCCCAAGGACTATGTTTATCCTGTTCTCCACGTGGAATGCCTCTCCTCTCACTACTTTGAATCCTCTTCCGGTAACTCCCTTCAGGTATTCTCCGAGCTCCTCCGGGTTAGAGAGAGTAGCCGTTAGCACAGCGACTTGAGGAGGAGATCTCGCTGTCTCGGAGATTATCTGTACCATCCCGAGCAGCAAGCTTATGCTTCTGGGATCGTAGAAATCGAACTCGTCTAGGACTATGAGATCGGCGGAGCTCAGGTAAGGCTCTATTATGCTTCTATCTCTTTGCGTCACATACTTCTTTAGCTCCGACATGAGATAAGAGGGGTTCGTTATCATAACGTTGCTTCCCGCTATCCTTTTCCTAATGCCTCCCCTTCCCTCCGATTTTCTGAGCTCCTCCTTCGTTGGAGAATCTAGCCTGAGAACCTCGACCCCGAATGCCTTTGCATATGCTGAGATCCTCTTTATTTGGTCCTCCGCTAGAGCCAAAGTAGGGTATACAGCTATCACCCTGAAGTCTCTCTTCTGCGCAGACGCTCTCAGCGCTGGAAGTGCCCACGCCTCAGTTTTTCCTGATCCTGTGCCCGATATCATGATGAGGTTAAAGCCGGAAATCAGAGCATCCATCGCTTCGAGCTGATGTTGATATGGATTAAGACCTGCGATCTGTATTACCCTATCCTCCTGACTTTGCCTGAGCTCAGGATATAAATCGGAAAAAGTGGAAGCTATTCTAATTGGCTCAACTGCTGGCTCATATTTCGTGAGCACGCTGTAGCCGTCTCTTTCCAGCGAAGACTTTGAATCGAGAACCCTCATAATAAAAAACCTCTCTTAACTTATTTGGTATGGTGGCAATAAAAATTGAGGTGGTCTATTTGTCGTGGAAGTTGAGGCTTGAAAGGAAGAACACCTTCGCGAACTTCAGCTCGAGAAGGGAAGACAGCTATGTGAGCATATTGGGCGTTCCCCTTGACATTTCTAATTCCCATGCTCCTGGCACCATGTATGCCCCAGAGCAGATAAGGAGAATCGCTGAGAGCCTAGAATGGTATTCGTTCATATCAGAGAGAGATCTAACAGAATATGGTCTCTACGATGAAGGGGATCTCGTTCTTTACCCAGGTGAGTTGACGAGGAACATAGAGCTCATCTCGCAGGCCCTTTCCGAAATGAGATCGGAGAACAGACTCCCCATAATGCTAGGAGGAGAGCACACTATCACGCTTGGAGCCCAGCCCATACTTAGAAGCGAAAGCCTTCTGATCGTATTCGATGCTCACCTCGATATGAGGGACGAGTACCTAGGATCTCATTTAAACCACGCCACAGTGATGAGGAGGATATGGGAGGGGGGGAGATCCCTGAGTATGGCATTCATAGGGACGAGAGCAGCTACTCCAGAGGAGATCCAGTTCGCGAAAAAGGAGGGGATAGAGTTCTTTACTAGCCGCATGATTTGGAAATATGGATCCGCTGAAGTTACAAAGAAGATCCTCAAGATGGCGGAGGAAGCGAAAAATGTATACATATCTTTCGATATGGATTCAGTGGATCCTGGCTTTGCGCCTGGGGTCGGGACTCCCGAGCCACTGGGTCTTGACCCCCATACAGCGGTGCAAATGCTATACTCCTTCGTTGGAGAAAAACTCGTAGGCATGGATATAGTCGAGGTCAACCCATTGAGAGATTGCGGGGAAGCAACTACCGCTCTTGCTGCGAGAATGATAATTGAAACTGCTATAAAATATGGGATAAGCAGAAAGTAGAGGATTCAAATAGCCTTTATTCTCTTCACGTACGGCTTTCTAACTTTATAAACGATCTTGCTTCCGCAGTAAACGCACTTGATGCTATGCAGTAGCTCGAAATCCTGAGGTCTCAGCTCCCTGCCGCACCTCGCACACACATATGTTACTCCCTCGACCGAGGGCTGCTCTTCCAAATAAGATCACCAAGGATAGAACTGCGAACTGGGGTAATTAATGTTGCTCTTTTTCCGTGTTTAAAAAGAGGAGGGCTTATATTCAACTCTCACTATGTTTAATGCAGTGGTGCATTATGGGCCTGAAGATAGAAGATTTGGATAAGATCATACTTGTTTCTGACCCAAAGATTTCTCCGGACTCGAAAAAGGTTGTCTTCGTAGTAACGAGGATCTCCTCAAAGGAAGACAAATACTTCTCAAGCTTATGGATCTATGACTTCGAGAAGGATGCGAGCTACCAACTCACCGATGGACCTTCAGACATGGCCCCTTCGTGGAGCCCAAGCGGAAGGTATCTTAGCTTCGTGAGAAGAAGGGAAAAGAAAGATGGCAAGCCCTCGGTCTCGGAGCTAGTGATATTGGATATGTTATTCGGGGGGAAGCAGAGGGTCCTTCTGGAGAGAGAGGAGGGGATCGCGAGACCGCAGTGGAGCCCCGATGAAAGGGAGATCCTCTTCCTCAGCTCAAAAGGAGAAGAGGAAAAAGATGTTAAGCATATAGAGGAGATACCCATATGGTTCAACGGAGAGGGATTCATCTACAATAAGACTACGAGGATATTCGTAGCGGATGCGGCTTCATGGAACTACAGAGAGCTTGAGATAAAAGACACGGGATCGGTTTCATATGCGAAGTGGTCCCCAAGAGGAGGAGCAATAGGATATGTTTCTTCACCTGATAGGCTCAAACCGTACATATCGGATCTTCACATCTATCATCTGGAGAGCGGTAAAGATGAGAAGCTAACTTCGGGGAACATGTCGATAGAGGACTTCGATTGGAGCCCTTCCGGGACGATGATCGTTATAAGGGGAAGCGACCTTTCTAGGGGCCTCGCTGGGCACAACAGGCTTTGGATTATAGATATCAGGACCGGAGAATTCACTAGGCTGGATATACCTGACCTAGACGTTTCGAATTCTCTTAACTCAGATGTGAGAGGGTCGAGCAGTGGGGAGAAAATACAGTGGAGGGAAAAATTCATCTATTTCCCTCTCATGACGGGAAATAAGGTCTCTCTGTACAAATGGAGCGAAGATGTTGGAGCTTCCAAGGTTCTTGAAGGTGAGATGAGCGTTGAGGATTATTCTATCTCCGGCAAGACCATTGCGCTTACTGCTATGAGCTCAGTTGAGCCACCTGAGCTATATATAATTTCATCTTCGAATATGAAAAAGGTTACATACTTCAACGATTCCCTTTTGAAGGAGGCGAAGCTGAAGAGGCCGGAGAAGTTCGTAGTTACTGCAAGCGATGGCGAGAAGATAGAAGCATTTATTTTGAGACCGGCGGACTTCGAGGAGGGTAAAAAGTACCCAGCGATACTGTATATACACGGAGGCCCTGCTACAGCCTATGGAGAGACTTTCATGCATGAGTTCCACGTCCTCTCAAACGCAGGGTATGCAGTCATTTATTCAAATCCCAGAGGCAGCACCGGGTACAGTGAAAGATTCAGGGACATAAGAGGAGCCTATGGGACAAGGGATTTCATGGATCTCACGGAGGTCCTTGATTACGCCGTTTCGAATTTCCCATTCATCGATCAAAATAGGCTAGGAGTTGCAGGAGGAAGCTACGGCGGATTCATGACGAATTGGGTGATAACGCATACGGACCGCTTCAAAGCGGCTGTTACGCAGAGGTCGATTAGCAACTGGGTTAGCTTCTACGGAACCTCGGATATAGGGTATTACTTCGCTGAGGACCAGATACTTGGTATTCTCGGTAAGAGACTATGGGAGGAGGATTCTTTCCAAAAACTTTGGGATGCTTCGCCGCTTAAATATATAGGAAATGCTAGAACTCCGACGCTGATACTTCATTCCAATGAGGATTATAGATGCTGGCTAGACCAGGCTATTCAGCTCTTTACAGCGCTAAAGCTCAAGGGAGTCCCAGTGAAGCTTGTCATATTTCCTGGAGAGAACCACGACTTATCCAGGAGCGGGAAACCGAAGCATAGAATGGAAAGGCTCAAGGAAATATTAGGATGGTTCAACAGATATCTTCAGATACCTTGAGCCTCGCCCTCTTTCTTTATCAGCCCTATAACTAATCCCTCATGCCTTTTTTCATCGAATTCTATTAGTTGCATTACAGCTGAAACCTCAGCATTCTCCTTTCCTATGAATTTCGCCGCTACTGCTGACATAGCCTC
>Ga0123519_10015354_pt1 | contig 10760 bp, 6 predicted proteins | sample YelNatPaOPRAMG02_FD_87396 | JGI IMG/M metagenome (GOLD analysis project Ga0123519, IMG submission 87396) | Hot spring microbial communities from Yellowstone National Park - Yellowstone National Park OP-RAMG-02 (version 2) | ecosystem: Environmental > Aquatic > Thermal springs > Hot (42-90C) ...
GGTTATTCAATTCAAATTTTCTGATTGTTTACGGCTTTTAATATGAGGTAGTACAAAATGCCCATTGTAATATCAAATCCTTTCTCTTCTTATTTTTTCATATCAACTTTATATACAGTGCCATCTGGTTTTATGAAGACCCATTTAAGGTAATTCAGTTTTTCACAGAATTTAACGGCAAAGATGCTATCATAGGATATCTTCTCACCATCTGTTGAGATAAGTAAGTCTCCTATATCTACTGCTTTTAGACTCTCATCCTCACATTTGCCTATCACCCTATAACCATTTATTTGTAGAATTCTATCATCTTTTGTCAGAATTATTGCTGTAGTACTTGAAAAGAGTATCTTTTCAAAGAGCAACTTCTTGCCCGGACAATAATTATTCTTTATAGCATCCTCCTCATATGATGTGGGTCGAGAAATTCTCTCTTTTTCATTCTCATCTATCTTTAACCTCTTTCTTTCCTTTGATATCTTTATGTTGCCGTGTATACCAACTAACTTATAGGCACATAGTTCATCTGGAATTAACCTGCTGATGTGATCAATAATATATGTACCACCAGATACCCTCTGCACTTCAGCCTTTATACTTCGATTATCCGAATCAGCATACAGATTAGCCAGTCCCGTATCAAAAGGGAACAGAGGTGATATAAAGACATAACTTTTAGGCTGAACCTGTATAATATGACCACAGGGGATTATATATACACCACTATCATTCCCATCAATCGAGATATATGCATCAGATGATAAGCCATCTTTTATCTCTGCGACATCATAAAAAGAGACTATATCATTATAAACACATTTTTTAATCATCGTTACGGGGATATTGGTTGTGAGATAATCATAACATCTCTTATTCGAGTCATCTTTCGCCGCATAAGAATAATATGCCAAAAGGGAAATAAGTAGAAAAACAAAGAAAGATCTCATTCTCCCTCCAAATTATTATTCAGCCTTTAAGTATTTCCCTCAACTCCTCTACCAGTTTCTTTGAACCTACATAGAGGGTAGTTCTCTGATGGTGGCTTTTAGGGATTATGTCGAGAATATATTCACCATTTTCGTTTATTGCCGAGCCGCCTGCCTCCTCACACATAAACGCCACTACATTACCCTCGTATAACAGACGCAACTTACCCTCAGGTCTGTTCTTCTTAGGGTCTGGATGATTGATTATGGCGGGATACATAAACAATCCACCATTGGTCAGAATCCTGTGAAAATCACCCGCCAGTGCCCCGAGATATCTGAAGGCATATTTGCTCTGATTCTCTAATATCCACCTTCTAACCTTATCCGAATATGTGTGCAGATTTGAGGGATTGAAGGAGAGCTCCCAGGTCCTGCTATTCTCAGGTAATATAAGCCTGGTTGGCTTCACATAGTTCATAACCTCATCTATATGGAATCTGAAGCAACCACTATTCTTCAGGGCTATTGTGAAAGTTCCAGTGGGTATTACGAACATTCCCGCACATATATAATCCCTCCCCTTTCTCAGATGCATATCCTCCTCACCCTCTAAATTTCTCTTGGCAACACCGAACAAGAAGCCTATTGGCAGGTTGTGAGGTACATTCGAAGAACCGTCCATAGGGTCAAAATAGACAAAGTATCTTCCATCCGGGTTTATAAGGACAATATCTTCATTCTCCTCAGAGACGGCACTTATTACCCTTCCTGACCTTTTAAGATAGTGAAGGACTACCTCATTCGCTATCTCGTCCATCCTCATAACTTCCTCACCCTGGACATTTACAGAACCCGCCAGTCCAAGATTCCCACGCAAAGCCCCTGTCAGGTAGTAGTATTGAATCCTCTTGGCTGCATTGAGTATGGCATTCATAAGGATAAGGAAGTGATATGTCCTCTTATGCCTCTCCTGGTGCTCAAGTAAGAAATCCATAAATGTCTGTTCAAAGTGTAGCATTGTAATCCTCCTTTAATGTCTGCAAAATATACCATAAAATTTTATAAAATAAAGTACCTAATTTTCTTCTTGCATTAAATAGCCCAGTATGATAAAGGAATCCAGTTTTTAATATGTTGTGATGTATGTTGCAATATATTTCATTAATATAGAATATGTTACGAGGTAAAGATGAAGCCGACCAAGCTTGAACTTATAGGATTCAAATCTTTCTTTCATCATACTATTATACAATTCAAAGACGGTATAAATTGTATCGTAGGACCTAACGGTTGCGGGAAGAGTAATATTGTGGATGCCATCAGATGGGTGCTGGGTGAACAGGCCCCCTCCAGAATCAGGGGGAAGTCTATGGAGTCTGTGATATTTAATGGAACCGAGAAGGTTGCCCCATCAGGTATGGCTGAGGTCTCTTTTTATTTTGAAAATGATACAAAGGACCTCCCACCACAGTACAACTCATATAACGAAATATGTATTACAAGGCGGATATTCAGGACTGGCGAGAGCGAATACCTGATAAACAAGATACCCTGCAGATTGACCGATATAGTAGAGCTCTTTTTAGGTACTGGTTTTGGGGCAAAGGCATACTCTATCATCGATCAGGGGACCATCACCAATTTTGCCACCTCTTCACCAGAAGATAGAAGGCTTATGGTGGAGGAGGCAGCGGGGATTACAAAATACCGTAACAGGAAAAAGGTGGCACTCTCAAGACTCGAACAGACCGAAAATAATCTCCTCAGAGTATCGGATATAATCAAGGAGATCGACAGGCAGATCAACACCATTCAGAAGCAGGCGAAGAAGGCTGAGAGGTACAGGAAGCTCAAGGAGGAACTTAACTCCATAGAATCAAAACAGGCGAGATGGGAATTGAGGTCCCTACTTGAGACAAAGAGGGGGATTGAGGAAGATATAGAGAGGCTTAGAGGTCTTGAGAATGAACTGAGTGCAAGGATCGCAGAGCTTGAATCAACCCATATCAATATATCCTCCGAACTCTCCGGTAGAGAGGCAAGGATAAACGAGTTGAATAATAAACTCGTTGCCATCGAGAGCAAGATGCGGCTCCTTGAGAACGAGAAGGCATACTACAGCAGGGAGATTGAACACCTGATACAGAATAACCACGATGGTGCAAACAGGATCACCAGCCTAAAACAACGAACCAGCGAAATCGAAAAAGAGCTCGAGACAAAATTGCAGGAGAAGAGCGAGATAGAGGGAGAGTTATCCATTCACTCTGTCAGGATATCGGCGCAGGAGAGGGAACTTAATGAACTTATACAGAAGAAGGCAGAGGTACAGTCGCGACTATCAGATACCCAGAAAAAGACAATTGAGGTGATGACAGAGATAGCCCGCCTGACCAATAAGAAGAACTACTCAGAGGCTGCCATAAGAGACAATACAAAGAAGATGGAATCTCTCAAGGTAGAGAGAGATAACATCCACTCCCAGATAGCACAGCATGAGGAGTCCCTTCTTAAGTTCAACACCGAACTTGAAAAAAACCTCAAGGAACTCAAAGATGCTGAGAGCAGATTCAACACATTCTCCGAAAAACTTACGGATATGGAGACCGAACTTGTGCGCTCCGAGACCACCATCTTCAATACAAAGGAGAAGTTGACCGAAATCAAATCGAGGTACAACTCCCTTCTGGAACTGGAGAAGAATCTTGAAGGGTTTGATGAAGGGATAAAGAAGATACTCAGGGCAAAGGAAGAGAATATCGATGAGAGGCTATCTGATGGTATTGTGGGACTGATTACAGAATATATAGAGGTAGAACCCCCATATGAGAGGGCAATAGAGTCTGTACTCGGCGAGAAGCTCCAGTCGCTTATTATAAAAGAGCCTGAGATCGGGGTTCACGCCCTGAATCTCTTGAAGACCTCTGCATCGGGGAGGACCACATTTATACCCATCAAACCAAAGTCAAAATCATTATCCACAGGGATGCCTTCGGGTGAAGGAGTTATTGGGCCAGCCGAACAGTTTATCAGATGTTCCCCTGAGATACAGGACATAGCCAGTGCCCTGTTTGGCGATGTCGTCATAGTAGACAACATCACGAATGCCCTCAATCTCTGGTCCAAAAACGGTTTTTATAAGACCCTCGTCACGCCTGATGGAGATATAATTGAGCACTCGGGCATTATTACAGGTGGTAGAAAGGAGAAGTACGGCGGTCAGTTTGCCCGAAAGAGAGAGATAAAGGAGCTCAAGGCAGGTATAGAGGAGTTTGAGAGAAACCTTGAGATTGAGCAGCGCAAATATGATACCCTCAAAGAGGAGATACTGAGACTTAAAGGATATATAGAAAGTCTGAAAGAGGAGATACAGTCCCACAGGATGCGAAGGATAGAACTTGAAAAGGATTTGGACTCTACAAAGGGATTCATAGAGAGACTGAATGAGAGACTCAAGGTAGTATCATTTGAGTATGAAAACTATGAAAAGGATTTACATAACCTTAAGGAGGAGCTTTCAAATATTGAGGGTTTGCTCAGGGGCTTTGAGATCCAGAGGGACGAACTCAAGGCCCTTGAAGCCTCTATTCAGAAGGAATTAACAGACCTCGCAACCGAAGAGAAGGTAAATCGAGAGAGGTTCACCAACTTCAAGATACAATCAGCCTCAGATAGCGAGAGACTCCAGTCTATCATTAACCTTATTAACAGGATCGGGAGCGAAAGAAAGGAAATCGAGTATGAGATAGATGTACTCACCAGATCTATCTCGGCAAACAACATCAAGATTTCTCAATACAAAGAGGAGATTCAGAAGAAGGAAGAGGAACTCAGCCTGTGTATAAAAGAACACAAAGAGATTAACGAAGAAAAGGGGGCTCTACTCTCGGAGTTCAACAGATTCTCAGAGGAGATGTCAAATATAGAGGGTCACATCAAAGATATGCAGAAGAAGATCTACGAGAATAGAGACACCCTGAATGAGCGGACATTGCATCTCAAAGATTTGGAATACAAAATAGATAACATAATCAACTACTGCAGGGACAAACTCAATCTGGATATCACTTATGAGATATCAAATGGACTGATATTCAACGCCGAATCGCTCGATGAGAGCGAGAGGGGGCGGGCTGAAGAACTCAGAAAGATCATAGACAACTTCGGAGAGATCAATCTCACAGCCATATCAGAATATGAGAATCTGATGAAGCGTCGGGAATTCTTACAGAACAACTATGATGACCTCAGAAGGGCAATGGAGAATCTGAGAAGGGCCATAGCCCGAATAAACAGGATCTCGAAAGAGAGGTTCATAGAAACCTTCAATAAGATAAATGAGAAGCTCGCCGAGGTAGCACCTGTTCTGATGTCTGGCGGCAGGGCATCCCTCAAACTGATGGACGAGAACAACCTCCTCGAAGGCGGGGTGGATATAATCGTCAATCCAAGGGGTAAGAAACTCCTGTCCATCGATATGCTGTCGGGTGGTGAAAAGGCACTGGTAGGTCTATCTCTCGTATTTGCAATCTATAAGATTAAACCGGCCCCCTTCTGCGTCCTCGATGAGGTAGATGCACCTCTCGATGAGGTGAATACAGGCAGGTTCATTATGCTCATTAAGGAGTTTGCAAAGAGTAGTCGTTTTATGGTCATCACTCACAACAAACGCACTATGGAGGCAGCCACTCAGTTATATGGCATCACTATGCAGGAACCCGGTATATCCACTGCCATCCCCCTGACGCTTGACCAGATATTCAATGAGGAATGATGTAGTTTAATCTCCCACCGGTAGACTCTATCAATGCAAAATCATACGAATCAATCCTTATTCGGCTTCCGCCTAATTCTACCTCCGCTAATGAATCCTTAATATTCACAATAGAGACAACCTCACTCCCACCCCTTTTTATGTGAATCAAAAGGACACCATCTCTCATCTCAGACTCAAATATCCCGTTCAGGACACCGCCTTTTTTAAGGTGAATCAACTTTTTATAGAAACTCCGTAAGCCCTTTACCCTCTCGGAGAAATCCATATCCCTCCTGTTTTCAATCCCTTCACCCACATCAAGTCCATTCTCCTCTCCGTAATATATCACTGGAATTCCCCCGCATAAAAACTGCATAAGAGCCATAATCCTGTATAGCCTGTTCTTCCTCTCCTCATCTATGCCCTTAAAATGGGTAATCAACCCATCCAGGTCGTGGTTGTTCAAGAAAACTACAAAACCCTTCTCTGCATACTCATATCTTCTGTTCAGGTATTTTACGAAGACCTCTCCCCTCATAGCCTGGCGTAAATAGGCTGATAGATAGTCCCTGAACTCAAAATCGAACAGCATATCTACATTATAACGAGACTTTATCTCAAGGGACTCGGCATTAGCACCAATACCCCAGTATTCCCCAAGAAGGATAATATCATTATTCAGGTTCTTCAGGTTCTCCCTCAATTCCCTCACTAAAGTCTCGTCTATGTGTTTCATCGCATCTATCCTCACCCCATCAAATCCACCAATGCGCATAAGATTTGTATATCTCGATACCAGAAACCTCCTCACATCCTCCCGCTCGGTCTTGAAGTCGGGCAACCCGAAAAGACACATCCTCAAATCGTCATTATCCACGCACCCCCCATACTTTATAGACCTTACCCAGAGGGTATTCTCAACCCAGAAAGACTTATAACCAATGTGATTCAGTACAATATCCTGCAAGTATGCAATCTTATTCCTGTGAAACTCGGATACGACACTCCTGTATATATTCATATCCCCGAAATTCTCTTCGATTCTGTCGAAATCCTCAGGCCAGTAACCGTGATAGCCATAGTGCCTGAACCCCTTATAGTCCACAAAACTGGATATGTTGTCAATCACAGGTGAGACGAGGACGACATTTACACCGAGTTCTTTTATATAATCTACCCTCTCGAGCAGTCCCCTCAAATCACCCCCGTGAAACCCATATGGATTATTTTTGTCCGTGAGATAATTATTTGTCCTGTCCCCATCGTAAAAGCGGTCAATAAGTATATGATAGATTACTGGATATTCCTCTTGAGTGTTTCTGTAAAACCCCGAATTCCTAACTGCGCAGGAGATAAAAACAAGCCCTGAGATAATCAATATTAACCATCTATACACTCTACCCTACTCCTATCTAATCCTCTTACTGCCTGCTTCATCATTATCAATAACTACCGGAGGGCTCATCAAAAGATATGCGTTCGAATTTTCAACCTTCTCCCTGCAGACCGCCAGTTTTTCAAACTTAAAGGACATACCTACAATATTCCCCGACAACTCCCCGAAGTGCGCCCTTATAGAATCAGTCAGTATCACAAAATCCTCATTATCTATCCCTTTGAAGAAGATCATAAAGCCGTGATCAATGCACCCTTTTATCGGGGATCTGATTATGTCCAGATACTTCACCCTTCCATTAATTGGCCCAACCACTCTCACTGGCTGTGCAGATATTATATCTCTCTCTACCCCTCTTATAATTTGACCTCTGTATTCCCTGAAAAGAATGTATAATGCAACAACTCCAAGAACTGCAAAGAATAGAGTAAGCCAGCCCTTCAACTGCATCGGTTGAACCCCGGCGACTCAATCTGGATCGTAGAATGCTCTATGTTATACCCCTCTTTCAACACCTGTCGTATCTGCTCAATCATAGTGTCCGTCTTACGAATATCTGAAAGATCAGTCACGATATGCATCGTAAGGATGTAGATGCCTGATGATATACTCCATATGTGTACATCGTGGATATCCTTGATCTCGCTGAATCGGGATTTTATATCACTTACCAGCACTTCTGTATCTATGCCGGGAGGGACAGACTCCATCAATACATCCACCGCATCCTTTATCAGCTTAATAGCGTTATAAAATATCAAAACCCCTATCAGGGTGCTCAAAATCGCATCTACAATATTTAGCCTGAAAAATATTATCAAGAGAGATCCAGTCACTACCCCAACTGACGAGAGGGTGTCTCCCATAATATGAAACAATGCCCCCCTTATATTCAGATTATGGGTGTGCCCCTTCAGTAGAAATATCCCTGCCACATTTGCAACAAGGCCTATCAAAGATACTACCAGCATTATATTCCCTTCTATCTCAAAAGGCACAAAATATCTTTTTACCCCGTTATAAATGACAAATAGTGCCAGCATCATCAATAAAGAGCCGTTTATCAAGGCTGATATTATCTCTATTCTGAAATACCCGTAGGTCTTTTGAAGATTTGCCTCCCTTTTTGCAATCAGGGCAGCAAAATAACATATAAACAGACTCGCCGAATCAGTCAGCATATGTCCGGCATCTGCCACGAGGGCATAACTCTTTGCAACAAGCCCACCCACAAATTCGAGAATACATATAGAAATGGTCAGGATCAGAACTGACAGAACCCTTCTGTAATTTTTGTTGCTCTCCTCCACCTTATTTTCAATTAGAGTACACTTATAACTCATCCTTTATTTCTCCCAATTCCTTATTATGCTTTCTGCGATTGAGACCGCCTCTATGGCATCCTGACCGTAGTATGCCCCTAACTCCCTTGCATAGGACTCACTCACCACAGCACCACCTATCATAACAGGGATGTCAATACGATTCTCCTTCAACAACTCCACTACCTCCTTCATATGCCCCATAGTCGTAGTCATCAGGGCTGAGAGGGCTACTATATCGGCCCCATTCGTCTTTGCCGCCTCCACTATGACATCACTCTTCACATTCTTCCCCAAATCTATGACATCAAAACCCGAGTTCCTTAACACCGCCGCAACGAGATTCTTACCGAGGTCATGTACATCACCAGCCACTGTTGCTATGATAATCTTCCCCTTCTTCTCGAAATCTGCACCCTTCCCTACCCTCTTCATAATCTCATCAAAGGAGAGTTGAGCCGCCTCCGCAGACAGCATAACCTGTGGCAGAAATATGAGATTCGCCTTGAACCTCAATCCCACCTCCTTCATCGCCTTGAGTATCCCTTCGGAAATTATCCTTTTGTAGTCCACTCCCTTATCCAGAAGTGCCTTTGTATATTCCAGGGACTTTGTCCTCTCACCTGCAATTATGGAGTTCGAGAGTTTGAGTAAAGGAGAGACATATTCAGATGATTCAGAAGCGGCCCCTTTTTTGAGCCTTGTGGAGAGTTCAATATACCTTGAGAAATTCCTGTCATATCCGCACAATGCAGATGCAGCAATGAGTGAGGAGAACACATTTTTGTCCGTCGGGTCTATAATAGCTGCGGATAGCCCTGCCCTGATAGCGAGAGTCAGGAATGCAGAATTTATATAAGAACGTGCGGGTAACCCATAACTTATATTGCTCACTCCCAGAACTGTAAACAATCCCCGCTTCCTGAACTCCTCTATGGACTTAATGGTCTCATTCATTTGATCTGGTGATGTGGCAACAGAGAGGGTCAGAAAATCAAAGAGTATATCCCGCTCAGAAATCCCGTATTTCAAAGCCTCACTCAGTATCTTCTCTGCAATTTTTATCCTTTCAGAGGCACTCTCAGGAATACCCTTCTCGTCCATTGTAAGGGCTATAACGGCAGCCCCAAACCTCTTCGCCAGAGACAGTCGATTCTGAAGGGAGTTATCCAGCCTTACAGAGTTTATAAGCCCTCTCCCCGAGATTATCTTTATCGCCTTTGTCAGTGCCTCATCATTTGAGGTGTCTATACTGAAGGGTACATCCTTCTCTTTTATTACTGCCCTTATTATCTCAGGCAGAGACTCAACCTCATTCACACCTGCTACCCCGGCATTGACATCGAGGACCTCGGCACCAGACTCCAGTTGTGCCTTTGCCTCTTTTATAAACTCCTGATAGTCCCTCTTTAAGATACCCTCTGAGAGATTTCTTTTATTTGTGGGATTGAGCCGCTCGCCTATAATCACAGGCTGTCTATTAAGACCTATCTCAACAAGATTAGATCTGGATGTCAGATACAGATTTAATACCCGCCTTTTGAGTGGCTGAACGGCTGGGATACTCAAAACCTCTCTCTTTATCTCTCTTATATGAAACTCCGTACTCCCGCAACAGGCACCCACTATTCTCACACCATTCTCAATGAATCTCTTTGTATATGAGGACATCTCCTCGGGTCTCTCTGGATATGTGATCTGTTCATTTACCTTTTTGGGGATACCCGCATTTGGCTGTGCCACAAGTGGCAGATCTGTGAAATCCCTCATCTCTGCGATCACATTGAGAATCCCCGAGGTCCCTATGGAACAGTTGGCACCTATCGCATCCACATCAAAGCCAGATATAGTGACAGCCATTATCTGAGGGGTGGTTCCGAATGTACTCCTCATATTCTCATCAAAGGTCATAAGGGCAACTAAAGGTCTCTTGCTCACATCCCTTATGGCAATAATCGCCGTCCTCAACTCATATAGATCAGAGAAGGTCTCGAGCCAGAAGATATCCACCCCTTCATCCTCATATATCCTACCTAACTCATAGTAGTATTCATAAATCTCATCGAAGGTTGCAGAACCAAATGGATACAACACCTCCCCAGTTGGTCCTATGGATACAGCCAGATATGCCCGATCTCCTATAATACTCCTTGTTAGATTGACTGCGGCCCTTGCTATATCCCCAAGCCTGTTCTCAAGTCCAAAATTTGCGAGTTTTGGCCTTATAGTATTAAATGTATTCGTCCTGATAATATCAGCACCTGCACTGAGATAACTGGTGATGACCTCTTTGACGGGTTCTGGATTCTCTATATTCAACACATCGGCAATCGTATCTATCCTTACTCCCATTGATA
>Ga0123519_10015356_pt1 | contig 10760 bp, 12 predicted proteins | sample YelNatPaOPRAMG02_FD_87396 | JGI IMG/M metagenome (GOLD analysis project Ga0123519, IMG submission 87396) | Hot spring microbial communities from Yellowstone National Park - Yellowstone National Park OP-RAMG-02 (version 2) | ecosystem: Environmental > Aquatic > Thermal springs > Hot (42-90C) ...
GGAACAGGGCAATATGGAGGATATCAAACTGGTTTGATTGCTTTTTTCAACAATATTGTTCGTCTTTTGATTGTTATTGGCGGAATTTGGGCGTTTATTAATTTAATTTTAGCTGGCTATGGATTTTTAGGCGCAGGGGAAGACCCAAAAAAAATGGAAGCAGCCTGGCAAAAAATCTGGCAATCAATGTTGGGCTTGCTTTTTATTTTAGGTTCTTTTGTTTTGGCGGCAATCTTTGGTTATTTGTTATTTGGTGATCCAACAGCGATTCTCCAACCAAAAATCTATGGACCATAGAAAAGTTAAAAGTCAAAAGCTACCTGCCTGCCGGACAGGCAGGAAAGTTAAAAGTTGGCTTTGGGAATTTAATTTTATTCCTCTGGTTTTTGGAGCCCAACCAACGCCTCTTGGCCAAATTGGCGGGGAAGAAGGTTTTGGGCCATGGGGAAATTTAGGAAGTCAAGAAATTAAAGATGCAGCCGGGGCACTTACCAATGTAATTTCCCGAATTATCGGGGTAATGACAATTATTGCCGGAATTTGGTTTATTTTTCAGTTTATCATTGGCGCTTATGGATATATAACCGCTGGAGGGGAACAACAAAAAGTAACCAATGCTACCAAAAAAATTACCAATGCCCTAATTGGTTTAGTGGTCGTTGTTGCCGCTTATGCCATAATGTCTTTATTAGGAAAAGTTTTGGGATTTGAGTTTTTAAACTTGGCATCATCAATTGAAAAATTAAAACCGCAATAAAATGTTGCTCGCCCAAACACCAGGAACAATTCACAATCCGATTCTCAGCCCAAAAGTTGGGCAAGGTGAAGGAATTGAAATAATAAACCTTTTGATTAAAAATTTTATCACTCTTGCCTTTATTATCGGAGTGGTTGTCTGCTTTTTTTTCCTTATATTTGGAGGAGTTGAATGGATTACTGCCGGAGGAGATAAGGAACGACTTCAAAAATCTCAAAAAAAAATTGTCAACGCCTTAGGCGGGCTTTTTATTCTTTTTTGTCTTTATGCTATAATAAAGCTTGTTGGTGGTGTTTTAGGAATTAATTTGTTAGAATTAACTATACCAATTATTGGTGAATAAAGAAAGGAGGTGAGAAAATAAAATGGAGATTTTAAGGCTTGTTTTACCCGCCGCGGTGTATGTTGCTGATGAAGGCACCGGGGGGGGCGGAGGCAGAGGTGCACTACCACCAACAATAATCAACATTGAACCGCCCGAGGGAATGAAGGGGGTAATGGGATATAGTATTCCGGGGATTGTTTCCGCCTTAGTCCAGCTTGGTTTGGTTGCCGGGGCGATAGTTGCTTTTTTCTTCTTAATTATTGGAGGAATAAAATGGATTACTGCCGGTGGGGATAAAGAGCAAACAACAAAAGCCCAAGGAACAATCACCGCCGCAATTATTGGTTTAGTAGTTGTTTTCGCTGCCTGGGCAATCATCAGACTCATCGAGTCATTCTTTAAGATCAGTATTATCAGTAATTTACAAATTCCCCAAGTTAGCTATTAACTATAAACAGGTAGTTTTAGGTTTAATAAACATCTGGGGAAAACTGGAGTATGGCAAATTGCTGGCAGGTAGAAGACAAAGATGTAGCTACGCTACAGTCGTTAGAGTGTATTGTCCAAACCATTCTTAATCTCGCTGTTAGGTTTGCGGGAATTGCTGTTTTTGTGATGCTTATAATTGGGGGGTTTAAATATCTTTTTTCTGGCGGTGACCCTAAAGCAAAAGAGTCTGCTAGAAACACCATCACCTACGCAATTTTCGGCTTGGTTTTGCTTTTGGGTGGCTGGCTAATTTTGCGATTTATCGAAGAGTTTACCGGAATTAATGTCACCATTTTTGAAATTCCCAAATGAAAAAACTGCCCGTCTATCTTTCATTTTTGGTCTTTCTTTTATTCTTTCCCTTCCCTACTTTTGCTCAGCAACCGCCAACAAAAGGAGTAGGCATTAACACCGCTGTTTTTCTAAGCTCTATTACCGAACAAGACATTGACAGAGTTGCTGAAGCTAATGGCGGAATGCCCGGAGGCACAATTACCGCCTTAGTTAATGACCAAGAAACGCAAAACAAAGAAAGGTTTGCTCACCTTGCCTCTTACGCCGCCGATAAGGGAATAACCTTCATTGTTCTCGCAGACAGTGCCCCAAACCCCAATAGTTTAGCAGACTTTATCAATGCAGGACTAACAGCAATTAGAGATAAGCCTGTTAAAAATATCGGTCTTGTTTTTGAAACCGAAGCCAATGATATTAAAACAACCCGCTTTCCTGTAATTCCTACGGCTGAAAATCATGCCGAAAGCTATGTTACCTATGTCCGAACCGCTCTTAACACTGTTTACGCTACTCCCTACGGCAAAAACGTCATTGGCATGCTTTCCAACCTCAATATTAGCCATCCGGGAGGCGAAGGAAGCCTTACTGCTGAAGAATGGTATCGGCGGGTAGTAGAAGTAGACCGAAAGCGACCAGCAGGTACCCCTAGTATTTTTGAGCTTGTAAGGGCTTTGGCCACTAACTCTTATCCTGTTTCTCCCCAAGGAAATCCCAATATTGAAGGAGTTTTATCCTACCAAAGAGACTGGGAAATTCTTAGGAGTTTAGGTGTGGATATCAAAAATCTTCAGGCGGTTTACATTATGGAAACAGGACTCCAATTCCCACAGCAAATTCAAGATATTGCTAGTCAAAAGGGCTTTATTGAAAAATTCTTGCAATCCTGGGCAAATGATCCTCATATTGTCAGTGTTAACTTCTTTAACGGCTTAGGAAAAAACCCAGATTTTCCTTTTTTTTCTCTTTTAGAGAATGGAAAATGGCCAGAAGCCATCCTTGCACTTTTCTTGAAGCTAAAAAATGAGGGAAAGGTTTGGTTCTTGCCAGCAAATTTTGTTCCCTTAGATTTAAGCAAATTATTTAAATGCGAAGATAATAAAGGAAATTTTATGGGTTATACCTTAAGCCAAGAAGACTGTCAGGCTTTAAATCAGCTTGCCCAAAAATACGGGAAGTGTGGAGCAGATCGACCTTTTACCGGAGGAGCTGTGACCCGCGGAAAATCTTTCATTATAAGAGTCAGCGCTCATTTCAATACTTTAGAGGAAAAAAAACAAGAAGTCGCAAAAACAATTAAAATTATTAGAGAGCAAAATTCAGAAGATAACGAAACCGCCTTTACTGATATTAAAAGAATTCCTTTTCAACTGGAAAAAACCCTTCCTAAGTTAACGCCGATAAACTATAAACCTGTTGTTTTTAAAAAAAGTAAATTAGGAAATGCAAAGTACGAGGTTTGTGATACAGAAACAAATGAGTGGTTTATAGTCGAGGACAAAATCGAAACTAAAACCCCAGACTGGGTAGAACAAATGAAAGACCAGGGCTTGGAACTTGCTAAAATGTTAGTTCCCAAAGAAAGCGAGGGAATGGTTTTAGGAGAGAAAACCGGACCGGAAACAAACCCCCAAAACCAACCATTAGTTTCTATTAGAAGTGTTAGTTGCTACGCTACTAACCGAGAAGGAAGATGTACAGTAGTTGTCGACGGTAGCGGAACCGGCCATGTTTGGATTCATGCCAACGGAGAATTTTTAGGAATAAACAGGGTCGGAAGAGACTTAGTCTATTATTACAATTTTTCTTTACCTCCGGAGGCAAAAAGCTTTGAAGTAAATGTAAACGTTACTAACCACGATATTCAACCAAAACCAACTGATAATTCTGTTTGCAAATTGACTTTGGATAAGCAGGGAAATGGCTCTTGCCAATCAGGAGGGGGATATCCACCCCCACCTCCCCAGCCGCGAAAATGCGAAGAATATATCCCAAAAGGGCTTGATTTTGGGAAAAAGATAGAATACATCTGTGTAAACGGGAAGTGTAAGCTTAAAGTTAGTCTGGCAAAGGGAATAGTTCAAGAAGTTGAAGAACTTGCAGGCAAAATTGAGGCCGGTATTAGAAAAATTTTATGGGGAGAAAGAAAATTTATAGTTACCCCTCTTTTCATTACTCCTTATCTTGATGAGGCAGATACATTTTTAAGAACAGAAACTTTCTCCATTTTTAAAACTATCTCCCCTGATGCAGTTGAGGCTTTTAGGTTTAAACATGGATTGGCAGAAACCTACCACTGGGTCGAAAATGAAAACACTTATCCCAGCGAGAAAGAAGTTTACGGAACAGGGGGATTAAAAACTTCTTACCAGTGGGAACAAGATGCCCTTACACCCTTTACCCCACCTAAAGCTTTTCAACAAATCCAAACAGCCCTACCCTTCCGTAACCCCTCTGATGAAATAACTAACAAAGATAGGGTAATAAAGGCAGTTTCCTCCCTCTGGCCCAATTCAAAAATCGCCCAAGAATTTGATAATATCCGCAACCAAGCGGTAGCCAACGGCTGGAGCCCGGCTTTTGTAATTGCCCTCTGGATTGAAGAATCAGGCGCCTCAGGAGTTCCCGGAGCTTATGCCTTAGGCTACACCAAAGGTGACCCTGAGGATCTTCAATCTCAACTAAACGGTCTTTTTAATCTTCCTTATGCCAACGAAAGTTTTGAAGAATTTATGTGTCGCTATTCTGAAGGAAAACCCGCTCCCTGCGAATTTAAAATAAATCCAAACTTTCCTAGGAATCTTGAATACTGGTATCGACAACTAAAAGGTAGTTGACAAAAAAATTTTAAAATTATAAACTGAAAAAGATGAAAAAAATTCTATTTTTTCTAAGCTTAATTGCTCTTCTTTTTTTCACCAAAAAGCCGCTTTTAGCTGTTTTTACTCAACAAGATTTTCAGCGGGCAGTGGAAAGTCCGGAAATAAACCTCTCTAAATGGGTAGCAGGAGAAGCAGGAGTTTTAGAGAACATAGCTGCTGGGCTAAACAAACAAATATTAGGTGATATTCCAGTATTAGGTGATATTCCAGAACAAAATCCTCCAGGAACTCCCTATGTTCCTGGCGGGGCGATTGGAGGAATTACAAATTTAATTGCGGCAATGTATATCCATCCCCCTGCCTCTTCAGTAGAATATTTTGCTGATTTGGGAAGAAATTTAGGAATTGTTAAACCGGCCTATGCCCAAGCAGGTACTGGCTTTGAAGGACTAAGGCCAATTCTTCCTTTATGGAGAGACTTTCGCAATATTGCTTATTCGTTTTTTACCATTGTTTTTATTGTCATTGGCTTTGCCATAATGTTTAGAGTCAAACTCAACCCCCAAACTGTCATTTCTGTCCAAAACGCCATTCCTCGAGTGGTTATTGCTTTAATTTTAGTTACTTTTTCTTATGCCATTGCCGGGTTATTGATTGATTCAATGTATGTTGCTAGCGCTGTTATTGTCAGTGTTATTAATCCAGGGGGAACCCTCAATGAACTAGTTAACTTGCTTAAAGAAAAGTTAAATATGGGAGGAGGAAATGAAGCACCTAATATTTTAGTTTTCCAATTACTCTTTATGGGAAAAGGGCTAGAATATGCTCACACTATTGCCAGTGCTCTTCTCAATCCAGCAGTAATACTTGCCGATATTCTCAATGCTCCCAAAGAATTAATAGATGCAATTCAAATGATAACAACTTTTATTCCCGGTCTTTCCGGAGGAGCTATTATTTTAACCTTGATTCTCTCGGTAGTTTTACTTTTTACCTTCTTTAAACTTCTTCTTTCCCTTCTTAAAGCCTATGTCTCTGTTTTAATCAGTATTATCTTCGGTCCATTACAAATAATGTTAGGCGTTCTCCCAGGGCAAACTTCCTTTGGTAGTTGGATAAGAAACCTCACTGCCAATTTGGCAGTTTTCCCCGCCGTAATAGTTATGATGGCCCTAACTTCAAAAATTGTTGAACTCACGGGAAATGGACGCCTTTGGGTCCCGCCTCCCCTCACGCCACCAACAATATTAGGAATAGGAGACACATATTCTGTAAGAATGATTGGCGCAATGATTGCCTATGGTATGTTATTATTAACGCCAAAAGTAGCAGATATGGTCAAAGAGGCCCTTCAAGTCAAACCCTTCCCCTACGGCGCGGCGATTGGAGAAGCAATGGGACCGGCAAGATGGGCTTGGGGATTTGGAACAAGAATGGGGCCACCTGTGTTTGCAGAAAGAGTGCTATATGGAGAGAGAGAAAGACACCGTTTCATTCAATGGCTTATAAGAATAGGAGAAATGGCTGGCCTTTGGAAACCTCCGCAACCGCAAACTTAAAATTTATGCTAAAAGAAGCGATCAAAAATATTGCAAAAGAAGGAATCAAAAGAATTATCGGATATAAAGAGGCAGATAAAAGTGAGTTCTGGCACACAGTACGTCGGGTAAGCGAATATATAGAAGAAACAGAAAAATCTAAAAAGAAAAAATAAATACTATCCTTGCTGGGCTGCTTGAGCTAGTCTTTCCAGCTCTCCCATACTTAATTCTTCTCTCCCCATCCTCCTAGCCTCATCTCTCGCTTCTTTAATTTTTCTTTGTAGTTCTCTCACCATCTCGTCTGCTTTTTCTATCTCTTCAACTACTCCTCTCAAATCAAGTCCGTCAGCAGCCACTACTTGCTCGATTTTCTTTATCTCGCCTTCCCTTAATAAAGCCTTTATTGTATCAGGAGTTGCCCTTCTAAGAATTTCCTTGTATGTTAAAGCTCTTCTTCTATTAATTACCCTGAGAACTAAGTTCCATTCTTTTTCATTCAAAAATCCAGAAGTGAAACAGGCATTTCTAACATATTTAAGCCACGTCTCGGCAACAGTTATCTCTTGTTTCTCTGCCCTGGTAATTTCGGTATTCGTCCGAGCTGGACCGGTCCACGCTATCACTCGAGCGGCAATTAAATTAATTTTTGCTATTTCTCTTTCGATCTCTCTTTCGCCAAAAGCTACTCTAAAATCTTTATTTAAAGCTCGTAGAGACTCAGCAAGCAAAAGTTGGGCAAGCATTTTATCTCTATCCATTTCCCAAAGAGCTGACCTGACCCTGTTTTGCCTAAACATACAATACACCCAGGAAGAAAACGCTCCCTCGTCAACCATTCTTAAAACATCAGCTAGTCTAACTTCTTTCCCTTCTTTACGAGCTTTATACCACGCCTCGAAAACCGATTTAACTTCTTTTGCCTCTTTATCTTTGTAAAAACAAAAAACTCCGTCTGCTTTTACCCCTATTTTTGCAAAATGAAAAAAATCTTCGGTAAGGTATTCCGGCAAGGCAATAGCTAAAGCCGGAGGGCCGGCTGGCACATTTTTATTAAGATCGGAAAGTGTTTTTAGGCGAAAGTGAAGCAGTTTAATCAAATCAGATTGAGATTCGCCCTCGAAAGTACATATCCCTAATTCAGGAAGTTTACCTTTATACTCTACATCTCCAGTTTTAGAATCTCTTTTCACTCCCAACCAAACAGAAAGCAAGCTAACCGTTGTCAAATGACGGGCAAGCAATTCTCCCCGCTCTCCTGCCCAAGACTTACCAGAACAGATTTTCTGAACGAATTGAAAAACCACCTCCCGATCCCCCTGAATTATATCTCCAGACTGAAGAATTTTAAGTCTTTTCTTTACCTCTTGATAGAGCTCTTCATCTGATTTTTTATTCCCATCCTCTTTTTCCCTCCTAATTCCAAAACTTTCTATAAGCTCTTCTTGAAACTCTTTTACCGCTGGTATATCTTCGTCAAGATGAATGTCAATATAAATCTCTAAAGCCCTTTCAATCGCCTCTCCAACATCAGGAATTTCCAATAAGGCGACTATTTCAGAAGGAGGAAGAGTTTCCATCTCCATTGAACTAAAAAAAAGACGTTCTGCGTAATTATCCACGTCGCCTTCTAATTTCGTCCGTTGCCACCAGGCCGCTTGCAAATCAATCGCTGCTGCTGTTTCTCTAAGGACCTTTCCCCATTCTTCCCTTTCTCCTGATTTAGAAGCAGCTTTTCTCCCTTCCATTACCCCGTATATCCAGGTATATTTCTGTTGCTCCCCTCTTAGTCTTTTTATTTCTTCTCTTAATTTCTCCCTTTCCTCTCTCTCCTGAGTTTTCTTCCACCTTTCTGTCAAATCTCTTATTTGATTTTCAAGCTGCTCATACTGCTGAATTTTAGAAGCATTAATTTCGGCAAGAGCTTCTGCTTGTTCGCCTACTTCTACTCTCTTTTCTAATTCAATTAAAACCGGACCTGCTTCCCACGAAGAAATATTTAATCCAAGAGCTTCCCGAGGACGCAAAAATTCAAAATCCACCAGAATTCTCCCTGTTTTAGGGTCACAATCGGGATTACGAAGAGTTTCAACAGTGGTAACCGCTAATTCTCGAAGTCTTCGAAGTTCAGATTCTGGAATTCCAGGCCCTGCCGAAATTTCCGGCTTTCTCCGTCCTGGACCCTCTCCGTATAATGACTCAAGTTTTTCTGACATACTTAAAAATCAACAATTTTCTTTAATTTGTCTCATTTTACCACACTCTAAGATTACCTTGCAACCCACACCCCCTCCAAAAATTTCCACCTAAAATTTATCGATAAATCTCATGGGTTCCTATATCGTGATAAATAGCCGTATCTCCCTTGACAAATTCAAAAACAATCCGATATTCATCGTTCACCCAATAAGAGTAAAAATCCTGAAGTTTTCCTTTCAGTTTGTGAGTTTTTAGCCTGGAGTCGAAAGCGTTTCTCCGAAAAATCTCGTCTTTCTTTATGGCTAATTTTTGAATTCTAGGAGGTAATTTTCTAAATGAACGCTTAAATCTTGAAGTAGGGTAAACAAAGCGGATTGGGTGCTCTTTCATTTTTTCAAAGAATTTCTTTTAAAGAGGAAATGGGAGTTAATTTCCCAGCACGATATTCCTCTTTTCCCTTCTTAAAAATCCTTAGGGCTTTTTCCGCGGTCAAAACGGTCCTCTTTTTAACCTTAAGCAGTTGGCGAGGAATTTTAACAATTACCCAATCTTTGGTGGTCTCGATTAAAAGTCCATTACCCATCTTGCTCCTATTTTACCACACCCCTTCCAAAAATTTCCAATTATTTTTTTGAAGAGTGTTTTGAGAGAAATTTTAAAATATAATGGCAATACTTAGCATACCGGCTAATTGCTTCTCCAATTGATTTATAAATAATTTCTGCCTTGGTGTCATTATACTCGTGAACTAAGCGATTTCTTAAGCCAGCCGAGGGAGCAATTTTTTTGGCAAAACCTTGGCTATAAACTCCTAAATCTGCCAAAACCCAAAAGGTATCTTCATAACCCCTAACTTTTTCGTCTCCTTTTCCAAGTTCGGCAATTAAGTGTTGATTGATATCAATTGCCCGCATGATGATTTTTTCCAACAGTCTCTCAACCGCGCTCATCTTAACAAAATCAGCAACAATTTGAGAAAAAGAATATTTTTCCAAATCTTCAAGCCGGCCTAAATCCTCCTGAATTAGCTTGATTTTTCGGGAAACAAAATCTTTGTTAACCATATTTTCGGTTTAAATAATCTTGATACTTTTTAATCAATTTATGCTCTAAATTAAATAAATCTTTGGCATCATAATAAGCCTTAAAAGCATAAGCCCGGAATTCGTCGTAATCAAAACTGCTCCCATAAAGAAGTTGGCTGTTCTTCGCTACCTGGTAACAAAAAAGGGGGTCAGCTTTATGTAAAGACTTTAAATCCAGCTCCCTTTGCCGATTATCGCCAAAAATCTTTGCCAACTCACCATGGATTTCTAAAAGTTTCCCAAAGTCAATTGGTTTTTTGCCCAAAACAGCAATATCTAAATCACTTTCTTTACAGGCTTCCCCGGTAGCGTAAGACCCATGCAATAAAACCAATTTCAAATTGTATTTTTTACCCACCTTTTGGATTTGTTTCTTTTGCTGGTTTGTTATTCTCATCCTACCCTAATTTTACCACCCCCTCAAAAAATTTCCACTTTTGATATATTTTGACTATCTTGAAGAGCGATTATTAACAGTTTAGAATATTAAATATGCCTGTCCAACAACATCCCGTACCCCAACATATTGCTTCTTATGAATTTCGCTTGGTTGGGGATATGACTCTAAAACAATTTGGCTGGTTAGCCGGAGGAGTGGTGGTGGGGTTGATTTTTTATGGATTACCCTTGAGGGGAATTATTAAGTGGCCGTTGGCCCTTACTTCCGGCTTTGTTGGTTTTGCCTTTGCTTTTATGCCAATTGAGGAAAGGCCGCTTTCCACCTGGCTTTTTGCCTTTATAAAAGCTGTTTTTTCTCCCACTTTATTTATCTGGCAAAAAAAACCACAAAAATTAGAAATTTTCGAGCCAATTGTTCATCAGCCGGTAAGCCTAAAGGCTCCTCCACCTAACGTTCTTATGGTTCGCCAGTATTTAACAACCCTCCCCCAGGTTCCAGCTAAAAATCCTTTAGATCAAAAGGAAGAAGAGCATTTAAGGCAAATAGCGGCTCTTTTCCCAGCTACCAAAACCTCCCCCAAACCAATAACCTCTCCCCCCCCAGTTCCTCCTAAAAAAGAAGTTCTTCAGTCTCAGCCATCGCCTTCGCCTTTTCAAAAACCCTCTCCAAAACCACCAGCAAAACCACCAATCGAAGCTTTTATTTACCGCCAGTTTCGAAAACCAAGAAAACCAGCAATTGAAGCAAAAACCAGCAAAGAACTCCCGATTCCTATTCCCCCTCCTGCACCAAATATCATTAGTGGTATGGTCTTTGATAAAAACGGAGAAATTGTTGAAGGGGCGATTTTGGAA
>Ga0123519_10015357_pt1 | contig 10759 bp, 10 predicted proteins | sample YelNatPaOPRAMG02_FD_87396 | JGI IMG/M metagenome (GOLD analysis project Ga0123519, IMG submission 87396) | Hot spring microbial communities from Yellowstone National Park - Yellowstone National Park OP-RAMG-02 (version 2) | ecosystem: Environmental > Aquatic > Thermal springs > Hot (42-90C) ...
CCTCGGTTTGGCGGGGCTGGCCTTGATGAGGGGCGCCTCCCTCCTGCTGACCTTCGCGCTTTCCTTGTACTTCATATCGAAGGCCGTCAAGATCGAAGTGGATCGAGAGGCTGCCTTGAAGGCAATGGCCTCGTCCGTAGCGATGGCCGCCATAGTATCGCTCGTCGAAGGGCTCTCATACGATACCCTCCTCCTACCTTTGTACGTCTCCATAGGAGCCGTCACGTACGTAGCCGCGATCAGGGCTTGTAAGGCAGTGAATAATGAAGACGCCCAGCTCGTCAGGGAGGTGGCAGGGGAAAGGGCGGCGAGGCTCTTGACAAGGGTCCTGGGCGTCGGATGATCGTACGGTTCGAAACGGTTCAAGCGGTGGATGCCTCAAACCTCAAATGAGACTGTTGAGCCCGATAAGCCCGATGAGAGATCGACAGCTATGAAATGCCTGCCAGAGGGGTAATGAATGCTCGGAGATCTTGTCGATATCCTCAAAAAATGGCGGCAGCGCTGGCGATGCTTGAGTTGCGGAATCCACAATTCAGTCTACTCCGGTGGAGGTTGAACATGTAGCTCTCGGTCGGTTTTGGAAGGCCGTTCGACTCGGCTCCTCCGGAGGGATCCTACCCAGATTCGGGGAATGGATTGATGTTTATTGGCCGAGGCTCACCAAACTCGTTTCTCGTCTTCAGGCCTGCTTCCTTCAGGGGTTCTTAACGCCTCCAGTTACGGCCCTGAAATCATCCGTGTCTTTTGTATAAGGATTTTTGCAAGCTTCGCTTTTCTAGGGCAAAGCCAGGTATGCGTTTTGCAGGCTCATGTTACGGCTCATTCATTAGCAATTTCTTCCTTGTCTTTATGACCTTTCTCGCAGCCTCCTCATCTGTTATGCCAGGTTCCTCCAGTTGCTGGAGTATTTTCTCGGCATGAAATCGTCTTTCAAATGCCCTAGCCGCAACCCTGCTCCAGTTTACCTCTGGATGCTTTTTCATTTCAGCGAGCAGCTCTTCTGGTAGGGTTATGTTGAAGTGAAGCATCCTTTTCCTGCCTTCTGCGAGCATGCTCCCTCCTTGACTACGTACATGTATGTATTAATATGTATATGAGCCCTGCGCCAGCGCAAGGGAGGCCCGACAATTCTTTTGTAATCTAACGGACAAGGTTTCAACAATATACACCCACGACCAGGAACTCTTAACCCACAAGAAAATCTCCTGGAAAGGCCTCACGATAACCTTCAAAGACCCTCTGACCGGAACGTAGAAAGGACACGTCCTCCTAGCGCTTCAGCAATAGAAGGACGTCACCGTGAAGCTCAAACCAGGGATATATCGGGAGGAGGCCGGCGGTTCGACCACGTCCTAGGGCTCTCCGCTCGAGGAGAGGACGATCCCCCTCTTCCCCTCGTCCCCGCCGAAGGACGGTATCCCCGAGCCCCTCGTGACCTCAAAGTGCAGGTCCCCGCCTAGCCTGGCGTTCGGGAGGTGGACGAGGAGGGCGAGCTCCTGTGGCGTCATTAGGATGAACGGGGGATTCCAGAGCTCCCTTTCCTTGAGGTAGTTGCGGCTGAAGTCCCTGAGCTGCCTCTCAACGACGGAGAGGTCGAACCTGTGATCCACCATATCGAGGATCACAAGGGGATGCTTCGAATCGACCATGCAAAGGTGCTCCCCTATCTTGCCTTCCCCGGGATGAGTGCTGACGCTGGAGAAGGGGAGTCCCTGCCTTGCGGGGGTCTCGCCGTCCTCTACCATGTAGAATGGGAGCTCCTCCTCCCTTGAGCCCTCCAGGATGCCCCTTATGGCCACGGCGCAGAGCCTCGAGCCCGACTTCCCGGCGAGGTGCGATAGCAGCCTCTTCGAGGAAAGGTGGAATTCAGAGCCCTTCGCGGGGTGGTCTTGCCTTTCATCCTCGTAGCGCACCCTGCCCTCCTCGTCCGTGCGCCTTACGGTCCTGAAGACCGGCCCCTCGGCTGTCCTGATACCGTCCTGTATAGCGTGAGAGATTTCGGTGAGGTGCCTTGCAGCAGAGTGGAATTCCTGCCAGACGACCTGGACCCAGGCGTATCGGTACCTTTCCAGCGAGGCTAGGAGGGGATCCATCAGCTTCCCGACCCTCCGCAGATCGTATAGCACGAAAGGGTGGGCGTGCGCGTTCGTCACATAAAATAACTCTAGCCTCGTCGGGTCAACCCCCGTCAGCCACTTGGGCGTTGGAGAAGAGACGTCGTTTGAGACGAGCCCAGGAAATTCCTGGCGATAGAGCCTCACCATGTGGTTCAGCTCTTCCCCGCTCTGGGCGCAGAACCTCAGCTCTAGCTCCTCCTCCTGCGAGTCCCAGTGGATCTCGAAGAAGCGAGGGGTCCCACCGACCAGCTTGGCTGCGGCGTCCACGAACTTCCTCTGGAGCTCGGCCTCGGGGGCGTCTATGAGGGGGACCGTCAGGGAGGCGCTGGCTATGCTATCTCCGTCTGCCCCAGGCTCCGTCGAGCCACCCTCAGTCGCTTGCGCCTTCTCATTCACTCTTCCTCACCTTTGTGAAGGGTTCATAGTTGTCGATAGGCTGACGACGTAAGTAGAGGCTCCAGGCCTGAAGGCGGGGCAACCTGTAGAGCCTCAGCCCCGACACGAGAGAGAGGAGGAGAAGCAACCCCGAGATGAAGGATTGCAAGAGAGATGAGAGGTCTAGTACGGGGTGGGCGGCCAGAGGCGTCGAGATCTTTGCCGGAATGATTGGGGGGAGGAGGAAGATGACGAGGGAGGCGGAGGAGAGGGCGAAAGAGGCGATGGTGCGCCGATCCCTCCTCTTTGTCGGTGGAATGATAGCGCAAGCAGATAGGTTCAGACGTTTGGCTACCATCGCCCGCTCTTGAAGGATGTCGGTGGTCCTTCTAGCGCGGGCGAAGCGTTTGAGCAGGTAGAGTAGATGGCCCTTGTAGACTAACGTGCTGAGCAGGTATAGCGTCGGAAATAGATAGACGAACAACATGACGCTGTCCATGACAGATAAAAGGCGAATTCGCAGCGGCGTGGCGGTGGCGCGCAGTCACGGCTTCGGGGATCGAAGGCGCATGGGCGGGCGGAGACGCCTTTGCTTCTAGCTTCGAAGATGAGATCCGATCCCCAGCGGTTTCCCGGCAAGAAGTAATGTCTGGATGGCGTTCACGCCCCCCAGCGATGGGCTCGGCTTCATCTTTTTCATGAGCCGTGCCGTCCTCGCCGGAGGAAATACGGGGTGTGCCCTGCTAATTTTGTTGCCGTCGAATTTTGTTGCCGTCGCCGTCGACGTCTTTACGCTTCCTTCAGGCCCTCCATCACGATCTTCAGCCTGCCTCGATCGATATAACGCCTCACGATCGGGGTCTCTTCCCTGAGCCTGCGAAGGACGTGGCGGATGATGAGCTCGCACTCGTGGGCGTCGATTAGCCGTTCCACCATGCGCTCCCTCAGCTCCCTTTCAGCGAGGATCGCCGCCCTATCCGTTACGAGGTGCCCGAAGGGGGTTCTCGGCGTGTCCAAGATGTCACAGAGGGCCCTCTTGATCGCCAGAAGCGCGAAGGATTCTTCGAGCAGCGCCTTGTTCGTCCTCTGCTTCTCCCTCTTCGATCCTGCCCCCGGCCTAGAAGATCCCAGACCTCTCCCCCAAAGGGCGTGGTTCGTGAACGAGATGCGGTCGCCCTTCCTCGGGTATGGGGGTTCCTCGCCGTAGCCGAGCACCTCGCCGGTATCCCTGCGGACGATCTCCCCGTCTGGGAGATGAATACGATCACCTTCAGGGATCGTAGAAGGGGCCTCAAGAGAAGGAGGAGCGACGTATCGCCCAAGGCGTCTGAGATATACGTTGAGGACCCTCTTAGACACCCTCATCATCCTCGCTACTTCGTCCTTATCCTTATAGCCAGCCTCCAGGATCGCCTGAAGCTCAGCCATCCTGCTAGGTCTCCTCCCTGCCCCTCGGCGGCTACGGCTAAAGGGGGACGCGCCCCTAGGGCGTGACGGTGCCAGCAGCGTCATTCGGAGCTTCGCCTCCCCTTTTCGCCAGCATCCTCCGTCTGGCCCTTCTTCTCGAACGACCCCTTATCCTCAACTACCCCTGCCTCCCTTAGGATCAGAAAGAGCTGTGGGTCCAGCCTCTCGATGGTCGAGAGCCTCCAAGGGGGATAGCCGTCTCGCTCCGCAAGTCTGAGGTGGTAGTGGATGAGGCGCTTGAAGGAATGGGCGGAGGGCTGGAGCGGCCTGACTTCGCCACACCTTAGGAAGTATTCATCGAGGATGGCCTCGGCCCTGTCGATAGGCAGCCCCTTCACGTTGATCAGATAGGGGGTGAGGATGTGCCAGAGGACCCTGTGGCGCCCGTCCCCCAGCGGATGATGGAGTAGCCCCTCGATCCAGCCGGTTGGAGCTTGGCCTTTCTTTGGATCGTCCCTTGGCTTTGGCTTCTCGGCGAGCTCGGCATCGACCTCCCTTAGCTCTCTCATCATGAGATGGTTGAAGGATATCCTTATCGGCTCAAAGCGCTGAGGTCTAGAGGACTCCTTCAAGATATCGCTAAGGCTCCAGAAGGGCGAAACGGGGACGCAGAGCCTCGCAGTCTTTTCGTGGACGGTATAGGGGACGCGGGAAAGGTGCCTTTCGCTGAAGACGTTATAGTCCAGGCAGGTCAGGCCCAGCTCCTTCTCAATCCGCTTCGCCAGGGCCCTGGGGGCTTCGACCGGTTCTCTCAGGTCCACGGGAGGGAAGTCAACGTAGATGTGAAAGGAGCGATTGCCAGAGAAGTATATCCTGGGCTCCGCCCAGCGCTTCAACTTCAGGTAACTGTAGAATCTCCTCATATGAGAATAATTGCGCTCAAGGGGATCGTCCAGCTCGAAGAGGAGCTTGGAAATCCAAGGGTAAGCGTACCTTGGCCCGAGGACGGGGCCTAGGCCTATGTTGACGGACGTGTGGCACGGCTCGAACGATCGATGCTGTCCCCTCACGAATGAGAGGTAACCTTCTTTAGTCTCGGCCAGCTCCCACTTCGAGAACCTGGAGCCGTTCCACAGCTCCCTCGGGAACCCGTCCCATGCGTGGGCCGACCAGGCCTCCGTCACTTCCCTCGGGTCCGGGGGGTCGGATAGGGACCCCCTTCCGGCCTTACGGTCTGTGTGATCCATGATTGGGCCCCCCTCCGCTTTTCCGATGTACAAAAATGTGCATTTTGCCGTGATTGCCGTGTTTGCCTGGGTCAGAATAGAACCCCCCTCCGGAATAGAGCCTCCCCCCAATTTTGAGGTCCGTGTAGTCCGAGTCCACGATCTTGGGACCCCCTTCTATTCTAGGGTCGGCAAAGGCGGCAAAGACGGCAAAATGTACAAAATTGTACATCAACAAAGCCCCTCTTACTTACCCAACACCCTGACGAGCTGAATGGATTTGGCCGTCGAATAGAAGCCGTTGCCCCGCTTGATCAGGCCCTGGGTTTCCAGCTGAGCGATGAGCGGCCTGAGCTCGTTCTTCTCGGCCAAGGAGAACCGCGCCTTCAGCTGCTCCTGCGTCACGCGCCCTTGAGTGACGATGAACGAGATGATCGCCTTGACCATTTCAGCCTCACCCTCACTGCCGAGGGCCGACGTCGCGATCGCTGACAGCAGCCCCTTCGCCTCCTCCTCGCTGAGGACCTCGTGCTTGTCTTCTTCCGCGAGCACATGGAAGCCTGCTGCGGTGTACTCCCGGTCCATGAAGTCCGCTACATAATCGACGTGCTCCTTCGTAACCTTTAACGTCGAGAGATCGTCCGTGCTCAGGGTCAGGGCCGCGAGCGCCGCGCTAAGCCTTGCAAGCTTGTATTTTTGGTCAATCGTTACGAGAGGTAGATCCTCTACGTGAAACTTCTCGTACAGGTCCGTCGACCTGGCGAAGAGCTCCTTGATGGATCCTTCGTCGAACTCCATCTTTCTTCCGCTCCAAGCCCACTTTAACGCTTCGCGAAGGAGCTGTAGATCCGGGTCCGGGGCCCCGCTTCTTTCCGTGTTCACCTCTTCCGGCTGAACGTCCTCCTCTCTTACGAAGACGGCGAGGTCGAGCCGGGCAATCGACGTTTTGTCGAAAACTGTGCCCAGCGCCTGGGCGGCGTGGAGGAAGGACTTCATCTCCTTCGTCGAGTACTTGCCCCTTTCCTCGTCGACGGGGTTCGCGATCTTGATCTGCCGAGTCCTTGCCGGGGCCTGGGCCTTCGCGGCCTTCGCGATCGAGACACACCCTAGACGTTCGGCCTCAGCCAGAGATGCCCAGTTCCCTGCCGTCAGCTTCTGAGAGCCATCGACGCAGAGGAGCCTCCGATCTTCCAGGACCAAGAACCCCCAGTCGATGAACCAGCCCTGCCCCTCGGTCTGGACCGCCGCGCCCGTCAGCCCCACCTGGCTGGCCGTCTCCGCGGTCAAGTAGGTCCCAGCCCCGAGAAGGCGTTGCATCTTGCGGAAGGTCTCGCTCTTCCCCGAAGTCGTGTCGCCTATTATCGCCGTATTCCCCCATCCGCGCTGTACGTCGCCGTCGAATCTCAGCCACAACGGGGTAAAGTAAGTAAGGAGGTCGCAGAGGGCTACGTTACGCCTGTTGACAATTCCCGAGTATTTTACGAACTCCGTTAGGATCCACTCGACCTTCTCTCGAACCGAGCCGAAGGAGTCGAGCTTCATCTTCAGGCGCCTGAGCTTCTCGATGTCGTAAGCCTCGATCTTCTCAGGGAATTCCCACTTGATAGAGAGGATGACGGGCTTTCCCGTCCTCGGGTGAGGCAGGACCCATCCCGTGACTCGTATCAGCGTGGAGGGCTGAAAGTCCTCCGGCTTCTCCGAGATGAGATAGATCTCATGTGATTTGTACTCCCTTCCCTCCTCGTCGAGAAGCCTCCCTTCTTCGTCCTTAGTCAGGTTGAAGATGGGGGCCCTCACGATTATCCGGTAAAGCTCGCGATAATCATCTTCCTTGTATTCCACCCCCTTGAGGGTGGGGAAGTTGCGCCTGTACACGCTGAACTTACGCTCGTTCGGCACGCCGGCCAGGTCGAGGGGCAGCGAAGTCGCGCCGGCGTAGAAGTCCCTGCTTTCGCTTACGCCCCTCCCGATCGCGAGGAGCTTGGTCGGCACGATCATTGCTATGCTGTTCGACGAGATGAGGGCCTCAACCTCCACAAGCTTGCCGCATAAGGCCGGGTCCTCTATGTCGTTGATGTGGCGAAGTGAGATCGATGCGCTCTTCCCTTTTACCTTCTCAACGAAGCTCCTTGAGAAGAAGGCCACCTCGACCTCGTTTACCCTTTCCGGGCTTAGCTTCAGATCGTCCTTCAATACTCGGGTGAGCAACGCCCTGCTCGTCTCCTTCAGCCTTCCCTCCCAGTCTAGCTCCAGCCTGGCCTCAACTGGGTACTCCTTGCCATCGCACAAGACAGAGGCGGTAAGCCCGCCGCCCCTGTAGACTCTGATGACGACGTCGCCGACGGGGTATTCGAAGAGGAGATCAGGCATAGGCAGGCACCACCTCCCGTTTCCCTCCCTTTGGCTTCCGTTTCCTTACCCGGCTGATGGCTTCCATGACAGCTTCGAAGAGCTGCACATCGCTCATCTCGTTCATTACCCTCCAGAAGTCGTTTTCATCCCTGCAGCCCCACAGAGAGCACATCTCTGTAATCACCTCATGGCCCACCTTGAGGTGAAGGCGTTCGCGAATTCGTCTGGCCTTGTTTATGCACCCGTGTCCGCCCTCATCCATCTTGGACGCCTCCCGTGCCGTCATCGTCATCGCCCGGGGCCGGCTTCGTCGTCCTCCACGATTTCTCGGCTTCGCTGACGATCCTCATGATCGCCTGTTCGCTGTGCTTTCTGCATCCCTTCCTCCTCCCGCAGCGTTCACAGATGATCACGAGCCCGTGCGCACACGAGTACGCCGCCCAGTCGTGACCCCTGCGACTACATTCCGCGTTCATCCTTCCTTCGCCCTCCCGAAGCCCTGTATGCTGCTTCGGCGGGACGGCCGCCCCTTCCCACCTTCCACCAGACGCTGGTAAGTTCGCCAACCTAACCAATGTACCCCTCTAGGGGGTTAATAAGCCTTATTAAGTTAGCCTAACTGTCTTTAACTAAGGTGGACTGTCCTTGACCGAATATCGTGAAGGAGAGAAGAAAGTCCTTCTTTCCCTGCTCTACGGGAAGAAGAGATATAAGGACTTGCTAAATGAAACTGGACTGGCCCGGCCATCCCTTTCCGAAAACCTCACTCTCCTAGAGGGCAAGGGGCTGGTTTCAAAGGAGGGGAATAGGTTCTCGGTAAGGTACTCGCTTACCTCCAAGGGGACAACGGAAGCAAACCTGATCCTCGAACTCGAAGGAGCGAGGAGGGAGGCCGAACTCGACGTAAATGAAGAGTCCGCCGGTCGGGGCGAGGCCCCGGCTGAGGAGTTCAGGGAGAAGGTCGCCTTCTCACGCAATCCATTTCTGAGGTCCTTCTTTACTCTCTTCAATGCAGACCTGCGCAGGCCGGAATCCTCCTGGAAGGCGGGCGCGAAGACGGTTTTCACGCTCGGCCTCTACAACATCAAGCTTCTCCGGGAGGAAATCGCGATCCCGAAGGAGGACAGGGGATACTACGAATTCCTGGCTACCGTTTACGTTCAGTCGGTGGCCCGTGAAAAAGACGAACCGATGGAGTTGTGGAGGACGAGGATAAAGCCCAGCTGGGCCCTCGCAAAGGGATTTAGGGACGAACGCCTAGGCTTCGACTTCGAGTCGGCGTTCAAGCGCTGGCAGGCCGGCGCAGTTCGTCTAGGGGGCGCCTCCGAACGAGCCTGGATCAAGAAGCTCGAAGTGAACCTGCTAGAACAGTTTCAGAAGGACTGCCGCGAGGTCGGCATGCCTACAGGAAGGGAGCTCGACAGCACCGCGTTCCTGCAGCTCCTGGCCTGGTGCAGGATCAAGCAGAGGGCGCTTGGTTCCGTCTCCTACTCCAAGATCTGGAAGGAGGTCCTCCTTCAGGGCCTCCGGGCGATCGGTTTCGCCTAGCCAGCCCCCTTTCTTTTCTTCGATGAACCCATGGATCAAGTCCTACTTCCTGCATGCGCAGCTCTGCCAAAGGGGGGTTCGCGTTTGCAGGCTAGCTAGATTATGGTGTGTACCTTCTTCCTCTTCAAGTAGAAGTGAGGTGAGCTATGGCGTTCTCGATCTCCAGCGAACTTGGATTGTGAAGGTTTTGAACTTACTTCATCTATCTCTAGCTATCACAACCCTCTCCTCGTTCAACTCGTCAAGGATCTAGGAAGGGCTGATGTGCCCTCTTCCTTTCCAAGAGAGTCGACTTCATTGCTGAGGCATTGGATTGGGATCGGGATCCCCCCAGGGGCCTGGACGGGCTTAACGCAATCCGCCTTTTATCTAGTGATGACCGACAGATACATCGGAACGGGGAGGGTCACGATATCCTTCGGGGACCTTTGCCACCACATATACTTACTGGGCGCCACCGGCTGTGGGAAGACGACGATAATGAGGCTGATAGCCAAGGGCCTAGAGGAGGCGAACAAAAGCGGAGAATTCGAGTCTGCTTTCATCTATGCGGACCAAAAAGGGGATGATTCCTTCAAGTTCCTTGCCCAGGTCGATGCCCTCGACCCCGAAAGGGTCACCTTCCTCGATCCCGTCCTGACGGGGTTCTCGGTTAACCCCCTGGAGCTCCCGCCCTATTCCCCTACAGACCGTGAGAGGATCGTCTCGGTCTACGTGGGCTTCCTGATGAGCATAATCCAAGAATGGTACCAGACGGACCAGACGAAAGCCCCCCGGCTTACAAGGATCATGAGGTCTCTCGTCTCCTACCTTTATCATCGAAACGATGCCCCCACACTATTGGACTTATACGATCTCGTCCTGAGGATGCAGTCGGGGGACGATCCCGTCCTGATGAGGGACTTAGAAGATACCCTAGGGGGTAGTGAGGTGGGGATGTTGAAGAGGGAGATGGAGGCCATCGGGGGAATGAAGGAAGAAGCCTTCGATCCCGTCCTCACTCGCCTCAGTGAGTTCGCCATCGATCCCTTTTTGCGAAAGATGTTCAGCGTGAGGCATTCAAGTGTGAACTTCGCAGAGCTACTTAAACCGGGCCACTTCACCGTCGTAAGGGTGGCCGGGCACGAAGTGGGCTCTCACATATCCCCGTTGATCGCATCGGTTATAGTCCTGAAGCTCTGGTTCACGATTCAAGAAAGGGCCTCACGGGTTCCCGAAGGGGAGAGGAGCCTCGTCGTCCTCTGCCTGGATGAGTTTCAGTCCATCCAACACCTTCAGGCCATTGAGACGATACTGGCCCAAGCCAGGTCCTTCGGGCTCGCCCTCATCCTTTCTCACCAGACCTCCGCCCAGCTCGATGACGAGCTCTTCAAAGTCATTACGGGAAATTGTTCCTTCCAAGGGGCGGGAAGGGTAAGCGGGGACGATGCCCGCCGCATCGCTTATACATGGGATCCCCAATTCGCCAAGGAGATCCAGCAGACCCTAACCACCCAGGCCGACTTCCGTTGGTCGTTCAGGATAAGGCCGGAACCGGGAGCGGAGATGCCTCCCCCCATTACGAATGTCCCCATAAGCCCACCGCCGAAGGAGATCCACACCTGGGATGAAGTGAAGGCCTTCATTGATGAACAGAAGAGAAGATATGGCATCGGGGTGGTGGAGAGGCCCATCCTGGAGGAGGCGGAGGAGAAGGCGGGAGAGTGGATGAAGTTCTCCGCCGTCCTACCC
>Ga0123519_10015358_pt1 | contig 10759 bp, 7 predicted proteins | sample YelNatPaOPRAMG02_FD_87396 | JGI IMG/M metagenome (GOLD analysis project Ga0123519, IMG submission 87396) | Hot spring microbial communities from Yellowstone National Park - Yellowstone National Park OP-RAMG-02 (version 2) | ecosystem: Environmental > Aquatic > Thermal springs > Hot (42-90C) ...
CAATTCTTTTACCATCGGGCGAGAATCTCGGAGACCAGGAGGAATAATCACCCTTTGTGAGTTGGATCGGCTCTTCTCCCCTTTCAAGGTTTGCAATCCATATATAGGACAAGTGCCTGTCTTTTTCTTTATGAGCTTTACTCTGAACCCATACCACCAATTTCCCATCTGGAGAGAATTGGAGATCGGACACATTCTCAGTATTGATTATGTCATCAACTGAAATCTCTTTTCCATCAGAAAAGAGAATTCCTGAAAGAAAAAATAAAGATAAAAGTAAAATTTTTAATTCCTTCACCATTATCGATCCTCCTTTCAATAATATACGATATCATTTTCACAAAGTTTATTTTAATTCTCAGAAAAATAATTGGCAAATATTTAATCTTTCCTAATAAAACTTTTGACCCCCTTATTCTAAATTGATAAAATTAAAGATTTGGAGGTTATATGTGTGGCATTTTTGGAATAGTATTTAAAAGGGATAGGGAAGATCTTGGTGAACTCTTAATAAAAGCTGGAAGAAGGCTTGTTTACAGAGGATATGACTCTGTGGGAATCTCCACAATTAATAGTGAAGGAAAGATTGATTTGAGAAAGGATGTTGGAAAACTTGAGGAGGTTTCTAAAAGGCTGAATTTTCCAGAAATGAAAGGGAAGAGGGGGATAATCCAGTTGAGATGGGCAACATTTGGTATGCCGAGAAAGGAAAATGCCCAGCCTCACTTAGATTGCACTGGTAGACTTGTTGGAGCCCACAATGGAAACATTATTAATACCCTCTCCCTGATTGAAGAATTAAGAAATTTAGGTCATGAATTGAAGGGTGAAAATGATGGTGAGGTAATTGTCCATACGGTTGAAGAAGGACTGAAAAAGGGTCTCTCCTTTGAAAAGGCAGTTATGAATGCCCAGAATTTCTTAAAAGGTGACTATGCATGGGTTGGTGGTTTATCCGAGGAAGAAAGATTGATATGTGTAAAGATGGGTTCCTCCCTCTATATCGGGAAGGGAGATGGTTTCACAGTTTGCTCTTCAGACCTTCCCTCTCTTCTGGAGTTCACTCGAGAAACAATTCTAATAAAGGATGGAGAATTTGCAATCCTTGAGCCTGAAAAAATATCAATTTTCAATTTATACACAGGAGAGGAGGTTAAAGATAGAGATTTTGTTACAATAGATAGGGAAATGGGAAATGTAGAAAAAGAAGGTTATCCCCATTTTATGTTAAAGGAAATAAAGGAACAGGGAGAAAGATCAAAGGTTCTTATTGAATTTCTCTTTCAGTATCCATTAATTGATGAACTAATTTCAAAGCTTTTGGATTCAAGAAATATATTTATAATCGGTTCTGGCTCCTCCTATCATGCTTCCCTTGCAGGCTCAAAATACATCACAAGACTTTCTGGGCGTCACGCTATTCCTGCAGTAGCAGGTTCCTTTATAGAAGACTACTCTTCTATACTTGATCCTTCAGACTCTTTCCTTCTCGTCTCTCAAAGCGGAGAGACAAAGGATGTCATGAGAGTCCAAAATTATTTATTAGATAGAGATTTTGATAACATTTTTTCAATTGTTAATGTAATTGGCTCAACAATCCAGCTAAAATCCAAAATTAACATTCCTCTTTTGACTCAGCTTGAAGTTTCAGTACCTGCAACAAAAACATTTTTGAATCAGCTTATAATCTTTCTCTTTCTATCAATGAAAATGGCTAAAAGGGAAATGAAGGAGATTAAGGAACTTCCAGAAATTATAAACAATACCTTAGAAAAGAAGGAAGAAGAAGCAAGAGATCTTGCAGAAAATTTATCTCAGATCGAAAAACTCCACATCCTTGGACACGGTTTAACCTATCCCTCAGCCCTTGAGGGTGCTCTTAAAATAAAGGAGACATCCTACATTCATGCAGAGGCTCTTCCTTCTTCAGAATTCAAACATGGTCCCCTTGCTGTAGTTGAAGATGGTTATAAAATTATTGTAATTTCAACAAAGGAAGACTCTTCTATTGTAATATCCCATATAAATGAAATAAGATGCAGAGGTGGGAAGGTCATAACAATTTCACCCTTTGAAAAACTGCTAAAGGAGAACTCAGATATATTTATTGAACTTCCGACGGATAATCAACTTTTTGTTCCTATTATTTCAACTATTTTTCTCCAGTATCTCTCCTACTATTTATCAGTTAAAAGGAATTTAGATCCTGATTTTCCGAGAAATTTGAGTAAGACAATAACCGTTGATTAGCTATTTTGCCAGCCAAACCCTATAAACCTCTGCATAGAAGTAAGTGGAGCCAATAACTGCCCAGAAGGATGTAAAGATAATTCCAATAAGAAGAAGAATTATACCAAGGCTCCCGATTATTCCAATCACAATAGTGAGGATTATAGCAATTAGAATATTAACAATCTGATTACCAATAAAGTTGAACATCCTCTCAAAGTTGAAAACAGCGGAGAAGTTGTTTGTAACTGCGTATTCACAGAGTAAGAAGGGATAAACAAAGGAAAAAAGAATACTGATTATTACTCCAGCAATCCATCCTAAACATGGGATTAGAGCAAGAAGAAAAATGACAACTCCAAAAATCAATGAGAATATAATGATTATTATTGTAAATACAAGACCCTTTGTAAATTTATCACCCATGTTATCCCATTCAGGAAGAACGGGAGATCTCCTCTCAATAACATTTCTTGCAAACTCAAGAATGTAGCCGAAAACAAAGGGGATCCCGATTAATACAATGGAGAGAAGAAGAAAAATCCCTCCAATCAATGTTTTCCCTACCCATTCCCTATCCTCAAATAAAACTGTAAATCCTTTACCCCAGTCTATTGTCTGAACTCTATCCATTCAAAACCTCCTCCTAATGAAATTAACATCTTGATTAAATTGTGTCAAGAAATTGAATAAACCATAGTTAAGAGTTATACTGTTATAGGAGATGAAAAATGAAAAGGGAGATCATTGAAATAGAAGGGATGCATTGTGCCTCATGTGTTTCCGCAATAGAAAATGCTTTAAAGAAAAAGGATGGAGTTTTAGAAGTGAAAGTGAATCTATCCACTGAAAAAGCATATATAGAATTTGATGAGAGAAAAGTAAAAAAGGAAGAGCTTGAGACAGTCATAGAGGAGATAGGATACAAAGTTGTAAAATTGGAAGATCCGGAAAAGAAAAGCAAGAGAGAAATATCCTTTTGGAGAAAGAGATTTTTTGTCTCTGCTTTCCTTTCAATACCTCTACTTTATCTTTCCATGGGTTCCCATTTTGGATTACCTATCAAAGAATTTTTGTTAAGAAACTCCGCAATTTTCCAGTTCCTTTTTACTACCCCAATTATCCTGGTTGGCTCTGTATTTTTTAAAAGAGGAATATTGGTTCTACCCAGAACAAAGAGAGCCAATATGGATACCCTCGTTTCTTTGGGAGTCCTTTCAGCTTATATTTACAGTTTTTCTATATCTGTTATTCAATGGATGGGTAAAGGATATGGAGAAAGTCTCTACTATGAGATCGCAGGTCTTCTAACCACCTTTATAATCCTTGGAAGATGGCTCGAATCCATGGCTAAAGGGAAGACCTCTGAGGCAATAAGAAAATTAATGGAACTTAGCCCTAAGAGTGTTAGAGTTTTAAGGGAAGGTAAGGAAATAGAGATACCTATTGAGGAACTAAATATTGACGAAATTTTTATAGTAATGCCTGGAGAAAAAATTGCTACAGACGGAGAAGTTGTTGATGGATATTCATCTGTAGATGAATCAATGATAACTGGAGAGAGCATTCCAAAAGAAAAGGCTAAAGGAGATAAAGTTATTGGAGGAACTCTTAATAAAACTGGTTTTCTTAAAGTAAGAGCTGAAAAAGTTGGTAAGGAGACCGCTCTTGCACAGATGATAAAAATTGTCGAAGAAGCTCAGGGAACTAAAGCTCCGGTAGAAGAACTTGCGGACAGGATCTCATCTGTCTTTGTTCCTTTAGTTTTTTCCATAGCATTATTTTCCATGTTTTTATGGCTTCTTTCGGGAAAGGAATTCTCCTTTTCTCTTAAGATCTTCATCTCAGTTCTTATGATTGCCTGCCCCTGTGCTCTGGGTCTTGCAACACCAACTGCAGTAATTGTTGGAACTGGAATAGGTGCAAGGAAGGGGGTTCTAATAAGAAATGTAAAAGCCATACAGATCATGGAAAAAGTTGATACGGTTATATTCGACAAAACAGGAACTCTAACCTTAGGGAATCCAGAGGTTAAGGAAATAATTCCTTTTGATTCCAAAAGTATTGAGGAAATTCTCAGGACTGCTGGTATTGCAGAAAAAAGATCTGAGCACCCCCTTGCAGAATCCATTCTAAGAGAGGCAAAAAGAAGGGGGATTGAAATTCCTGAGCCTGAAGAATTCAATGTATTTCCAGGAAGGGGGATTCTTGCAGTATATAAAGGGAAAAGGATCCTCCTTGGAAATTTAAATTTTATAATAGAGAATGGGCTTTCCCATGATAATCTGGAAATTAAGATTCAAAAGTTGGAGAAAGAGGGGAGAACTGTTGTTATTGTAGCAGAAGAGAAAAATATTTTAGGTTTGATAAGTATTTTCGATGATATAAGACCTGAGGCTCCCTATGTTGTGGAAAGGCTTAAAAACTCGGGGAAAGAAGTTGGTATAATTACTGGTGATAGAGCTTTTACTGCAAAGGCTATTGGAGAAAAGCTCGGAATAAAGATGGTTCTCTCAGAAGTTTTGCCTAAGGACAAAGCTGAGAGAATAAAGAATTTGCAAAGGGAGGGAAGAGTGGTTGCCATGGTGGGGGATGGAATAAATGATGCTCCTGCAATAACTACTGCTGATGTGGGAATTGCGATGGGTTCAGGAACAGATATTGCTATGGAATCAGGGGATATTGTTATTGTCAGAAATGACCTCAGGGATATCATCTTTGCCATGGAACTTGGAAAATACACCATGAAAAAGATCAAACAGAATCTTTTTTGGGCTTTTATATACAATCTCATAGGCATTCCAGTTGCTGGTGGGTTACTCTATCCCTTTACAGGCTTCCTTCTAAATCCAATAATTGCTGGAATGGCTATGTCTCTAAGCTCTGTTTCCGTTGTGACCAATTCTCTCCTAATGAGGTTTAAGAATTTTAAATTTTTTTAAAGGGCTTTTTCCAGTAAATATAAAAAGGAATACCCAAAGAAATTATCAAGAGTCCAGCTATTGAATTCCAGAATTCTCTGATCAATGTATTCACAGAAATGAAAATTGCAGAAAGAATGAAAAAGATTGGGGTTACTGGATAACCCCAGGTTTTATAAGGTCTTGTAATATCAGGTTTTTTGAATCTCAAAACAATTACAGATAAACCAACAAGACTGAAAAATAGCCACTCTCCAAAAATCACATAGGTAAAAAGTTGTTCAAAAGTTCCTGTAAGGCTCAAAATCGCACTCCAGATTCCTATGATAACTATAGAAACATGGGGGGTAAGAAACTTCTTGTGGACATCAGCTACTCTTTTAAAAAAGAGCCCATCCCTCGCCATTGCAAAATAAACCCTCGGGCCTGTCAGAACAGTTCCATTGGCAGCACCTGTTATTGAAAAAAGAATTATAAAGGCAATTATCGATGCTCCCACTGGACCAACAACCTTCCCCATTGCATCACTTGCAATCCTGTCGGAGCCTGCCATCTCTGGAGCTGGAATTACATAGAGATAAGCCAAATTTGCAATTAGATAAATTAAAATCACAATTAATGTTCCCACAAAAAGTCCAAGGGGAAGGTTTTTCTCAGGCTTTTTTACCTCTCCTGCTGAAAAAGTAGCTGTTTCCCATCCCTTGTATGCCCATAAAGCAGCTACAAGGGCAATCCCAAATTTTCCTATAAAATCTGGAGAGAAAGTGGGAGAGGGCTCAAAGAAATTTTTTGTATTTCCTTTACCAAAAAAGAATATAACTCCGCAAACAGCCATCAGAGCACCAAATTTTATAAGTGTGAGAAGGTTCTGGAGTAAAGCTCCCCACCTAACCCCAATATAGTTAACCACAACAAGGAAGGCAATTACTAATACAGCAATTACTTTTGAAAGAAAGGGTGTCAAAGGAAAGAAATGGGGGAGGTATTTTGAGGAGAAAGCGACCGCAAGAGTTGCCACTGTTCCAGAATCAATCACAAGGAATAGAGTCCATCCAAAAAGAAAAGCAATAAGGGAGCCGTAAGCCTCTCTAAGATAAACATACATTCCTCCTGCATGGGGGTACATGGCGGAAAGTTCAGAAAGGGTTAGAGCTCCAAAAAAAGCAAGTAAGCCTCCAAAAATCCAAACAGCCATAAGCCAAATTGGAGAGACAACATCCTTTGCAATATTTGCTGGAACAATGAAAATTCCAGAGCCAATTACCCCTCCAACAATTATCCCTATTATATCAATGAATCCTAATACCCTTGGAAGCCCTGTTCCTTTACCTTCAAAATTTTCTCTTTCCATGCCAAATAAGATATATCAAAATTCCTATTTATTCAACTGGATTTTTCTGATAGAATTTTCTATTATCTGGAGGTTTTAGATGTTATTGGATGTAAACGAAATTAGAAAGCAATTCCCATCCTTGAACGAAAAATTTAGAGGAAGAAAAGCTATTTTTTTCGACAATCCAGGGGGGACACAGGTTCCCCAGAAAGTTATTGATGCAATAACGGATTATTTAATCAGGAAAAACTCCAACACCCATGGAGGATTTGAGACAAGTATAATGACAGATCTAACAATCGAAGAAGCTCATAGGGCTGGAGCTGATCTTCTTGGTTCAGAACCTGAAGAGATAGTTTTTGGGAGCAACATGACAACCCTGACCTTTCATTTAAGCAGATCCCTTGCAAGGGAAATTTCAGAGGGAGATGAGATAATAGTTACAAGACTCGATCATGATGCCAACATATCTCCATGGCTCCTCCTCGCAGAGGATAGAGGGGCAAAAATTGTCTGGGCTGATATAAATCCTGAGGATTGCACCCTCAATATGGAGGAACTCAGAAATAAAATAAATGAAAGGACAAAAATAGTAGCTTTCTGCTATGCAAGTAATTCCACTGGAACAGTTAATGATGTAAAAACAATAATAAAATGGGCAAAGGAAGTTGGAGCAATAACCTATGTTGATGCAGTCCAGTTTGCTCCCCATGGTTTTATAGATGTTAAAGATCTTGGTTGCGATTTTTTGGTTTGTAGCTCCTACAAATTCTTTGGTCCCCATCTCGGAATTTTGTACGGCAGAAGGGAGATTCTTGAGAGATTAAGGGCTTATAAAGCAAGACCAGTTCCAGAAGCTCTTCCTGAAAAATGGGAGACAGGGACTTTGAATCATGAAGGGATGGCAGGATTCATTTCTGCTGTTGATTACATAGCAGAAATAGGTTTTAAATACGGCGGTCTAAAGGATGGTTCATCGAGAAGGGAAAAAATAAAAAAAGCCTTTGAAGTAATAAATAGCTATGAAAGTAAGCTTTCAATTGAAATTTTAGATAAACTTTCAAATATCAAAAATCTCAGAATTTACGGAATAAAGGATAAATCAAGATTAAATCAAAGGGTTCCTGTCTTTTCAATGAGGAAAGAAGGGAAGAATCCAAGGGAAATTGCAGAAATTCTTGCATCAGAAAATATATTCTGCTGGAGCGGGCATTTCTTCGCCATTGAGGTGATTAGAAGGCTTGGACTTGAGGAAAAGGGTGGTTTTTTAAGAATAGGTTTGGTCCATTACAACACTCTTGAAGAAATTGATAAATTTATCTCTTTGATAGAAAGAATTTAAAGGAGAGGAAAAAATGAGGAATTTTTTTGCTCTGATCTTAATTTTTGGGATTCCTTTGATGGCTCAAGAAAAATATGGAGTTGTGATTAAAAGTGTTGAAAACATGCACAGAAACCCTGATGAGATGAGCGATGTTGTAAGTCAGGGAATAATTGGAGAGAATTTAAAAATCCTCAAATCAGAGAAAAAAGATGATAGGGAATGGCTCTATGTTGAAACCCCTGATACTTACAAGGGATGGATGGAGGCAAAATCTGTAAGAATCTATAAAGAGGGTGAGGAGAAATATGCATCTAAGGGAAAAGTATTTGAGGTTGAGAGCCTAATTGCTTATATTTACAGAGAGGAAGATGTAACAAAACATAAGCCATTGACCTTTGCCCCAATAACTTCTGTCCTTGAAGTTGGAGATTGTGGAGAGAGATGGTGTGAGATTACTCTTCCATCAGGGGAAAAGGGTTGGATTCAGAAAGGAGATGGATTTATAAGGGATGCAAAGGAGAGGAGGAAACTTTTCCTTGACCAAATGATTGAGCAGGCAATGAGGTTTCTTGGAGTTCCCTATTTATGGGGTGGGAAAACTCCTCTCGGCTTGGATTGCTCAGGTTTTGCACAACTTGTCTACAAAATTGCAGGTATAGAACTCCTCAGGGATGCCTATATGCAATTTGATCAACCTAATCTTGAAAAAGTAGAAAAAGGTAAAGAGAAAAAGGGTGATCTTGTGTTTTTCGGAAGGGAGGGAGGAAAGATCTCCCATGTTGGGATCATGATAAATGAGAAAGAGTTCATAAATGCGACTACCCATGAAAAACCTATTGTTCAAATATCCAATCTCTATGACCCTTACTGGCAGAAAATTTACAGGGGAGCAAGAAGATTTACTGGATTTTAAATTATAAAATTTCCCTTTAATAATTTCACAAATTAATTGAAATTCCCGAAAAGGCTTTAAATCCGCCAAGATCAATCCTTTTTGAAAAGGCGCTCTCATCGGAGTATATTCTTTCAAATCTAATGGAAGTAACGAAATATAATACTCTTACCAGAGGGATCTCAAGGTTGGCAAAAACAAAATAGCCTGTTTTTCTTCCTGAGTACTCCAGTGGGATACTTTCCCATCTTTCCTTAAAGGAGGAACGGATTAAACCAATGCCAATTGAAGATTCTAAATTTCTTAACTGGAATATGTAAAAAATTGAAATTGGTAAATTTTTCATTTCAAACCTGAGGGGATAACTTTCCTCCCCCTCTCCTATTGCATTACCTTTAAGATTAATAAACTCATAACCTGTTGAAATGAATAAATTATTCTTTATTTTTAATGAAAGAGAAAAATATTTTGGATATCCATTCCCATAAATCCCTTTAAACTCGGATTGGGAAGGATGAAAATAACCAAGGAAGAGCCCTATTTTAAAATGCTCTCCAGGGAAAGCATTTTGATGGAAGAAAAATAAAAGAATGCAAAGGATATTAAAAATTCTTATCATCATTCAAAACCTTAGGGGAATAAAAAAGAAAAAATTTATCCTCTGAATTGCCCTTTTCAAAGACCCCTACCTCCTGCGAATAGTTACTCTCTTTTCCCGATGAGTCTAAGGCAGTAACTACATAATAATAGGAGATTCCAGTTTTAAGGTTTTTGTCCTCAAAGAAGTTATTCAATACTGGGGTTAAATTTAACCTCTTATAGTTCAAATGCGAAATTGTTGTTCGATAGACATTGTACCCCATCGCTCCTTCAACCCTATTCCAGGAAATGTAAATATTTTTTACTGAGTTGAAAAGGGATTTATAAACAACATATTTTGCCCTCAATCCTTTTGGTGTTTCAGGATAATCAGGTCTTATTGGTTGAGAAAGATCTGAAAGAGTTGCTAAACCAAGCTTAACAACAGATTTCAGGAAATCAATGTTTAATGTGTTAAGGGTATCGTAAGTTGTGTGATAATAAGGGTTTCTAATAGGATTGTCCTCAATTGCACAAAAAGCATCATAACCCTTCTGCCAGAAAGAGGCATGATCAGAATAGAGAAAAGAGGAGCTAACAATCTTACGGATTGGGTAGTCATAATATGTCTTAGATGCCTGAATTGTCCTTTCTGCCAGCCATTCCGAGTTTTGATTAACAATTATTTCGAGATCCTCAGGAAGCTTATCAGAGTAGGCAATCATGTCAAAATTTAGAACTCCTACAATCTTTTCATTTTTATCCCTTGCAGATGAAGCATATGCACTGCTTCCATATAACCCCCATTCTTCCGCTGAAAAGCAAATAAAACGAACTGTGAAATCAAGAGGGTATTTTACAAGTATTCTCGCAGATTCAAGAACCGCCGATGTTCCACTTGCATTGTCATCAGCCCCTGGAGCAAAAATTGTTGGAATGTTAGAAGTTGAATCGTAGTGGGCACAAATAATAAAAATATCTTCAGGATTTGTTTTCCCCTTTTTCTCAGCTATTACATTTCTCGAGGAATGACCTCTAAAGCTGAAAGGCTGGAAATAAGTTTCAAGTCCAAGATTCTTTAAATAAGAATAAATGAAATCTCCTGCATCCTCGCAATTTTTTGTCGATGCATATCTTGTCTGAAAATTTTGAAGGGTATCAATCAAATAAACAAGATTGTCCTCTGAAACTTCATCTATTATGAGAGGTATAATCTCGTTTTCCCTTACCCCTCCCTCAGAAAATTCAATCTTAGGAGGGGCTCTCAAAAATTTTGTTATTGAGTCCTTTGATAGTCTCTTTTTCTGAAATTCCGATGGAATGGAAATTCCCATTTCCTCCTTCCGCCAGAAAAGAATAGTATTTTCCTCAATCTGAATAGCATTTCCAAAGGGCTCTAATTTCCTAATGTCCTCAGGGCTTTTTGAGTAAATTAAAAAGAAATCCTTACCTTTTATATCTTTTACAAGAATTGAAAAGTC
>Ga0123519_10015361_pt1 | contig 10757 bp, 8 predicted proteins | sample YelNatPaOPRAMG02_FD_87396 | JGI IMG/M metagenome (GOLD analysis project Ga0123519, IMG submission 87396) | Hot spring microbial communities from Yellowstone National Park - Yellowstone National Park OP-RAMG-02 (version 2) | ecosystem: Environmental > Aquatic > Thermal springs > Hot (42-90C) ...
CCTGGAGGCTTGCACGTCTGAACGCTGTGATCATGTCGCTTATGTTACGAGCCCTTAGTCGCGAATGCCGCCAATGATCTTGATTCCAGTCACCTAGCGAGATCCAGCGCCAGATAGTCGCATGCACCACACCGAAACCACGACCGAGCATCCTAAAAACGACAAATGAATCCGTAAACCAGTATCGCTGCACTTGGAAAGTCGAGGCTGCATATCGATACAAGTTTAGAAAAATTCGCAAGACATGATTAGAGCAACCAAATCCGTACTCCATTTCAATCCGACACAAGTGTAGGGTATGCGTGCGCGTTTCTCGGATCCCAGCGGAAACCTACAAAAGCGACTAAAAACATATCCAGATGAATTATGAACGTTTCGAGCACTTTCCTGCTTTAACGATCTGTTCCATACTCCAGGCCGTGTAGGCCTGGCTGCAGGAACGCCTCGATGAACGCGCGAACTGCGCGATCAAGAGCCTTTCGCAGTTCATCGCGGTCTTCTAAGCGACTGTATCTAGTTACATGGAGCTCTGAGTAGAACTTAAGTTTCCGTTCTGTGCCGCTGTTCCGCAGAGTTATTCGTAGGTCCGCGTCTGCGGGGAGCGAAGGACTCGCAGGCTTCATCGGTGTCGACGGAGACGATGGCGTTCTCGAGCGGTCTCCGGAAGGCGTTTGCCTCGGCTGCTGTCGCCGCTGTCTCTGAAGGCTCAGCCTATGTTCATCACTCTCTCTGATGCAGAACGTCATAAAGTGCGTTTTGGGTTGAGGCGGTAGCGACAGCGGCACCGGCTCGCAGCCATACGCACAATAGTAGCCGCGAGTCCAGTCATAGACGCTTTGGATCTGGTACCGTCGCGGCGGTAACGGTTTGCCGCCTCCGCATCCATCGTCGGCGGTGAAGAGCACCAGCTCGCCCGACGCGAGGCGTTGACGAATGCGCTCAAACAAAGGCGTCAATGTGCGAAAGTCTCGACAGCGTAAATATCCAGAGTGCTGGAGGTAGAGACCGTACTGGCGGTAGAGGCTCTCGAGAAGTCCCTGCAGCGAGCCGTAAGTCCTGTTTTGGTGGCAAAAGTAAGCCAGCTGGGCTGCGACGATCGCTGCGGCGATGCCGTCCTTGTCATTTACCGGCAACGTACCCGAACGCAGGCCGCCGAGCGCATAGCCGAGCGCCTCCTCGTAGACAAGGAGCACTTGCTGTTGCGGTCGCGTTTGCGCTACCGCCACTTCCATAAGCCATTTGAAACCGGGATAATGCTGTATCCAGCGGCAGCGCAGCTTGTGCTGGTGTTCGGCCAATGCTCCGAGCATCTGAGAGGAAACAACGCTGTTGATGAAGACCATTTCCGTGGAAGCACGTTGCTTACCAAGCTTCTCGACCTGCTGCAGCATCCACCAGGCAAATAGGATACCAACTTCATCACCGTGGAAAATGTGCCACCGAGGATTTGTTTGCGGTGCTAGTTCTGCCACTGCCAACCGATCTGCATCTGGGTCATTCGCTAAAACCACCACAGCATTCGTCTTGTTCGATCGCAAAAGTTGCTCTGCAGTCTGCATAGCCAGACGCAGAACTGCAGCACCCTCTTCCGGGTTCGGAACCGGGACCGTTGGAAAATCACCGTCGGGGCTCTGTTGTGCCGCCGTCGGCGTATAGGTCGGTAATGCAAAGGCCGCAAAAAGTCGCCTGAGGTAATCGTCGGCCACACCATGCAATGCAGTATGGACGATCTGAAGACGAGCGCTATCGAACCTCATCGGCGCATAAAGTTCATGGCGAATGCGCTGTTCGTAGGCCTGCCAGAGTGTCTCCACGGACTGACGAGGTAACGAGGCCAGCTCCTTGGTCGCGAAAAGAAGCTCGGCCTGTCGTTCTCGGGGCGAGGACGCCTCGGACCGCATCCGAGCCTCAATCTGTTTGGCAACGGCTGCACTGATCTGCAAGCCATTTTCCATATAGAGTTTGTAACCGTTGTATTCCTTCGGATTGTGACTCGCCGTGATCATGATTCCAGCACAGCGTTGTTGTTGAACCACCCCGAAGGCAACCAGTGGTGTCGGCACGACACGATCGAGTAGAGCAAAGGCAACCTGGTGCGATGCACAAACCACGGCAGCAGCTTGCGCAAAGGTTTCCGAGTGCTGCCTCGCATCATAGCCGATAAGGATGCCACGCGTTCGCAGCGCTTCCCAGCCCAGGGTGTCGGCAAGGTGCCCCAGTACCGCACGAGTCGCTCGAACAACAACCACTGTATTCAAAAGGTTGTATCCAGGGCCCATGGGTTCACGTAAACCCGCTGTGCCAAAGTGCAGCGATGCACTGGGGCCAAAGCGGTCGAGAAGTTCCTCCGGTCGCAAACTGCGAACCTTTCGTGCAAACGCTTGAACCGGTTCTTGAGCTGCATAGGCGCTTGCTTCGGCTTTCGCTTGTTGAAGAGCGTCCTGGCGAGATAATACCGGGGAACCAGACCTGTCGTTCGCTTCGCCGTTGTTCGTTTCCCCCAAAGGTAGACGGAGCGCTCCGTTCGGGCGCCTTCCGACGTGATGCGGCACCTGTTTCGCTGTATTCCAACGAAGCGCAGCAAGTCCTGCGACTGCTATTGCAAACGCTGGTATCAGCAGTGTACTCATGCACAGCTCGAAACCTGATCGCGCACAGACGGGAAGAAACGCAGTTGCCAGGCTTGCGGCCCTCTCTTGGGCGGTGCAAGCGCGTCGACCCGAGGTACCAGAGACCCTCGTTGTTGTGTTCGGGCGCCACTAGTTCGGTGTCTGTAGGCTTTGGGTTGGGTGCGTCTGAGTCGGGATCCCTAACAGCGCGATGGCTATCTCCAGTCTGAGACGCCACCGGCACTTGGCTCGAGACCCTTGAAGCACGCTTTTGTCGAGGAGGCAGTACGGTGCGCTGGGAACAACGTCAACCAGGCGCATATACTTGCACCCGCAGGCACTTTCATACTCAAGTCCGGGTCGCAACCGAGGTCTTGATAGTTACATTGAATCGTACCTGGGAAAAGGGTTGTGTTCGAGTAGAGGCAAGGATCACGATGCAGTTGCCGTGATATCGCAAAGCCGGACCCGGACCCGGGGCTCCTCGAGCTGCTTCTGTGAATACCTCCGAAGCGAGGCGCGTTCCTCGCTGTTACATAGTTTATTGCGGTCAACGAGTTATCGGAAGCGCTGCGAAGCACCAGGGACTCGTGTCACGTTTGGAGCTACCAGAGCGCACCGTTCGTACTGGAGCTCGAACACAGAAAGACGCTTTGGTGACTCAAATGTTTTCGGGTGATTCGCTGCCAGGTTACGCATGACGTCAGTATTGGTGCACCCTGAAGCGACTACGAGCAAGCTTCCCTGCAGAATGAATCGAAAAAGACTGTTCCACGGCGTTTCGATTCCAGCAAAAGGAATAGCAGTTGGGGCATCTCGCAGGCTACCTGAAATGCCTCAGTGCCAGAGAAACTGCCGCCCAAGGAACTGTTCTGCAGGACTAGAATGCGCTTATGATCCAGGCATGACGCCAGGGATACACTCCAGCACAGAAAGACTGTGCATCATCAGGATGCAGACCCGATTCATCTGGAACAGATTGCCATATCAGGGGCCGGGCTGGTACTTGCGACAGGACTCGACACGCGTACGCTATAAACACTGAGGGCATTCCAGGTATAACCAATTCAAGCGAAATCACATGTCTTTGAGAAAAGGTATCGGGAATTGTTCGAGTATTTCGTAAGAGCTCTGGAGGATGGCGTGCTTACCCGGGGAACCTTCCCGGTTCAAGCTGCTTTCGCGGCATCGTCTGCCGAAAACAGATGAGCGATGAGGCCCATCACGGGCACCGCGCACCCTTTCAAAGGGCGCTCTCGGATCCTGCGCTAAACCCCGAAGCAGATTCCGTTTCTTCAAGACAAAACCTCTAGCAGCTCGGATTCGAGCACAAGATGCACCATCTAGACGATGAAACAGGGGCGAAGCGTCTTTAGCTGGATTTTGCTATGCGGGACCGCTTGGATCGTTGTCGCCATCTAAACAGAAGCACGTGAAAGCAGAGTCCTTTCCAGACATCTACGCTAGAGCGTCTCGCATGATGCGTACATCGCGACTGGTAGTGGAGCAGGTGGACTCACAGCTCGATGAAACCTCTGTCTCGTTGGCATCCTCAGACCAAATATCTTGGGTGACATCCGTGAGCGTCGTCGAGCCAGCTGAAGCGTAAACGGTCGCCCAGGAGGTTGTGGCTGACGCGGGGCTGACGATCCTGATAAAGTCTTCGTGGTTCCAGTCCGATGATCTCGTGTCGTGGTTAGGTTCCGCGTTCGCGTTTGAAACGCTCGTCTGTTGGTGCATCAGTGGTCTCATGGGAGCTGCATCAGTTTTTTCTGGTATCGTATTAAGATGCCCCAAAGGGAGAGATCGGTACCCCTGCAGCAGAAGCAACTGCTGCGGTGGATCCAGTTGGCGACGTAGATGCACAAGCACATGCAGAATAAAGGCATCTGCGGACCACAGGAAAGGATAGTTCGTAAAAGCGCCTTTCAGATACGCACGGCGGGCTCGGGGAAACAGGAGCAAGAACGCTGCTGTGTCAGGTCCATGTCCTGGATGCGCTGCAGAATCTCGGTCGCCGCTGCCGAGTCGCCAGGATCTCCAGTAAGCACAAAAAGCACGTCTCAGGAGGACATCAGCGTGGGTTCCGTCGACTGGGGTTGTCTCCTCGTAGCTTTGCACCCACGGCGACTGCAGTACCCTGTGCTGGAGTTTCGTATCGGTGAAGGGCCAACGCAGGTTCTGTGACCGACCCAGACCTGATGAAGAGGCAAAATAAACCGCATCCCAACTGCGCGGCAGACACGTGATCAGCGATATTCGTGACTCGGGCAAGCGAATCGTCCCTGGGTCCTTGCCTGAGCGCATCAGGCACAAGCGCGTACAGAGGCTTCCTCTGGTCGACTGCCGTATGCGTTCCCTTATGAGCAGCTGCATTTGGAGACGCTCCGTTGTACTGGCAAAGGTTAGCAGCCCAGACTCGAGGAGAGGCTCCTCGAAAATGCAGCGAGGTAGCAAGCTGTTGGCTGCGCAAACTCGACCAGCCAAGGACCACGGCGAAAGCAGTCTCGATAGAGTCTGGCGTCGCCAAAGTACCCCAGCAAGCATGAGAGACGCAACAAGGTCTGGGCAATGCTGAGCGAAAGATAGCGCAAGAAGAGCCCCCAGGCCGACACCAAGAAAGTGCGCGCTTCTACATACCGCATCCGCCGCAGCCAGGACTTCCAGCAGCTTCTCGAGACTCTTAATAAAAGCCTCCACCGTATGCACATGCTCAGGCCAGTCTAAAAGCAAAACTCTATATCCGCAGCGAGCAACGACCGAGGCGAGTGCACGGAGCCCCGCTGCCCCGTTCAGGTGGTCTGGGAGGAGTACGACCGTTGCAGCTGCGCCCGGTGTTCCCAGCAGTTCATAGTGCCACAGGCATCGCTCAGAGCTGCCCAAAAGTCGAGCATAGCAAGGACCCGCCTCTTGCAGTTTGCCGGATAGATTCTTCTTCCAATCTCCGTCGCCCCCTTGTGACTGTTCCGTAGGTGCTCCGACGAGCTGCGGCGCTGCCCGGTCCATACGCGACATTCTGTTGTTCCTGGACGTCCCCCTATCTCCAGAACAGGTAACCGCGCTGCATCTTCGCGAGTGAAGCTCCGGCTGCCGCGCTCCTGGCCACCTGCCGACTCGATGCGCTCGCGCGAAACCAGCAGACAGTGAGAACGTCTATCAAGGCCGTTAACCAGCCCGTCACCACGAAACACAGTGCATACAGCGTCTCGCGGGCACCTACTATACGCTCGAGTGCCTCAGACGGCACCAAGTACTGGGAAACACTTTGCGTTGAAGCACGCGCTGCTCGAGATACCCTGCGTAACCGATACGCAATCATTGGCCTGCATCCGTTGTGTACGGTGCGGCGCATGGCGATTCGCAGTGGAAAGGGATATTGGATACAATTGTATTAAATTAGATTTTAAGGACACCTACGTGTCGTGGCCCGCAGCGCACCTGGCCCCGACGCGCTGGATCTGCGCCTGCAGCGCGCAAACCTCGAGCGCTTCATGGCGGACGCGTTTCCCGCCGCTTGATGTTTCTGGTTTGTCAATACACAAGTTTACCGAAGGACACTGCATCATTGCATAGGCAGGTTCAGAATGCGCTGTCGAAGGCTGTTGAAACCAAAACGCGCTCGCCGGCGCTTTATGAAGTTTCTTTTCCAGCAGTTCGGGACACCACAGCTGCCTTGTCGAGGATCCTAGACGCCAATACTTCGCACGCGCGGGAAATCATCAAACCTTTCGCAGCTTCATTTCGCAAGCGCCTGCACTTGGTGTTTCCGGACGTGGCCGAGGCCAAAATAGCGGAAAAAATCTATGGAAGCAGTGAGCATACGTTCACCCTCTCAGCACTGCCGCTGTACGAGAGGCCGGCGTTCCTGCAACAGGTCGAGGCGCCAGCACTTGTGTTCGTCGTCCAGCCCGGGTTTAACATAGACGAATGGCTACAACTGGAGCGACCAGCGTTGTTGTATCCCGACGCAAGCATCGTCGTCCTAAATGGAAACATGGACCGCCTCCGAAGCAACTACTATCCACCTCTGTTTTATCCACGGCTAACTGCCCTGCGCAAGCGTTATCTTGAGCAATTTGAGCCCATATACTACTTGAAGCCCTTACCAAATGGTTTGCTTTTCCGAGTCTTTCCAGAACCTTGGCAGACATTCTTCTGCGCATCGCCTGGTGAGGCGACTCGGATCGCAGTTGACGATGAGCGCCCAACCTTTCCACAAACGACTCAGCGTCTCATGGAGTTATCGAGAGAGCAGAGGTGAAGCAGTCAGTGCGTTGTCTTTGAAACATGCCCAATCATAGCGCTGCATTGGGTGACGCGTCTCTTCGCGGCGAGAACATGGATGCATCGTTTGGTTGCTTTGTGCGCCGAGAGGCCACCGATGCGTGCCTCTCATTCAGCACACACACACACATACACACAGTCTTCAAAATGTCATGGCGCTCTGAGGGAACTCTTTGACAGTGCAAGCAAGTACGCAGCCCGAGGAGGAGCTCGCCGGTTGCCATACGCATCCCGAGTCGCCCGTCAATGCCCGAACGAGTGCGGTTGCGTGTGCGCAGCGCGGACTCGGCTACTTGCGGCCGTGTCTGGACTGGTGCCGCTGCTTGGTCTCTCGACGACGGCCACAATGTGCTGATGAAACCCGGTGCTGTGGGTTCCCCGAACAGCACCAGGCACCCGGGAGATTATCTGAGCTGCCGCTGGCCACGTTACTGGCTGTTGATAGCGCTCGCTTCAAAGGCACCCGCTTGAAAACGATGCAAACCTCCAAATTATGTACGATGTCTCCGATCATGTTGCACGTTAAGCGTTGCCTTCACCCGATACTTTCAACCGGTGGCCGAAGTCCCATGGACTCGACAAAAAACACAGCGAACGCCTGGAGGCTCATGTGGAGAACTAATTCTTGCTGGCGCGCGAGCTCCGTTCCTCCGTTGGTTTCCTGCACCTTGCATTGCGAAGTGGGGCCAGAGCCTCACCATTCCCGGACGGACGGAAGCATATCGTGGTTTGTTACGCTCAGTCGAATGCCACTGGTGCTGCTTCGAATCTTGCTCTGTGACCGCCCTGCACGCGGAGGCTGACAATGAGCCATGAGCGCACCCAAAGACACGTATAGGAGGCAGCGAACTTGCTCGGATCTCACAGGGTTTGTGGTATCGTGGTGTTTACAGTGACATAGTCGCTTACATGTTCTAAATGGCACCATCTGGCGAATTCGGACGTCAAAACAAATTCTTTCGCTCCAAAGCAAGCAATTCAGTGGTGATCTTTTGCTACCGTATACGACGAGCGAGCGATGTTCCATTGCCATGGTGGTGCCCGCATCCGTCCGAATCCTGCGATTAGCGGCGATTAGCAGAACGTGAACGTTAAGCGCAACCCCCAGGCGCCGCGCGGTCCCAGCCCGAAGCGCGTGTTCATCATGAACAGAACGCGAACGCAGATTGCGTTGGGCATGCGCTTGTGAATGGATGCGAACGGCTCTCCTGATAAAAAGGATCGTCTCCGGCAATAACGCAAGGGATAGGCTGCACGCATGAAACGGAAATGTACAGCACGGACGAAACGAGAAGCGCATCTGCGGTTTGTCGGGCGACTGGCCAACGTTAACATCACTGCGGTTACTGGTGCAGCATCCAGAGACATGGTCTCGTGGGCACTGTCAAACATCGACGGTTTCTTGCAAAGGTGACGTGCGAGGATCCCCGGCGAAACAGAGCGAATGACGAAGAATGTAGTCTTTGCCAACATGGGTTCGTTTTGAGCACAGGCACTGGGGGAATGTTGCGCGGCGGGCATGCTTGAACGCATGAGTGAGTACGTGTATGCACGTATGCGTGCAGGTGCATCTGTGAATGGATGACTGCCACGCACGTCAGAATCTATACATTTATGTACGTATACGTGCGTGCACGCATGCACGCATGCTTCACGGATCCAGATCCGTGTCATCACAGATGGCAGGCCGCAGTTGCAGCAACACGCGTTTCGACGACGGCGTTTGACCAAAGTGCAACTGGTGGTTTACACGGATCCGCCATGGAGCTGTCTTGTTCGAGATGCCAAACAAATTCTACAGAGCTGTTCTACTGGCGCGCGGTCGCTCAGAGATATCGTACAGAGTGTCTGTTCATCGAACGCTGGATCCTCCCTCAGCTCTGCCGGGAGATCGAAACGCTGCGGGCCCAGAATCGGGAGTTTGCTCGTTTGCATAGCAGTCTGCGCGCTGCGTTGCGCGCGCGCATGGGACGCACCGGTGTCGGCGTTGGTACACCACGAAGCGCGCTGCAGCTCTGACGGCGAACAATGGTATATCCCGTCTACTGAATCGAACCGTTCCGGAGTTCAGGACTCGGATCCGAATAGATTTCGAAAAGCTCGCCGCGTCGCCTGAATGGCTTCTTCGAGCTCGCTTTCCGTTATCGTCAGGGGTGGTACGAAGCGAACAACACGCGGGCCTGCTGGCACTAGCAGGACGCCCTCACGCATCGCAGCTTGGACAAATTGTGGTGAGCACGGCTCGTGAAACTCTAGTCCTTGAATGAGGCCCCAGCCACGAGTCTCGCGCACCACCGAAGGGTACGTACGGGCAAGGGACTCGAGCGCGTTACGAAGCTGAGCGCCGCGAGCGCGTACATTCTCCAGCACATTGTCCTCGACCAGCGCCCTAGTGACCACGAGACCCGCACGACAGGCCAGCGGATTCCCGCCAAAGGTCGAGGCGTGCTCGCCAGGTTGCAGGACATCGCGCAAGCGGGCATTGCAGATCATGGCCCCGATAGGTATTCCGCCGCCAAGTCCCTTGGCGAGCGTGAAGATGTCCGGCTGTATGGAGAGATTCTCGAAGCCAAAGAGCTTACCTGTCCGCCCCATGCCAACCTGTACCTCATCGAGCACCAGCAATGCACCAGTTCGTTCACAAATGCGCTGGGCAGCAGCGAAAAAGGCTTGGTCTCCTGGCATGACGCCCCCTTCGCCTTGCAACGCCTCCAGCATAATCGCTGCCAAGCCAGTTCGAGGTGCACCTTGGATCCGTCGCCACCAAGAGTTCCGCATCTGCTCTAGCTCATTGGCAACGCGTTCCAGTGCAGCTACGTCGTTGTAGGGAACGTATCGAAATCCCGGCATCAACGGTTCGAAGCCGCGCTGGTACTTCGGCTGACCTGTTGCAGTGATGGTCGCCAGCGTTCGACCGTGGAAGCTGTTCATCGCCGTGACCACCACCGGCACATCCAAACCGAGTTGGGTGTGCGCGTACTTCCGTACCAGCTTGAGCGCTGCCTCGTTGGCCTCAGCGCCCGAGTTACAGAAGAACACGCGGTCGCCGCAGGAGTGCTCAACAAGCCACTTGGCTAAACTTGCCTGCTCTACTGTATAATACAAGTTCGACACATGATGTAGGCGACGAATTTGGTCCGACACTGCAGAAACAAGCCTCGGATCTGCGTGGCCTAGGGAGCAAGTCGCGATTCCCGCCACACAGTCGATGTACGTTCGCCCGTTGTCGTCGACGACTTTTGAGCCGCGGCCACTCACCAGGGTCAGCGGATACCGCGCATACGTATTTTGAACATAGCGATCAAACTCAGCGCGATCAAACTGGGTAGTCTTCTCCCGACTCGGCGCGTCTTCGAGCACGAGGCGGGTTGGCAGGCGGACCGTGCCACTTTGGGGCTTCGAGTAGACTGTGGTGCGGTGCCGTCTCCCTGAAACCCTTCCACTCGACCAAAAGCAAGGATCCGACAGGAATACATGAGAGCTGCTGATGAAAGCAGGTGTCATAAACGTTCCATCCTTACGCTCGTGAATCGTCCTCATGGCTGCAAGGGATTGCCAGTTACTGCAAAGATCTTTGCGAGTGAATGCGCGATGTGTATGGCGAAAGCAGTATCGCCGCGTATTGCCCGATTCCATACGATCCGTTGAGTGCTATGGCGGCGGTGGCTGCGCAGCGTGCGCCTTGCGCCATTTGGAGATCTGGCAGGGTTCTGGCGTGCACGCACGCATGCACGCATGCACGCACGCACGCACAGCCGTGTGATGCGCGTATCTCCGCGACGCTGTCTCCGTTCGTGCCTAGGCGTGTGCTGGAGGCGCCTTGCTTCGCAGTGCTTTTAAAAAGCGCTGCTCGCGTGCATGTGC
>Ga0123519_10015363_pt1 | contig 10757 bp, 16 predicted proteins | sample YelNatPaOPRAMG02_FD_87396 | JGI IMG/M metagenome (GOLD analysis project Ga0123519, IMG submission 87396) | Hot spring microbial communities from Yellowstone National Park - Yellowstone National Park OP-RAMG-02 (version 2) | ecosystem: Environmental > Aquatic > Thermal springs > Hot (42-90C) ...
CACCATCAATGCTACACGCAAACCCATGGCCAGACCGAAAAGTAGCCCATCAAGCGTGATTGGCACACTGCCTACCTGCAAGAGAACCGCTCCCTGATGGATATAGAATGGCCAGATCACCACACCCAGGATGATGAACCAGAGCGAAAAGAACAGATACGCCCGAAAATTTTTCAACGGGATCTGGGCATAGAGGCCTATTGCAATGACCGCCATTACCAGAATTGCCAGATACACCGGGTTGTTGAAGAGCAAGGCCAGGGCAAAAGAGGTACCAAGCGCAACGAGCTTGGTGCGCGGATCAATCTGCTGGTGAATAGTTGACGATTTTTCGACATAGATACTATAACCGACTGGCATCAGCAGCTCCTTCCTGCACCGCTTTCACGCCACACAATGCACTGCGTAGATGCGTCAGCATTTCATCGACAGTCATCACATCAGGCGGAATGCCATGATGGCTGAGGCGTTGTGCGACGCGAGTAATCTGTGGTGGCTTGAGACCGGCAAGTGAAAGCACAGCACTATTTGACAGGACAGCGCGGGTTGGCCCATCGATTAAGACCTTGCCTTGCGCCATCACGACAGCGCGTGGCACATACTCGGCCACAATATGCAAGTCATGTGTGATAATCACAATCGTGCGCCCCTCTTCCTGGTTCCACTGGCGCAGCAAATTCATAATATTGCGTATCCCTCGAAAGTCCAGGCCAGTGGTTGGCTCGTCTACGACCAGAATGGGTGATCCCATCGCCAGCACAGAGGCCACCGCCAGCTTTTGTCGCTCGCCCTTGCCAAGGAGCAACGGTGCGGCATCTTTTTTATCGGCCAGACCAACGAGTTGGAGCGCGTGATTGACGCGCCTGGTCACCTCATCTGGTGGCAAACCAAGATTGCGCGGCCCATAGGCGGCTTCAAGGGCGACTGTCCTGTTAAAAATCTGGTGATCGGGATTCTGGTAGCAGTAGCCAACAAGCGAGGCCAGGCGTGCGACATTCGCATGGCGTGTATCCAACCCACCCACCAGGACGCTCCCCCGTTCAGGTTGTAGTAGACCGTTGAAAGTCTTTGCCAGTGTCGTCTTCCCGGCCCCATTCTGTCCCAGCAGCGCCAGAAAATCTCCCTTGTGAATCTGCAATGAAACATGGTCAAGAGCCGGAGGCATGCCTGGCGCGTAGGCGAAAGACACGTCATCTACATTGATTACAATTTCCGCTTTTGTCATTGCATGAGCCTCGCTTCTTGGAGGAGTTGGTTCAACCGAGCAATTGCCTCTTCTTCGTAGGGGGTGAAGTCGGTCAGTTTCACCAACTGTTCGGCTTCTAAAGCCAGTAGCAATGCTGCGACTTGCGGCAAACGTTCACCTTCGGTACGATGGAAAAGCTCAGCATTGCGAAAAAATTCACGTGGCGGAGCGTCGGCGACAATGCTCCCGTGATCGAGAGCGATGATGCGATCCGCCACGTCTGCCAGTTGCTCAACTTCATGTTCGACCATGATAATGGTTACGTCGTGTTCCTCACGCAAGGTTCGTACTACCTCAAACACTTCATCTTTGCCCTGAGGATCAAGTTCTGAAGTTGGTTCATCCAGAATGAGTACCTGAGGTTCCATCATCAGCGCGGAAGCTATCGCAATACGTTGTTTTTGTCCACCCGAAAGCCGGTACGTTTCACGGCGCTCGTAGCCGCTCAGCCCTACCGTTTGTAATACCCTGGGTATCGCCGCTCGTATCAAATCAGGTGGTCGCATCAGATTCTCCGGCCCAAAGGCCAGGTCCTCTTCTACGGTCAGACCAACGATTTGGGCTTCTGGGTCCTGAAAAACCATTGCTACTGCTTCTGCGAGGATGGAAGGCTCCGTCTTACGTGTGTTCTTTCCCTGAACGATGACGCGCCCACGCATGGTTCCACCTATTACATGGGGGATTAACCCTTTTAAACACATACATAAAGTGGTTTTGCCTGCGCCGGAAGGCCCGGTAATGCCAATGAATTCCCCCCGCTTGATTTCCAGGTTGATATCACGCAAAACAGGTTCACTGTCAGGGTAGTGAAAGGTCAATCCTTCAATTTGAACAACTGGCATCTCCATCGACAGAATCCTCTCCCTCTTTTACTCGCTTACTTCTTTGTTCTTCAGCGTGATGGAAGAAGTATCGCTGGCTGCAACTGCCACCATATCCTCATCTTCTTGGGGAACATGCTGCCGCTGCTTCCAGTACAATCCTCTACGGACGGCAATGGGGTAGAGAATGGCAAGGTAGATAGGTGAAAGGATAGCAGGCAGCAGTGCTTGATTGAGCAAAATGGAGAGGGTGACACCACCCCATGCAACCGCAGGTGGAACGACGTGGGTGAAATCGAGCCAACCAGGGATCACAATCGCATGAATGACCGGAGCGACGATAATGCCCCAAAAGTAAAAGGTGATCAGGTTGCGTGGTTTCCTGAGATCGGCCCCGGTGGCAAACTTATAGGGAATCCAGGTAATAAACGTATGTGACAGGCAGCCTGCGACTGATCCCAGCGTCAGTGCCCCAGAGATGGCGTCACCAATCGGCATGGAGAAGGTGACACCAATGGCACCAGGAAGACCAAAGACGACTGCCAGCGATTGTGCGATGGAGAGACTAGGGTTTAGCCCACCAATGCCAGGAATAAATTGGATCTGGATGACACGACCGGCAATATAAAGAGCGGCGCAGACGGCAATGATAGCAATGGTGGTGGCATTCCACTTCAACCCATTGCGGACAAATCCATGCCGTGAGATCGTCCAACCGGCAAATTCCATCACCCAGATACCTACCGCGACAACCAGTCCGAGGAGCGCCAGGCCGATCATCACAGGATGAAGCGGCCCCTCTCCTAGAAATACCTGAAGAAATGGTGCGTTCATGGCATAGTCCTTCCTCTTGTTGACTGATAACGATCACGTGCTTGCAACGTCTCTACATGGTGACTCCGCTTTTATTTGTACGTTCTACCTCTCCTCCTTTCATGCATACGTTATGCCCACCTGTCTTGATAAAGAAGATAGCCGGGCATAGGCCTTCGCTAACTGTCAGGCTTTACGTACCATCTGAAATTCTATGAGATCTCCATTATGGTAGTTTTCGCAATACAACACCGGCTGACCCATTCCTGTATAATGCAGTTGCTTTAACAACAGAAGAGGATGACCCACTTTGACGCGAAGATGCGCCGCCAGCGTTTCGTTCGCAACGGCTGCAATGACTTTGCAAGTGGCAAACGCGATCTCTATACCAGCTTGCTGTAATTGCTCATAGAGAGACCAGCTCGCTGCCTCCTCTGGGCGAGGGAGCACATCAAGTTTGAGCAGTTGTTCAGGCAAATATTCTTCTGAATAAACCGCAGGTTGCCTGTTTGCCAGGCGAGTGCGAGAGATATGAATAAAGCGTGCATCAGGAGAGAGATCAAATAGATGGGCAAGCCACGGCTCTACTGGTGCTACTGAGATACGACAGTTGGCTACCCCCGGTTGATACCCCTGTTCCTGGATCATGTGGGTCGTACTTGTAAGTTCTGTGAGATTACCCCGCAATACGTTATGTGGAAGAGCCGATACAAATGTCCCCCGCCCATGCTGCCGAACGAGAAGTCCTTCTTGTGTCAGTAAGGAGAGAGCCTGACGCAAAGTGGCTCGACTTACCCCTAGTTGTTCAGCGAGCTGAGGCTCAGCAGGAAGGCGTTGACCAGCAACGAGGCGGCCTTCCTCGATAGCGGTGCGTAATGTATTTGCAACGAGATCTGGAAGCGGAGGTCCTCCGATCCGTAGAGAAAGTAATTCTGCTGGAACGATCTTTTCCACTCGCTACTCCTTTGTTAGATGACAGATGTCAGACATCTAATGAAAGTATAACCTCAAGGAAAAGAGATGTCAAGTCACCCCATTACTCAGTAGGCATTCTCCCTTGAGATGCAAATCGATTTGCTAGGACAACATGTGGGAATACGTCACGGAGGAGATTCTCCTCTCCTGGCTCTTCACACAGAAAGGTAGAAAGAGAAACGTAATGCATAATGTCTTAGACCTGGGTCAAATACTCTCGGATGAATTGGTACAAAGGCGCGAAGATGGCTACGATGTGAGTACTCTTGAGCAGGAAATAGAGCAGGCTATCAGCACCGGCACGCAGATATTTCAGCAATAATCAAATAGGCACGCTAACTGTTCTCCAATACGTTAGTGCACTAGCGTAACGATACAAGGAGTGATCGTTAGCCGACCGACAGACCGAGCAGGCGCACAGTGTTGCCAGCGTAGACCGCTGCTCTATCTTCTTTGGAAAGACCGGCGGCGTCGATGTCTGCCATCGTTGCCTCGACCGCGTTGGAAGGTCCAAGCGGCATGTCGGTGCCGAAGAGTACGTGTTGCGGGCCGAAGAACTCGAGGATGCAGCGCACCGCATGTGGCGCACCGAAGAGCGCCGTGTCAACGTAGAACCTGCGGAAGTAGTCGAGCGGTGGTCGCGGCAGGGTGTCCTTGACCTGCCGATAGCCAGGACCCATCGCCAGTCGGGCAGAGAAGTGCGGCACCATGCCGCCGCCGTGATGCGCGATCACGATCTGGCGCGGGTGACGCTCCATGTGGCCGGAATAGACGAGGCGTGAAAGGGCGGCGGCAGTCTCGTAGGGCCAGCCCAGTGACCACCACAGGCCAAAGTTGGACCGGCTCTCGGTTGGATAGTCGGCCCATGCTGCGCTACGTGTCGGGTGAAGCCACACGGCCCGACCTGTATCTTCGAGTCGGCTCCACAGCGGCTCGAAGCGCGCATCGTCGAGCGCGGTACCCAGGACATTGGTGTAGAACTGTGCGCCCAGCGCGCCGAGCTGTGTCAGGGCACGATCAAGCTCGCGCAAGGCAAGATCGACATCCGAGAGCGGCAGTGCGGCTGCGAAGCCAATGAAGCGATCAGGAAAGCGCTGAACGAGGTGGGCCATCTCGTCATTGGCGATACGAGCAAACTCCGCTGCGATTGCTGGCGGCCCGACCTCTTCCAGTGGCGGCACAGCCAGCACCAGCACCTGGGTGTAATCGCCGTATGGCTCGATCTTGCGCCACCTCGCGTCCAGGTCGGTCAGTACTGGATCGAAGAAGAAGACGCCCTGGCGATAGTAGTCAAGCTGGCTGGGAGCCAGGGTATTCTCCAGTTGGCGCTCCAGCCGATCAAGATACGGATGAGGCAGAATGTGTGCGAACGCATCGATTTTCTGCATGTGTGACTCCTTTCAGCGTATGGACGATGATGCCGCCCCTATGTCATCTTTCAACGCTGAACTCTAGTATACACCACACGCTCAGGGAATGCCAGGGAGAAAAAGCAATGAAGCAATGAAGACATGCCAAAATTCACGGTATGGGCTGCCGGTCTATCCAAATTGGCTGGCTTGAATTGGCGCTCACCGCTCCAGGGGTGATCCTCCATAGAGATCGTGAGGTGCAATAAAAAAGCGTGTGGAGTGAACCATTTTCCCGGACAACAGGAGGAAGTCAACTTTCTGTTCCATCAGGCAGGGCAAGTGTACCGCGACACTCACAGATGTCAAGCCAGGTTGCTCGTTCCTCGCAATGCGCTTGACATCCGCGAGCTTACACGGTTTTTGCTTGTTAGGCCTGATGGAAAGCAAAAAAACAGCAGGTTTTTGTTGAGCTGAAGAGCCAGGCTCCTCATCTGCTTGCCACTGTGGCATAGGTCGCCTCAAATTCTGCCGGAGGCAGATAGCCCAAACTGGGATGTAATCGCCTGGTATGATACATCTGCTCAATGAAGACTTCCAAATTGGTCTGGGCGGAGGCTGTGGACTCGTACTCTTTGAGATACACCTCCTCTTGCTTTAAGGTCTTGAAAAAACTTTCGGCTTTGGCGTTGTCATGGGGATTACTCACGGAAGACATGCCGATCTAACTAACGAACTAACAAACTGACTGAACAGTGCGGAGCGCGCACGCCACGTCTTTTCCTTTGTGGCAGAAGAACTGCCAGGAAGAAAAAAGGACACCAAAAAACGCGCCAGTCGGTGCGTGAACAGATGGAGTGTCCGAATGCCTCAAACGCATTCGCCCCCCTAACGAGGGGATTGACAGTTGAGCGTATTGACAGTTTATTGACAGTTTATAACGTGGATAAATATGGATTGTACTGGACGGAACTGAATAGATGGAAGCAGGCAAGAGGCGGGTTCAGCCGTGTGCGAATGGGGAAAAAGAGGGAGGGTGCCGAAGGGGGGACTATACTGGTATTGTCTATAGATGTTTGTAGACGTTCATTCTATGCTCAAAACTGGTCTGGTTTGTTTTTCCCGTATCATTAAAAGCAATGAAGGTTTGTCGGTTTTGCTATCAGTTTTGCTATCAGCAACTCGGCACCATCCTTTGTTGTTGGATATGGAGAAATAGGGATATTTTGGCCTGTTGGGGAAAGAATTCGCTGTTGGATGTGAGAAAGTATGGTATACTCTAGCTAAGAAATACAGGGAGGGTTTCATGGCGACATTAGAAGAGCGAATTGAGGCGTTAGAGCGTGCAGTCTCCGTCATGCAAGCAGAACATGTCTCGGACATCAGGCAACTCTACGAGCGGATTAACGCGCTACAGCAACAGATAGCTGAACAGAGAGCGCGTCTGGCTGACTATGGGCAAGACTTTCAAAAGAGGCTTGATGATTTGGTAACTATAGTAGTACAGCAATTTAACAAGATTGATGCGCATTTTGTCCAGCTTGACCAACGTGCTGCAAAGGCTGAGCAATGGATGGTAGAGACTGACCAGTGGAAGGCTGGCATGAAAGGGGCGCTGGATGATACGAGAATGTATATGACGATGACGCATGGGGTTGTTGAGTTTCAACAGGGGGATATTCGAGAGATAAAGGGACGTCTGGATACAATAGATGAGAAGATTGGTCTGATGGATGGGAAGGTCAGCCAGTTAGATGGGAAGGTCAGCCAGTTGGAGACAAAGATGGATGGTCGCTTTGGGGAGGTAGATGGGAAGATTGCTCGGTTGGATAAGAAGATAGATGATCGCTTTGGGCAATTGGATAAGAAGATAGATGATCGTTTTGGGGAGCATGTAGCATTGCTTACTCAGATTCTAGCACGGCTCTCAGAGAAGTCGTAGTCCGCTTAGCAGGAATGCGAGAAGTTGTGCCTGATGAGTAAGTATGATGATCTTGTGGTGTGGTCTAGTGAGCAGGCGGAAAAGTTCTTGCTGTCGTTAGGGAATCGCTGGCTGCATGTTCAGGGGGTAGTTGAGCGAGCGCGTTGGGTTGGACAAACATTTGATGAGGATGAGCGGGCCTGCTTGCTGGCGGCGGCGTATGTGCATGATATTGGGTATGCTCCTGCACTGAAACGTACTGGATTTCATCCTGTGGATGGGGCGTATTATCTGCGTTCTTGTGGCTATGAGCGACTGGCGTGTCTGGTGGCTCATCATTTTGCGGCGTGTTATGAGGCTGGATTACGTGGCTGTGCTGATGCGCTAAAGGAATTTCCTCGTGAGCGTTCCGCCGTTGCGGATGCGTTGACGTATTGTGATGGTACCACAGGGCCGGTTGGTCAGCATTTTACCTTGAAAGAACGAGCTGCTGAGATACGTCATCGCTATAAAGAAGGTGATCTGGTGACGAAGGCGTTAAAACTGGCGATGCCAGATGTTTCTTTGTGTGTGGCACGTACTCAGCAGCGACTTATCAGATATGGGTTGGTTACAGGCCGATCCAAAGGCTGATAAGGACACGAGCTTCAATGCCTTCTAGTCGGGCGATTTCGTCGTTGCCGTCCATACTGCTGACTTTTATGTGTACTTGTTCGAGGTCAATGCCTAGTCCCTCTGCGATATTGTGTTGCATTTCTGGGAGATGTTTTTTCATTCTTGGTTGTTCTCCGCATAGAATCGTGACATCGATATTGCCGATAAGCAAGCGTTCTGGTTCTATCAATCGGCGGCGTATATCTGGCAAGTAGTCGATAGATCGTACTCCTGTTTCGCCTTTGTCTGGAAACCAGTCGTCAATGTCTCCTCGATTTACTGCGGCGGTTATGGCCATCACGATGGCGTGTGCAATGACATCGCCGTCGCTTCTTCGTGTGTTTGGGCCTTTGGAAAATGTCTCGAATGTTACTCCTGCCAGTGTAAGTTGTCTGCCTTCTGCGAAACTGTGGAAGTCAGAAGCAAATGCGAGTTTCTGGCTTTTTGCAAGAGTGCGTGCGATATCTTGTATTAGTTCTGCTTTTGTGATTTCGTCGATGGTTTTCATTTGCTAGCCTCTTCCTCGATGTCATAGGTATAGGTATGTTCGTGCAAAGCTGCGTTTTCGATGATGTGAGAATATTCAAAAAGTAGTCCGGTGTTAGACCATACCCAACGATCCATATCGATAACTGGTTGGTTTCTGGATATATTGAGAAGTGTTGCTTCTTCGGCTGATGGCATGCGAATAGCAAGCTTCTCAAAGGCTTTTGCAGCTCGTTGTCCTGTGTGTTCATACATCCACTTAAACAGTGGGATATATCCTTCATCTTTTCCAAGCAATCCACCTAGTAAGGATGCTAGATAGTAGCTGTCCAGAATGCGGTAAGGTACTCTGTCCACCAGATGGACGCGGTAGCGTCGCAATACTTCAGTGTTTGGGTTAGTGTTTAGTTTAGCTCCTATCTCAGTTCCTGCTGGAATAATTGAAGATGGTTCTATAAACCGCACAAGTGTTTGTCGTCCTTGTGCTTCCATAGCTCGTATGAAGGAACCGGCTCGCTTCAATTCCAGTCCTTTTGCTATGGTAGGGTTTGATGGCCCTATAAGCACTTTGGCATTGGGGTGACGGATGAAAGCGCCTGATCGTGGCACAATATCGATCAGGTTTTCTGTTTGTAAGCGGGCCAATGCTTCTCTTACTGTTGGGCGGCTCACTCCTAATTCTTCTGCAATCTCTCGCTCTGAGGGTAGCTGCTGTCCGGCGGTGTAGATGCCTTGTTCTATCCGTCTGGTTAGTTCGGCTACGACCTCATCAATTTTCGTGGCTTTTTCATTCATACACTAATCCTTTGTATTTTGGTAACTACCAGTAGTATACCAGATGATAACATATTTTTTGGGGAATAGCTAGTTTTGGAAAATTGCAACCTTTTGGTATTGACAATTGGTAACTACCAGATTATAATTTGGATAGCGCTTCTGGTAATTACCAGAAAGTACCTGAACAAACGAGACGAGTAAGGGCGGGTATGTTCCGTTCGCTCCATACTGTTTCATCCCAACCGGGCGAGGCTATGCGATAATCGTCCTCTTGCTTACATGTTTGACGTGTCCATGTGGGCTAACCTGAAAGAGAAAGGAAGGTACATACTCAGGGACAGGGGCCAAACGCACAGCGGATAAATGTGGTCGGTTTATCCATCGGTCGGTAGCCTTAGCTTCTACAGGTCAGTTCTCTTGGAGAGCGCCTCGGCGTTGACTTGTCTCCTGACCTGGGTGGTGAACAGCAAGCAACCTAACTGTGGTGTACCTGGGGATTGCCTTTCTGGTATTTCTTCTCGTTTTTCTTCGTTGTGTTGTTTCTGTTGAAGGTGTTCTTCTCTAAGGAGGGGTGTTGTCATGCTTGGTGATTGTGATTGGTGTGAGACGCGCGCGGCATTGGTGCCGGTGTCGTCTCGCAATCCTGCTGCTCCTGGTGGCTGGGAATGGCTGTGTTTAGAATGCGCTTGCTTGGTGGATGCTGAGCGGGCGCGTTCCTTCTGGCGGCGCTCTCCTGGGGGCGTTCGTCATCCTCGTGTGTCTGTTGATGGGATTCCTCTTGGATACTTAGCGCTGTTAGTGGGACTGAATAGTCAACGTCGTCTTCCTTCTCTTGAACAGATGGTACGTTGAGAGGTGGTTTATGTGTCATTTGCGGCCTGATTTGTGTCCACATCCCTTGTCTGAGAACACGTATTATGAGTCAAGGGGAATTACGCAGCCTTGCGTGTTTTGCTTTGAAGAGCAGGCACAAGCTGATGGTTTCTGTGGTGATGCGTGTCGGGAGATGGCGGCTGAGCTTGATGCTTTTTTCAGGGAGATGGCGGCTCTGACTGAGGAGGAAATAGCGCGCATGGTTGAGGAAGATCGTGACTATGATCTTGCCGCGTACTATGCGCGTGGGATGGACTACGAGGATGAGTAGCAAGGTGCTGGCTCTCGTGTGCTACCACGTGAGCCAGCTTTTGAGACGCTATGCCTGTTGAGGGTACAAAGGTTCTCACAACTTTAGGGCCAGGGTCTCGCGCCTATTGTGGCGCATTGGCCTGGCCGTGTCAAGGAGGTCATGATGGAGGTTCATACTCCAACCAATCCGTACTGCACCAATCCTTATTGTTGGTGCCACTCCGATGCACTCTATCACGAGAGGGTGCTCCAGGCTCCGGTGCCTGCTGGTGGACAGCTTGCACAAGCCTACTCCTTCTTTGGAATCGCGGATGAAGGAACATATGCCGGTGCATGGAACGAGCAACCTGTTTTCATCGCCTGGCCGTCTCAAGGAGGGATATGATGCGTCTTCTTGGGCTGTTTCTAGCGTTGCTCGTACTGCTGGTCGCTCTCCTGGTGGCGCTTCATCCAGTGCCGTCGGCATCTGGTGCTGGGCGGGCGGCGGCCTGGTCGCTGCTCGGTCGGCCTTCCGTATCAGCGACCTTCATGGATGAGGTGTTGGCGGCCTATCATTCTCCGGCGTTGGGGATTGGGCAGGCGCTCTATGC
>Ga0123519_10015366_pt1 | contig 10757 bp, 7 predicted proteins | sample YelNatPaOPRAMG02_FD_87396 | JGI IMG/M metagenome (GOLD analysis project Ga0123519, IMG submission 87396) | Hot spring microbial communities from Yellowstone National Park - Yellowstone National Park OP-RAMG-02 (version 2) | ecosystem: Environmental > Aquatic > Thermal springs > Hot (42-90C) ...
CAAGTGCGACAAAGCGATGCTTTTCCACCACCTGCTCTTCTCCTTGCCGAAGGATCGCACCTATCTTGGACGATGAATACGGCTTTATCTCGACTCGGGGAAGCATTATCGCCCCGCAATCGTCTAGCAATGGCGCACAATCAGGGATTTCAAGGTCAGCGGATGGGCATCTTGCCTCGCCACTGCATTGATGCCAGCGCCCGCGCCTCGGGGTATCTTGGAAAAAGAAGACTGGGTTTCCACCCCCCTTATCCCACATCACGAGGGCAAGACCGCTAAAAGCCCTACTCTTCAGTCTTGCAACAAACAATCTAATATTTGCGCCAAGTGCAACAGGGCAGCCATATGAGTGTGGCAGTTTTGAGGATATAGAGATAGGGGCTCTGTCCTCGAAAGCAACCTTCAGGACAAACATCTCCCCTTCATATCTCCTTTCAACAACGACCCCATCCCCAATAAAGGCGGCATAAGGGACCTCATCGGTTGGCTCGAGTCCGTCCCCAGAGACCCCAAATGTGAAATCTGGTGGTTCTAGATTCTCGTGAGGGCATAAAACAGGCGCAGTATCCAGAGCACTATCCTCTGGCTGTTCACCTTCAAAAATGTCAAATACCTCTCCAACTGTACCTTCTTCATTTTCTTTCCCAAACTCCACATCCCCTGTGACATCGGAACTGTCAATGGTTTCAATGGCGTCTGTGAGGCTTTTATCAGCAACCCCATCGTCAAAAATAATGTCTTTGACCTGTGTCTCGGTCTTCGAGCATCCAGCCACGAGAATCAAAGCCAAAGAAACTATTAGACATTTCATCTGCGTCTCCTCATAACTCACACCAAGGATTCTAGCACTCCAGAACAAAAATTGTATGAGTCCAATCGTAACATGGAGTTCTGGATGCAATGGTTTTTTACACAAAACAGGCTTGCCTTGAGGTTTCTTCGGAGCTACAACATCATGAAATCCGTTCTCTGTGGTGATATACTTTCGACCGAGAGGCTTTTATGGCGCACCCGAAATACGAAGAAGTAGCAAAAATCTTGAAGGAAAGGCTCAATGCGCTTAGGGAAAGAGATGGCGACCTAAGATACAAAGCGCAGGGCGCTCTGGCAAAACGGCAGGACGAAGACCAAGAGTTTTTCTCGGAAGATGAAATCGAGAGATTTAGAAGGAGGTTTATTGAACGATATGGTGGCATGTCACTCGAAGAAGCCTTTGAGGGAGCGTCAATCGAGCGAGGACACGGGCTTTTGACGATTACTCATTGCGAGAAGTTCGCACTACAACACCCCGATAAGGAATCTGCTTCAGAGCGCCTTCAAAAGGCTTTGTGGCTCGTGCATCGCATAAGGGATGCAAGGGCATCAGAACTGAAAGCAAAAGGGTTCCAGAACATTCCTGACCTTTTGAGGCACGCAAGTTACGGGCAGGATGCAAAGCAGGTCATCTCTATGATCGCACAAGGGCGCACGACCAGCCTGTATGAACAGATATGTGCAAGGGGCGGAAGGGCGCACCTCCTTTCTTTGGCGTTGGCGCCGTTTTTCAGCCCGAATGATGTTGCCTTTCTGGATATCGAAGCGATGGGCTTGTTTGGGGGTAGCCTTGTTATGGTAGTCGGTCTTGGGATGCAACAGGAAGGGGGGTTCTACATCACTCAGTTTGTTGCGAACACCCCAGACGCTGAAGAAGCGGTCATCACTAAAACATGTCGTTTCCTCGAGCGTTGTGAGGTTCTTGTCACCTTCAACGGGCGGGCTTTCGACCTCCCCTTTATAGCCCAAAGGGCTGCATTTTATGGGGTTTCATTGCGGGAACGGTTCTTGCACTTTGATATACTTCACATTTCCAGGCGCATCTTCAAGGGGACAGCACGCTCTTGCAAACTTCAAGACCTCGCAAGGGAGGTTCTGAATGATGTGCGAGATTTAGACTTGCCAGGCGCGCTCGTGCCCCGTTTTTATCAGGAATACATGGAAAATCCTCAAAGCAAGTCCGCACTCCTTGTCGCCGTCCTTCAACACAACAAAGATGATGTCCTTCAGATGGCGAAACTTTACAACGAACTTGTCATCATGGCTTGCGAACAGAAATGAATGTCGAGAATGCGATTAGACTAATCACGACCGCGCCCTGGTATCGTGGACAAATCATATTCCAATACATAGAAGAAGCATTAGAGCCAAAACTTTTTCCCTTGCCAGATGTTATTGACCCAGCGGTTGCAAAATGGCTTTTGACCCAGAACATATCGCAACTTTACGAACACCAGGTCTTGTGCTTCAATCTGGCATCCGAGGAAAAGACACAATCCTTTGCACCCCCACTGCTTCTGGCAAGACCCTGGCTTTTCTTTTGCCAATACTTCAAGCGCTTGCAAAGGACGAGGATGCGTGTGCCCTTCTCCTTTATCCCTTGAAGGCATTGACTAATGACCAGCTCGAAATCCTGAAGCAAGCAGAAATGCAATCTGGGCTTTTTCTAAGCCCTGCGGTCTATGACGGAGACACCCCGCAAACAAAAAGACCAAAGATAAGGCAGTTCAGCCGAATCGTGCTTTCCAACCCCTATGAAATCCATGAAATCTTGCCTTATCACCAGATGTGGCGCAGGTTTTTCCAAAATCTGAAGTTCATTGTGATAGACGAGGCGCACAAATATACAGGTGTATTTGGCTCTCATGTGGCACAGGTAATAAGAAGGCTGTTGCGTGTGGTCAAACATTACGGCGCTGACCCAACATTTATCTTAGCATCTGCGTCCATCGGGAACCCTGAAGACCATGCGTTCAGACTTACTTCCAGAAAATGCGTGGTGGTCAAAGGCGATTCTGCACGGAAGCCCAAAAGGCACATCGTGTTCATGGATGCGTCAAAGCCAGAATACGGCTCTCCTTTTGTTCAGGCGGCGAACCTGATAAGAACCATGGTATCTGGCGGTCTAAAAACCCTTTGCTTTACAAGGTCAAGAAAGGCTGCGGAGTTCATTGCGAGCCTTCTCGAAAAAGAGCCGCTCGTTGCCCCTTATCGGGCTGGATACATGCCAGAAGAACGCAGGGCGATCGAAAAGGGTTTCAAGGAAGGCAAGTTGCTTGGCGTTGTGGCGACATCGGCGCTTGAACTGGGCATAGACATAGGCGATCTGGACATCGTCGTGCTAACAGGGTATCCAGGCTCGGTTAGCACCTTCTGGCAGCAAATCGGGAGGGCAGGCAGGAAGGGGGATTCTTGCCTAGGGATTTTCATGGCTTCAGAGACCATCGTGGACCAATATGTGCTTCGCCATCCAGAACGAGTTCTGCAAAAGGAGTACGAGGTTGCTACAATAAGCCTTGACAATCCTCACATCGTGGCAGGGCACATGCTCTGCTCTGCTAGCGAACTGCCGCTTTCGCCAGATGCGGAACACGAAGAAATCGCTTTGGAGCTCGAAAGAAAAGGGCTTTTGCGTAGGTCGAGCAAGGGCTTTATCTATGCCTCCATCACTAGACCCCATGCGCTTGTAAAGCTCGACGCCATCTCTCAGAAGACAGTTGCACTTGTTGACGAAGCAGCAAACAAGACCCTAGAAACAATGGACTTTTCGAGGGCTCTTAGAGAAGCCCACCCAGGCGCTGTCTATCTACATCAGGCAGAGACATATGTGTGCCAAACTTTAGACCTCCAAGGTCTTATAGCAATCCTTAGAAGACAAGATGTGGACTATTATACGCAGTCCCTCACGCAAAAAGACATCTCTGTTAAAGATGCAAAGCGGTTAGGCTCGAACGGGTTTGTGACAAGTTATTCATCGCAAATCGTCGTCAAGACAAGGGTAATAGGGTATCTATGCAAGCGATATGATCGTCTGATCGGGCGCAATGACCTTGACCTGCCCCCGCTAACACTTGAAACCAAAGGACTTTTCATGGAATTCGACATCCCCAACGATTACAAGTATCTGGGCGGGCTTCATGCCATCGAGCACACGCTTGTTGCCCTTGCACCACTTCTTATTTCGTGCGACCCATCCGATCTGGCAGGATTTTCCACGATCCAGTCTCCCTATTCAGGCTTGCCAGCCATCTTCATTTACGATGGACAGGATGGCGGTATTGGGCTAAGTGACGAGCTAGCATCAATCCTCGAACACGCACTTTCGACCTGTCTGGAGCACCTGAGCACATGCCCATGCGAGCATGGCTGCCCAGCATGTTGCCTTTCGCCACAATGCGGAAACGACAACCAGCCCATGGACAAAGGACTTGCCTTGAATATTCTTAGACAATTTCTGGGAAGCGGCTCCATGCGCTAAGAAATCCTGACGAACATGCCAGCGCGTGTATTACCGTGAGACATAAAGTATCACCACGATACACAAAGCGAAGACATGGACTTGTGCAGTGCGTCATTTGCGTCATCAAGTAAAATAAATAGAAATCTCGCAAAAAAAGTCTTTTGTTGCGAAAGATGGATTGTTTCTATATGATACAGTTGCCAAACCTCGAACGGGTTTGGTCTGGCTTATTTGAAGGGTGCGGCAAGTTGGCACGGATATTGCAAGCAATATCCAGCACAAGGTGGAAACCCACACTGAAGGACACCTCTACCGAGTATCCTATTTTCCGACCCTCATCTGGTTTCTGGCTGGCAGTGACGCCAGCCAGAGACCCCCTCCATTTAGACGGTAAGTTTTTGGGTGAGTCAAAAAGCATAACCTTGGTTCCATCCAGGGAGGCGGGATATGAAGGCCGAGATCTTGATAGTTGACGACTACGAGCAGCTCGTAAAGTTCTTATCTGAGCGGTTGACATCCGAGGGATATATAGTTCACACTGCCTCTCGTGGGAAAGATGCGCTTGCCATTATCGAGTCTGGTTTTTTTGGTCCTTGCCTTGTTGATGTCCGCCTACCTGATATAGGCGGGCTTGAACTCCTCGACCAGATCAAGAAGGTGAATCCAAACATCCCTGTGATATTCATAACAGCCCACGCAACCATTGATCTGGCGATAGAAGCCACAAAGAAGGGGGCATTTGATTTCATTGCAAAGGGGTCAGACCTTTTGAAGCGCCTGAATGTGGCTGTGAAGAACGCTATGGAGCGTCTGCAGATGCAGGAGCAACTTGTGTCGCTTCAAAAGAAACTGGGGGGGGCGGAAGGGAAGTTCGAGGACTTCATAACCGCAAGCCCTAAGATGGAAGCAATCCTTGGGACTCTTGATGCGGTTGTAAACAGTGCAGTGACTGTGCTTATCGAAGGCGAGAGCGGGACTGGTAAGGAACTTGTGGCACGAGGTATCCACGCCCGTGGCTCAAGGCGAGACAGACCCTTTGTTGCAGTGAACTGCGCTGGTATCCCCGAGACACTTCTGGAAAGCGAAATGTTTGGTTATGAAAAAGGCGCATTCACAGGGGCGCTTACAAGGAAGCAGGGGAAGTTCGAGGTCGCCAACGGAGGGACTCTTTTTTTGGACGAAGTAGGTGAACTATCAAAGGTTCTTCAGGCCAAACTTTTGCGAGTGCTGCAGGATAATACATTCGAAAGGGTCGGGGGGAACGAGCCCATCAGGGTTGATGTCAGGGTGATCGCTGCGACAAACAGGGATTTGCGCGAGGAGGTAAAGAAAGGCAACTTCAGGGAGGACCTTTATTACAGGCTTTCTGCATTCCCCGTGAGGCTTTTGCCGCTTCGTGAAAGACCCGAGGATATACCGATTCTCGCTCAGCATTTCTTGAGGAAGTTCGCACAGGAGGAGGGGAAGGAAGTCGTGGGGTTCGAGCCAAGTGCGATGACATTGCTTCGAGAGTATTCTTTTCCCGGCAATGTGAGGGAGCTACAGAACATCGTTCGACATGCGGTGCTTTTAGCAAGGGGGAATGTGCTAACATACGAGGAGGTCAAGGCATCGCTGGGAAGCCATAAGGGGCTTGTCGAGAAAGACACGACAGCGATTGGCAGGAAAAGCCTCGAGGAAAGGATGGCTACGATATTTCCTGACAAGGAATCTTTGTATTTGATGGAGGATCTTGAAAGGGCTTACCTGAAAAGGGCGATAGAGGTGCTTGGGGGTAACATCAGTTTGGCTGCAAAGAAACTTGGGATTGGAAGGGCAACTACATACAGGTGGCTCAAGGGACAAGGGGGAACAACGAGCGGGGAGGAGGACTAGGCTTTTTTGCGGCGCTTTGCAAGTTTCCAAAGAAGAAAAACCATAGCGAAAAACAGGATGTCTCCAAAGGGCGGCAAGGAAGAACCAGTTGAACATCCACATGTCCCACTGCCAGGCGGGGCTGGCGCATAAAGGTCTGTCTTGGTCTCGACAACTTGTTCGTTCTCCCCGACATCCTCGGATGCAGAAGGGAAATCCTCAGCAATATCAAGAACCTCTTCAATGACGCTGGGCTTTTCTGGCACCGACACCTCTTCGACAACTTCCGCTCCTGCCTCTTCACTAACGCCATCGTCCATTTCAACTGGAATTTCACCCACAAATGTCACGATTCCAAACTTGGATGGATCTTTGCTAATCCCAATCCCTTCAGTCCACTGAAGGAATCCTTCCCTCCCAAAGGCGTCGTTCTCGTTGACTAACCACGACATCGAGACCTTTTCTGGTAACTCATTTTCCACGCTGAACTGAGCCTCGTAATATGTTTTGTTCCCCTGTCTTCGGACAACCAAAGTTACAGGGCAATCAACAATCCCGCTCGGCATCTTGAAGCAATGGACAACAGGCTTATCGTCAATCAAGGCAACGCCCACTTCATAATCGTCATCATCGTCATAAGCGCCAACAGTCCTGTCGCAGGCAAAGTCTATCGCAAACTGCACAGAATCGCCTTGCCACAAGAGTTCAGGTGGCTCGCTGTTATAATGCGTGTTGTCCGTGACTTCGAAAGCCAGATATATGTGCCCCTTGTCCCAGGCGACCCTTCCGTTCGCCGAGATGTCAAGCGCTCCATTGGGCATCGCCCCGCCCAGGGGCACATAGTCTTTTTCTGGCGAAAGCACAATCTGTGGCACAGTGCCCCACTCGGTCAAGTAACCGTCCACACTTACTGAAAGATAAGGAGCAGAATAAGTCTTTGGCATAAAAGGAATAACCATTACCGCAAAGTCTGCAAAGGCGGTCGTGGTGCCATCGAAGACGGATACGCGTGCTGTGGTTGTCCCAGAATAGTTCGGGTCAGGATAGACCGAGATGAAGTGACCATCTTCAATCTTTATCCCAGCCTTTGGGTCTCCAGCCTGCACAAGGCTATAACTAAGCCCTTCAGGGGGTGTATCTGGGTCTTCTGTATATTCATAAAGGTCAATGGCGTGCACAGCCACTTCCCCTTGATTTAGCGTGACCTGGGGTATGGTCTTAAACTTGGGCGGGAGGTTTGGGCATTCTTCTGGATGCGCTGAAATGAAATCCCTTATCGCCTCCCATGCTGGCTTCTTTGTCCCATCCACCCTCAAGATCCCAAAGGCGTAAAGGCGATTGCCGACGACAGAGTCTCTGGCATCGTAGATGAAGACCCTTTCTAGGTCGGACCATGGGTCGTTGTCGCTGTTCGTCCATGTGCCGTTTACTATGTCTAGATAGGCTTGAAGAAACTCTACATGGTTAGATGCCTGCTGAGCCTCGCTGATACTGCCTCCCCCTTGATACCCCCCGTAAGGTATGGTTTCCCAACCATATTCTGTAAGCCAGACCTTTTTCCCTGGTGCGTTCGCATCCACAATCTCCTTTAGCGATGAATGCACCTTCACCAGACCAACGATGTCATCGAACTCTCCGTCCACAACCGCTTGGGCAAGGCGTGTTGGCGTGGACTTGTAAAAGTGCTGAGTGATAATATCAATGGAAGACAAAGCCTTGCTTAGAACCTGTGCCAGATCAATCTCCCATCCATCCATTATGCATCCAGCGAGCGGGACGCATTGTCCTTTATCCCCGTTCCACTGAGAGCCAGACCCCACACCTGCGAGTTCAGGCGCAAGGACCTTCACCTCTGGGTCTGCCCATTTTGCTGCCCTTGCACCTGGCACCAGTATTTTGTTGACATAGTCGTCAAGGGTTCCTTCAAAGAAGTCTCTCAGGTTCGGCTCGTTCGCCCACTTTGGCGAGTATGCAAGGGTCGCAAAGACAAAAAGATTTTGGCGTCTTGCCTCGTCAACCGCACCATCCAGCACAGCAAAATCGAACACCCCCTTCGATGGTTCGATCATGAACCAGTTGAAATCCATCCTCACCCACGAGATCCCTGCATCCTTTATCGCCTGAAGCGTCTCTGCATCGGGTATGTGGGCGTTTACACCGTATCTCGAGCACCATTGTGCCAGAGCACTGGATGAAAGGAGCGCAAAAATAATGAACGATGTCAACGATAATCTTCTCATCTTTACCTCTAGACAGCGAGGCTCAATACTTATGCCCTTGGTCTTTCCTTGAACTGTTCAACGATATCTCGAATCCCGACCGAGGGCGAAAAGCCAAAGTCTTTCACGAATCTTTGCCCATCCACCATGCACACAAACATGAGATGGTCTATCTCTGGCGGAGGAAACGATGTCAAGCGCATTCTGAACATGACTTCCAGCGCCTTACGGAATAAGGGTTCTGGAACCTCGATGAACTTCTTTCCCATCGCTTTTAGCAGTGTGCGTAGTGGGATGGGGTCAGGACCCACCACATTATAGACCCCTTTTGCCTCAGGGCGCAAAGCGAGGATCATCGCACGCACGCAGTCATCCTGATGAATGAGCTGAACCATGGGGTCGTAACCAAGCATCACTGGCGGGTGCTTTAGCCTTAGATAGTTGGAGGGTGCATTGTGAACATCCCCAACAATATGCACAGGTCTTAGGATCACGGTTTCCATGTCGGGGTGCTTCCAGAAAAATGTAGATGCATACATGTCCACCATGACCAAATCTCTTATGTCTCCAAACCTTTCTGCTGCCATCAGGGGCATGTCTTCAGTGATGAACTGCGTGTTGTCCGCCCTTGGTCCATAGACATTTGCGCTAGAAAGCACGACAGCCTTTGAAATCCCGTATTTCTTGCACAAAGACAGTATTGACCTTGTGCCCATGACATTGAAGGAGTGGTGTTCCTCGGCGTCCATCCTTGGGTCGTGCATGATAGCCATGTGGATGACCGCCCTTATCTTTTCCTTCGCAAATATCTCCTCGACCTTTCTTCGCCTTATGTCTATTTGATAGTGCTTGATGTCCTTTGGGCACGCTGGAAAAGGTCTTCTGTCAATCCCTATTACTTCGTAGTCCCTATGAAGTTTTTGCGCCAAAGCCTTTCCAAGCCTTCCACAAATACCAGTTACAAGGACAGCGCCTTCAGGGTCGAAGCCCACATCTACCTCCCTTTAGAAAAACACATTCTTTCGCTCTCTAAGCCCCCTGTGGATAAGCGCCTGCACTGCAGAGCGCACCATCTTAACCTTCCTTTCTATTGTCTGGTCATCCTCGTCGGGATGCCCTTTGAAACGCATAGGTTCGCCAAAGTACAGCCTGTATCTGACAGGCAAGGGGAAAAGGCAGGGCGTGATAGGGAATGCAGGCGTGCCCAGAAGCCTCGCCAGTGTGCGAGAGTTGTGAAGCGAAGGCGCTTGTTCTTCACCACCTATGATCGCTACTGGCACGATTGGTGCCTTCGCCTGTAGCGCAAGCCTCATAAACCCGTGCCCAAACTCTTGAAGTTTGTATCTTTGCGCAATGGTCTTGCTTATCCCCCTTACGCCCTCAGGAAACACGCCAATGCATTCGTCACGCTCCAACAGTCTTATGCAGTTGTCTGGAGTCCCAACAACCTGACCTGTCCTTGCCATGAATGCGCTTATGAAGGGAAGGGTGGGAACCCACTTCTCGACCATCATCCTAACCATCCTTGGCTTCTTCGGCTCGACCATCATGGCAGTTGCCAGCATCATCCCATCTATCGGTATCTGCCCAGAATGGTTTGCAACTAGGATCACCCTCCCTTCTGGGACCCTCTCGATATCGAAAACCAAAGTCCTGAAATAGTATTTGTAAAAGAAAAGGACAAAAGGGGCGACCTTGCGCACATAGTCAGGGCTATAACCGAATGGGTCAAAACCAAACTCGCTCAGGTTATCCCTTGGCAGTGCCTCGATCCTTTTCAGCGCTTCTTCCATGCGAAGTCCTCGAACCAAGATTTCTGTTATCATCTACAACCTCCATACAATATCATAAAGTTTCCAAAAAAGTTGTAAACTGAAATGGCTTTGATTTTCGTTGAGTGGAGGTGCCAAATGAGAAAAGCATTTCTTATGGGTGTTTCAGCGATGACCTCGCTTTTTGTGGCGGGTCTATCCTACTACGGTTGCAAGACTGAAGGCGGGACAGAACTAAAGGATGTCCTGGAAACCGCTGACGCAACGGAAATAGACATATCGTCGAAAGATTTGGATTCGACCGCTCGAGAAACGGACCAAATCGAGGGAACGACAGACGATGTGGGGTTCGAAGATGCGCAAATGCTCGAGGACATAGCGAGCACAGATTCTCAGCCTGAAGGAGCAGAGACTGTTGTTGGGCTTGCACTGCTAAAAGGTCCTTACCTTCAGTGGGTCACAGACAAAAGTATTGTGGTGCTCATCGAGACAAAAGACGATGCGACAGGCTTTGCATCTGTGGAGGTTTCAGGTGGCAGTGGCGACACTGTCGCAACCACAGATTTCGTTTTTTCAAAGACATTTGAAAAGGAAGGCTTCTCGCCGATAGACACATACTTGGGCAAGGCAAAGATAGAA
>Ga0123519_10015367_pt1 | contig 10755 bp, 9 predicted proteins | sample YelNatPaOPRAMG02_FD_87396 | JGI IMG/M metagenome (GOLD analysis project Ga0123519, IMG submission 87396) | Hot spring microbial communities from Yellowstone National Park - Yellowstone National Park OP-RAMG-02 (version 2) | ecosystem: Environmental > Aquatic > Thermal springs > Hot (42-90C) ...
ATAGAAAAATTAGATAAGGTAACATACTAATTGCCAATAGTAAAATAAAAGTTTGTATAAAATAAAATTTAAAATATTTTTTATTACCTATTATCTTTTCTTTGTTTATTTCTCTATAAAAGAAATATAAAATTAAAGTTACTATAAAAAATTTTGTTTGAAGAATATCATATATATTTAATATTATCCATCCATTAGAGATTATTAATAGAAATAAAAATCTTGAAGGTTGATTTATCTTTTTTAAAATTAAAATTTTATCAAAAAGAACTATATTTATAATATTAGAAAATAAAATTAAAAAGAAAAATACGACACAACCTTGTTCAAAAGATAAATATGAAATAGGAATCATAAAAACTGCAAAAATAGATAAATAATTAAATGGTGGTTGAATAATATCTGTATATATTAATAATGGATCTATTCTTAAGTAATAGCCAGCCCAATAAAATGATTGAAAATCAACTCCAAAAAAGCTAAAATCATCTTTCCATAAAGAAATAAAAGCCCAAAAACAAGAGCATAAAATTGGAATTATTAAATGATATCTAATACTCATAATTTATTTTATATTTCTTTTAATTTAAATATTTCAAAAGATCTTAATCAATCTTTAATCAATGGAAGATTTGAGTTCGATTCAGCAATGAATATAGATACAGTAGGTGCAAATCATAATTTAACATTAATGCTAACAAATTCTTCTAATAATCCAATAATAAGGATAGATTTTTTCTTCACGCATCTCTTCAAATCTTTTGTCCATTTCCCTTATTAATTCTTTTATATCTTCTTTTGTTGCTACCACTCCTGAAAGTGCGGATATAATCGCTCCCTTTATTAAATTATTCTCCTTTATCAATGTTGGTAATTTCTCCAAAATAAATTTTAATATTGTATCATTTAAATTATTCTAAATTATCCATTGAAATCATAATTTAATAAAGTCAATTTGAAAATATAAATTTATATTTATTTATTATTATTAAATATTTTACAAGAAATATTAGAACCACATACGTTAAGTTATGAAAAAAATGAAAAAACAATGGAGGTGGAAAAAGCTTTTTAGTTTTAGAATTAAGAATATTGATTAATTTTATCAATACCAATTTTTTAAAATTTTTTAATAAGAATTTTTGAAAGTGTAAAATCTTTTAGAATTGCAAAAATTCCATCTAAAAAAATTCCGCAAAATGTTCCAATAACAATTAAAACAAACCAATTTTCTGCTAAAAATATATTTAATTGGTTATTTAAAATAGGAATAGGAGATATTTTATTTATAAACTCGATTAAAAACAGCCAAGGATTAATCAGCTTTTGTGATATAAAAAATCCAATAAATCCTAATCCATATCCTACTATAACATCAGTTGGATAATGCATTCCTAGTGCAATTCTTGAGATACCAATTAATATGCTAAAAATTATAGTTAAAATCCAAACTGCAATGGAATTTGATAAATTAACAATAATGCAAGCCATTAATGAAGCATTAAAAGAATGCCACGATGGAAATCCAGCTGATTTATGGTGTCTTTCTAATGGTGTGATCTGTTCTAGTTCTATATAAGGTCTTTTTCTTTTTGATATTAATTTAATTGTATTAATTATGAATAAACTAACAAGCAATCCGTTTCCAAATGCTAGAAAATATTCAAATTTTACATAAACAAATATAAAAAAATTAATTAAAAATAACCAGATAGTTTCTCTTCCAAAAAATGAGAAAAACCTTATTAAAAATATTAAAAATTTACTTGATTTAATTTTGTTATTTAATTTAAAGACCCATTCAGTATCAAATTGTTTTATTTTATACAAAAGATCATTTTTTTTTGGTTCATTCATGTTTGATAAATAAAAACAATTGAAATATTTATAATCTTTCGATTTACATAAAAAATTATTTGAACATTTATTTAATTTAAAAGTTATTGAAATTTAAATATAAAATGAACCTGCTTCAAATGGATTATCCCCCCTGGAATTAGGATTTTGAAGGGTAAAATATATTCTCATAGAAAGGTAAATTAGAGCGATTAAAGATGAAATTATTATCGCTTTTATTCTTTTTATTCCATCCGTGATTATTTTTTTAATGGAGTATACTTTGAATCACAGAAATAATAAGTAATTATAATAACCGATTCATACATATCCATTCTGTTTCAATTATTCATATCGTACAATATCACTTGATCTTCTAAAATCGAAAATTAGTGTATAAGATCTTGTCTTATATTTTTCTTTCTTTCAAGAATCATTACAAAAACAAATTTAACCTCTGATAACCAAATTGGAGTATGATATTTCAAACGGTAATTTTTTTTAAAAATTCAGAGATTTATTTTATTTCAAAAATATTTTAAAATTTAAATTTAAACTATAATTTATGAATACTAAAATAAAAAAATATAAACCAAACTATTTTTCGTTAAGAAAACATAAATTACCTTCTTGGTATGACGGTGCGAAATTGGGAATTTTTGTTCATTGGGGTCTATATTCAATACCAGCATTCGCTACTAATCTAGGGAAAAATATTAAGCAGATTGTTAAGGAAAAAGGATTTTTAGAGCAATTTAAAAATACACCATATGCAGAATGGTATTTAAATTCAATAAGAATTAAAGATAGTGAGGCTTATAAATACCACAATACCAAATATGGCGAAAATTTTGATTATTATGACTTCATTCCAATATTCAATAATGAAATAAAAAATTGGAATCCAATTCAAATGGTTGAGTGTATTAAAAAATCAGGTGCGCGTTACGCAGTAATTGTAAGCAAGCATCACGATGGATTTTTATTATGGAAAACAAAATATCCTCATCCTAAGAGACCTAATTTTATGTCTGAAAGAGATATAATTTCAGATTTTGTAAATGCTATTAGAAGTTTAGGATTAAGACTTGGAATTTATTATTCTGGAACTTTTGATTGGTCTTTTCAAAACAAACCAATAACTGATGTGATAAATTTTATTCAAAATGGAGTTACCAGTAAAGAGTATGTTGAATATGTAAATAATCACTGGTTTGAATTAATTGATTTGTTCAATCCAGATATTTTATGGAACGATATTGGATATCCGCCAAGAACATCAGTAAATAAGATTTTTGCATATTTTTATAATAAAAATCCCGATGGAGTGATAAATGATAGATGGATCCAAATTCCGAATTGGATTAGATGGATTTTAAAACAATACATTCCTCGGAAAATATTAGAATGGATAACAAAAAGAGCATTTGTTAAAGGCGGTGCTAGCATGCCTGTATTATATCATTGTGATTTTTTAACTCCTGAATATGGAGTTTTTGAGAAAATTAAGAAAAAGAAATGGGAACAAACACGGGGCATTGGAAATTCGTTCGGATATAATCAATTTGAAAAGGAAGAACATTATATCTCTCGTGATGAGTTAATTAATATGTTTATAGACATTGTGAGTAAAAATGGTAATTTGCTTTTGAATATAGGTCCAAAAGCAGACGGTTCAATACCAGAGATCCAAAAGAAGAGATTATTCGAATTAGGAGAATGGTTAAGAATAAATGGAGAGGCGATATATGATACAAAACCATGGAAAAAAGCCGAAGGGAAAACATTGGAAGGATTTGAAGTTAAATTTACTATTAAAAATAACAATTTAAATATAATAGTTTTAAAAACAATCACTAAATTAGACAAAATAGATCTGACCATAAAAGATTTAAAGCTAAAACCTAATTCTAAAATTCGTTTATTAGGAGAAACAAATGAAACAAAAATTAAATGGAATCAAATTAAAAAGAATTTGCATATCGAAATTGTAAATATTCCAGAAACAATTTTAAACCAACCTGCCTTTTCTCTTATAGTTTCCGGAATATAATCTTTTCCAAGTTATAAAACAATTCCAAAATTGAATTCTTTTTAATATTTAAAAAAGTATAGAGAATTAATTTCTGAAAATTTAGATGAAAAATAACTAGTTGTAAAATTGATATTTTCTCCGACTATGATTACAACTTTTAAATACGTAATAAAAAAAATATTAATTAAATATTATAAAGCATTTAATTAAATTAAAATATAAATTATTACAAGGATAGGAATTTTAAAATGGAAAAAGTAATAATTACAGCAACAGTAGCTAATTCTTGGATTTATCCAGAATTAAAAAATTGGGCCGTTGACAATAAAGGGTTGATAAAAGATGCCATTCAATGTGCAGAGGCAGGAGCCGCAATAATCCATATTCATTTACCCCGAAGCAAGGAAGCGACTGAAATTGTTGCGCAAATTAGGGAACAGTCCGATGTTATTATTCAAGCAGGTATGAGCAGTTATCCTATAGAGCAAAGAATTACAGATTTTGAATCGAGACCTGATATGCTTTCAGTTATTTTAAATCATCACGCCGAGGTATTTACAAATGTTCAAGTTGATCAGCTTCATACACTAAATGAATTGGAATTATACGCAGAAAAAAGTAGAAGATATAAAATCAAATTAGAATTTGAGGTTTGGCATACAGGTTCTTACTGGAATTTGAATTATTTAATAAATAAGAATTTACTGGATCCACCTTATTATTTAACTTTATTTTTTGGATGGCCGGGTGGAACTTGGTGTCCTCCAACGATAGATTCGTTTTTATATCTAAAGAAATATATGCCTAAAGATAGTGTGTATTCTGTTAGTATAATGGGTAAGGAACAAAGGCAAATATTACCGTTAGCAATATTGAATGGAGGAAATATAAGAGTAGGAACTGAAGATAATCCTTTCATTAAGGAAAACGTACCAGCAAAAAATAATGCAGAGATCGTTAAAGATGCGATAAATTTATGTCGGGCTCTAGGTAGGGAAATTGCAGATCCTTCAGAAGCCAGAAAAATAATTAAAATATAAAAAAATTTATTTGATTTAAACTAATTAACGCTTTCTTTCTAAAGGAAGTCGGTTGGTCGGTCGCTTTTCATAGGATCTTGCCAGTCGCTTTTTGGAAAAGAAGAGATATTTTTATGCGAATTATTGAGTAGTCCAGCCGCCGTCTATTCGTAAATCCGCTCCTGTAATATAAGAGGCTTCATCTGAAGCTAAAAACAAAATCCCCGTGGCTATTTCCTCTGGTTGAGCCCATCTTCCTAAAACTCCTTCTGATTCAAATTCCTTTTTAACTTCTTCAAATGAGATTCCTCGTTGTTTCGCCTCTTTCGCGACATCACTTCTTAGCATTGGAGTATCTGTAGCCCCTGGAGAAACACTATTCACTCTAACATTATATGGAGCTAAATCCAATGCCAATGCTCTTGTAAATCCAAGAACTCCTGCTTTAGTAGAGCAATAATTTGCATGATTAAATTGTCCTATATGGGCAGCAACGGAAGCAAGTGTAATTATATTCCCAAATTTTTGTTTTTTGAAATACGGAACGGCTGCTTTGCAAGTATAGAATGTGCCTTTCAAATTGACATTAATTAACAAATCATAATCCTCATCTGAAAAATCTTCAATCTGTCCTACTCTAACAACACCCGCATTAGCAATTAATACATCAATTCTTCCTTCTTTTTTAACAACATTATCAATCCAATTCTTTACTTCATTGTATTTAGAAACATCAACTTCTTTTATAAAAGCATCTTTTCCTTCTTTTTTAATGAGTTTAAGAGTTTCATTCAATTCAACTGCATTAATATCTGAGATATATAAAATAGCACCTTCTTTTGCAAACAAAATCGCAGTGGCTCTACCAATACCAGAAGCCGCACCTGTTAAACATACAACTTTATTTTTAACTCTCATTTTATATCATTCTTGAATATTTTATTATTTATAAATTTATTTTTTAAGTTTAAATTTTTTTACATTAAATACAACTTAAATAAATTCATGGAAAAAATAATTAAATAATAAAAATATTTTTATCTAATGATGATATTCTTTCACATCCATGATTTTTTATAACATAGCAATCTTCAACACCAACAAGACCGAAATTCTTAAAATTTGACCATATTTCTATATCAACTACCATATTTTCCTTGAATTCAGATTCATAAACTCCAGTAGGACTGAATAATTCTACTTCTTCGCATTCAAGTCCAATGCTATGGCATGTAATTAAAGGTCGTCCAAATTTTGAAATAGTTTTACTAAACTTTTTAGCTTCTTCAAGAACTGATTTGGGGAATATATTCGGTTTGATGTTTTTCTCGCAAAATTCTTGAACTTGAATTAACCAATCTATTAATTCTTTAGCTCCTTCTGGTAATTTTCCAATGCACATATGTCTACTGATATCAGAAACGTATCCTTGTAGAACTGCACCGATATCAAATCTATTAATTTCACCTGCTCTGACTTTATATCCAAATCCGGGAGCTTCAGGATCCGAACCACCTAAATTCATTGTTAAATGATCCCAGCCTTCTGCCCCCTCATCAATAATGGTTCTCCTTGCTATTTTCAATAATTCATAATCCTCAATTCCCTCGTATGAGGATTCTATCATTTTAGTAATTGTCTTTTCAGCAATTTTGGTAGATTGTTTTATTCTTCTAATTTCTTCTTCTGTTTTAATTAGTCTCATTTCTAAAATTGCTTTATCTCCGTCGACAAATTGCGCATTAGGAAAGTTATTTTTCAAGAATTCCAATTGGTATTTTGGCATTATTGATTCTACTCCAATTTTTCCATTTTGATAGTTCCATTCTATAATTTTATCTTTAATTTGATTCATTGCCATTTTTGCCGATACGTTTCCATGTGTGTCTGTAATCCATGAGGTTTTATTGACGCTTTGATATACCATCCAATGAAATAGACTTTCCTCTCCGTCTTTCCTAATTAAGCATAAATTAGGAAAGTGATTATTTAATACGTATAAGATTGGATTTTGAGATACATGTAGTGTTGGAAGTCCAGAACTATAAAAAACATTTACTGGTGATGATACAATTAGTATATCAATATCAAATTTATTTAAAACTTCTTTTGCTTTATCTTTAGTAAAACCTATCATTTTATTACAACACCAACCTATTTTATTATTTTCAGTTTTTTTTATTTTTATATATTATTCTACCAGTTTTTGAAGATTCATATCCCATTAAAATAACTTCTAAAGCTCGGCGTCCATCATATGCTGTCATATATGGAGTTGAATTATTTTTTAAACACTCATAAAAATGTTTAATTTCCGCCTCAAACGTTAATGGATAGTAGCCAGGATATGTCTTGTGTTCAACTTCTATGTCAATCCATTTGCTTTGATTAGGTCCAGGTAATGTAGAAAATAATTTTATTGGTATAGGCCAATTGTGATTTTCTAATATTGTGCCTTTAGTTCCAAATATCTCTATAGTATTATTCCATTCACTTGCCACTGTAAAACTCACATCTATTGTGCAAATTGCCCCGCATTCCAATTCCAATACAAAACCGCAATTATCGTCTGCTTTCGTCTCATGAGGTGCGTATAACCTTCTTGCAATTCCAACTATTGATTTAACATCTCCAAATAAATATTGTATTACCGACACTCTATGAATGCCACTATCTATCCATGCTCCACCACCTCCTTCAATTATGTTGCTTTTCCATAAATTTTTGTCAGAAATTGATGTCACTTCACTTCCTCCTTCATAAGTATGAATTAATTTTACATCTCCAATTATTCCAGAATTTATCAATTCCTTAATCTTTATATGAGCTGGGAGAAATCGCTGATTTTCTGCAATCATTAATGTCTTCTTTGATTTTTCCATAGCAGCTATTATCTGATCACACTCTTCTAATGTATTTGCTATAGGTTTTTCTAATAGAACATGCTTGCCCATATTTAATGCATCTATTGTAAATTTTGCATGTAAGTAATGTGGTAAGCAAATATGAACTGCATCTATCTCATCATTTTCTAGAACTTTTATGTAATCTTTGGTCATTTCTGCAGATTTGTAGATTCTATTCGCTCTTTTTAATTTAGATTCATCAATGTCGCATAACATCTTAACTTCGACTATATCTTGAAACTTCCTCAATGCATTTAAATGAAATATCCCAGCATTTCCACAACCTATGATTGCCGCTTTATACAATGGCTTTTTATTATCATTTTCCATTTATATCTCCTTTTTTATTAATTATTTTTTCAATTCTTTTTTAAATTTATTTATTTATATTTAAATTGAATTATAAAAAAATTTAATTATTAACTTAATTTTAAAATTTAATATGAATAATAATCCAAATTATAATAAAAAGAATCTTTTGAGTAATTTTACTCCTTCATCTTTCGCTGTAATAACAGGCGCTTCTAGTGGTCTCGGAAAAGAATTTGCTTATGCTTTAGGAAAATGCGGAATTAATACTTTATTAATCGCCCGACGAGGCGATATTATTATGAAAATCTCCAAAGATTTAACTGAAAAATTTAAAACTAAAAATGAAATATATGTTGTTAATTTAGCTGATTTAAACCAAGTAGAAAAACTCGCTGATTTCTTATCAAAACGAGAAGATATAAAAATATTAATAAATAATGCAGGATTTGGACTCCGTGGTTTATTTCATGAGATTGAACCTTATAAAGAACTCAATATGATGATGGTTCATATGATCTGTCCGGCGAGATTAATTCGAGCAATTTTACCTAATATGATTAAGAACAATTGCGGTGTCATTATAAATGTCTCATCTCTGGCAGCTTTTATTAATTACTTCGGAGCATCTCTTTATTCTTCAACTAAACGATTCTTAGTAGAATTAAGTAAGTCATTAAAATTTGAGATTAACAATCCAAATATTAAAATCCAAGCGCTCTGTCCCGGTTTTGTTCATACGGAATTCCATTCAGTCGGAGATTATTCTAATTTTTCTGAAAAATCTATTCCCAAATTCTTATGGATGAATCCAGATAAAGTGGTTGAAATTTCATTAAAATCTCTTGAAAAAAATAAAATTATTGTAATTCCAGGTACTAAAAATAAATTCTTTAAATTAATTTTTGAAATTCCAATAATAAATTATATAATTAAAAAGATAATTTCTAAAAAAGCTAAAAAAATTAAATTAACTTAACTCCAATTCTTCTAAAATATGTTTTGGATATTGAGCATTGTACCAGCGTTGGTGTTTATAACAAAATAATGAAATCATTATCGAATTATATGGTATTTTATTTTTTTCTTTAAAATAAACTCTCCGATATGGTTCTACATATTTATGAAATTTAGAAAAAAGTCCAAAATATAGACTCATTGGTTTAATCAATAATTTCATATTATTTAATAACCATGATTGCGTTTTATGACATTCTATTAATTTTTTTATTAATTCAAAATTATCATAAACTGGAAAATAAAAATTTGGTGCTAAAGTTCCGTAGAAATATAGTTTTGGGCAGTATCCGTTTAAAAACTTATATTTAATCGAATACAATACAGCCTTGCCTGTATTAACATGATCTTTATGAAAATACCATGTATAATAAGGTTCGGGCGCAATTATAACATCTGGTCGTTCATTATTTAATAATTGATAGATTTTATTTACTAATTTAGTATTAAACTCAACAAAACCATCGATAAAATCAAGAAAATAAATATTTTCGGGCAGAATATTATGAATTTTTAGCTCATTAATCAATTCTCTCGTTCGAATTTTGGCTAAAAACTTTCCTTTAAATTTATCGTATTTAAATCCGGGTAATCCGAATTCTCCTTTTGTCGAAGATACTATTTTTATAATATTCTTGTTTCTATTTGGGCTTTTTGTTGAAAGCCAGTGAATCAAATAAGCACAATTGATTAAATCGTCCGGATGAGCTTGAAAGAACATGAATCTCTTTATGTTATTCATTTTGATCAAAATTTTTAAAATTTTTAATATTAATTAATATTTTAACTAATCAAAATTTCAATTTTTCTATTCAGTATTAAAGTTTTTGAATTCAATAGAAATTAATATAATTCCAAACAGGATTTAATGGAGGAAATAATATTTTTAAAATTTCTTTTATCATTCCAATTTGACTTGTCTCGTTCGATATTTCATCAAAAAACTCTAATTCATCGGCAAGAAAATAACCAAATACTAATCCAGTAAATTCTTCTTCATACATAAGTATATTTGGAAAATTTAATTTTTTTGCTTCTTCAATGTTTAAATTTGAACTTCTAATTTCAAAATAAATTGAACTTCTAATATTTTGTTCCAATAATTCCAATGGAGCGCAATTCTTTATTATTATTAAATTAAATCCTATTGAATCATAACTAAGAAATTTATTTCCATTGTATTTCTGAATTCTTTCATTAAAAATTGGTATAAATTTATGCATTAATTTAATTGGATTGGTTATACATGCCATATTTCCAGTTAAAAGTATTGGATAAATCGGATTGAAAATCTTTTCAATTAATTGGTTTATATATAAGTTTTCTGAATAAGTTTTTATTTTAATCTCGGTTAAAACTCGATTTTCTTTGCAAAACATTTCTAATAATGATTTCCAAACTATTATTAAATCAGAAAAATTAAATTTGTAATTAAAATCTATAAATTCTAATTCGGTATTATTGATAATTGAAATATTATACGCTAGTATATTTTCATTCTGAGTTAAGACCGATAAATAAAATTCTCGAGATTTTAATAAATTCTTAAATATAGAAACGAGTTTATCTGCTTTTTGAATTACTTTTACCTTTCTAGCATTACAAAGAAACGATTGATTGTTTATTTCGATAA
>Ga0123519_10015368_pt1 | contig 10755 bp, 5 predicted proteins | sample YelNatPaOPRAMG02_FD_87396 | JGI IMG/M metagenome (GOLD analysis project Ga0123519, IMG submission 87396) | Hot spring microbial communities from Yellowstone National Park - Yellowstone National Park OP-RAMG-02 (version 2) | ecosystem: Environmental > Aquatic > Thermal springs > Hot (42-90C) ...
CAAAAGTGTATTGATGCATTATCAAAAATAAGAGAAGATTTGAAGGTAATAATGGAAAATCCAAATTTTATAAATGTTGATGAATTTATTTTTTTCATATTTCTAAATCGCAAGAAATTTGGACTGGAAGAAGAAGCGGAAGTTTTTAATGAAAACAATATAAACGAGTCAGATGAGACCTTTGCAGAACTAAAAAGCTATAAAGAAGAGAAGCAGGTTATTGAATCAGATCTGGATGATGATATCGACGATTCAATTCCAACTGTTGATAAAGAAATTAGGCTTCACACAAAAGCACAATATTTATTAGTGGAAATTGGAAATTTATTGGGCTATGATACTTATGTTCCACCAGAAGATTTTAATAAAAAAATTAATGGGATTACTCTGGGTGAAAAAGTCATAATGAAAGATATACCTCCTTTTACTAATCCTCGTTTAATTGATAAGGTAAAACATATTGATGTAATCTGGTTTAGAGAAGAATTTCCTGAATTTTGTTTTGAAGTTGAAGATTCAACTGATGTTACGAAAGGTTTATTACGACTTTATCAAATCAGACAATTGAATGCTAAGCTAATAATTGTTGGTCCAAAAGATAGATTAAGAAAATTTGAAAAAGAAATTAATAATGATCCATTCTACTTTATAAAGGACAAATATCGGTTTATTTCTTACGAAGAACTTGAAAACTTTTTTAAGACGACTGTGAATTTTGTTAATATGAAAAATAAATTATTCTTTGATGAGAATTCAAAATCTTAAAATCATTTTTCTAACTTTGCTTCAATTTTCATTCGGTTTTTAATCGAATAATTAAAATTGAAAATGAAAAATTTATCAGTTGCCATTATTGGTGCAGGTAAGGTTGGGAGTGCTTTTGCTTTTTCATTGAAGAAGAAAAAAGTCAATATTGTGGCGATTGTTGATAAAAATTTAAAGAAAGCAAAAAAACTTGCCAGCAGCGTAAAAGCCACATATTTCACAACAGATGTTTTAAAAATTCCAGGAGAGACTAATCTTTTTATCATCGCTGTACAGGATCGATTTATAAGAGATGTCTCACAAAATCTTTCAAAAGCATTTTCCAGATTTGAAGGAAAATTCGCTTTTCATACTTCAGGTTCCTTAACCTCTGAAGAACTAAAAGAATTAAAAAATTCTGGATGTAATGTTTTTTCACTACATCCAAATTTTAGTTTTGGTTCAAAAAAAATTAAAAAAGCACTTGTAGATTTCAATCAATGCATCTTTGCGATCGAAAGCGATTCAAAAATTTCCGTAAGATTTGCAATTGATTTTTGTAAGATGATGAAATGGGATTATTTAATTTTAGATAAAAGTCAAAAGTCGATTTATCATTCACTTGCTGTAATTTTATCAAATTACACTGTCACTCAATTTTATCAGATTGAAAAATATCTTGGTAAAAAAGCAGTAAAATCTTATTTGAATTTACTTTTATCGACAATTCAAAATATTCAGAATTCTGGAGTTAAGGATGCATTAACAGGACCAATTTTGAGAGGTGATGTTGAAACAGTTAGTAAAAATCTTTTTGCATTGAAGAGTTTAAATGAAGAATTAAATTCCATCTATAAAAATTTTGGAATTTTAACTCTTGAACTTGCCCGTGATAAAATCGACAACTTGACCTTTCAAAAACTTAAACAGATTTTATCCGACGAAAATTAATTTTTGTAAAGCACTTAATCATTGAGTATTTTTATTATTAACTTAAATAATTTTGGAGGTAAAATTGAGCGTATCTCTTGAAACAATTGTGTCTCTCGCTAAAAGAAGAGGATTTGTTTTTCAGTCATCTGAAATTTATGGTGGACTGAATGGATGCTGGGACTACGGTCCACTTGGTGTAGAACTTTTGAATAATATTAAGCGTGAATGGTGGCAGGCGATGACTTTCAGAGAAGATATTGAAGGTCTTGATGCTGCAATACTTATGCATCCAAAAGTCTGGGAAGCTTCAGGTCATGTTGCAAATTTCACCGATCCAATGGTTGATTGTAAAGAGTGCAAAGCTCGTTTTCGTGCTGATCAACTTGAAGATGCAATGTGTGGCAATCCTGCTTATAAAGGAAGGAAAGCAATTAAATGTCAGGAAGAAGGAAAATTTACTGAGCCGAGACAATTTAATTTAATGTTTAAGACATTCATTGGCCCTGTCGAAGAGGATGCTGCTGTAGTTTATTTAAGACCAGAAACAGCTCAAGGAATCTTTGTCAATTTTCTAAATGTTTTGAATTCATCAAGACAAAAAATTCCATTTGGAATAGCTCAAATTGGTAAAGCATTCAGGAACGAAATAAACACTAAAAATTTTCTTTTTAGAACGAGAGAATTTGAGCAAATGGAAATGCAATATTTTGTTCGACCTGGAGATGATATGAAATGGTTTGAATACTGGAAAGAGGAAAGAATGAAATGGTTTATTGATCTTGGTCTGAAAAAAGAAAAATTAAGATTTGCTCCTCATCCTGAAGACAAACTCGCGCATTACGCTCGTGCTGCTGTTGATATTGAATACGAATTCCCATTTGGATGGGGAGAAATTGAAGGTATTCATAACCGAACAAATTTTGATTTAACGCAGCATTCAAACTATTCCGGAAAATCTCTCGAATATTTTGATGATGAGACAAAAGAAAAATACATTCCTTATATAATTGAAACATCAGCAGGTGCGAGTAGAAGTTTTATGACTTTTTTAATTGATGCTTATCATGAAGAAGAAGTTCGCGGCGAAAAGCGAGTGGTTTTAAAACTTCATCCCAAACTTGCACCAATTAAAGTTGGAATTTTTCCATTGGTCAATCGTGATGGTATGCCAGAACTCGCAAGAAAGATCACCGAAGATTTACGAAAAGATTTCAGAGTATTTTATGATGATAAAGGCGCAGTTGGTCGTAGATACCGAAGACAGGATGAAGTTGGAACGCCATATTGTGTAACTGTCGATAGTCAAACCTTACAAGATCAAACGGTTACAATTCGTGAACGAGATTCAATGGAACAAATTAGAATTCACATCGATAAAATAGCCGAGTTCCTAAAAGAAAAATTAAAATAAATCAATAAATAAAAATTGGAGGAAATATGAAATCCTATAAAAAACTCTTAAGCATCTTGTTGATTGTATCAATTTATTTTGCGTTTACCGCAGCAGATTGTAGTAAATCAACCGAACCGGAACAACCCGTATCGAATCCACCAAATCCACCAGCTAATGTTTCGGTAGTTGTTGATGCCGTTGCAGACGGTGATGCATTTGCAATTGTCAGCTGGGAAAAATCTCCTCAACATGATGATGCAAATTTCAAAGGTTACATTGTGGTTACTTATGTTGTAAATCAACTTGGTGATCCTCAAAGTACATTTGACTCGGTTTTTGTTCCAAAAATTGAATCAAGAAAAAGAGTAATTCAGAATATTGGAAGAGGAATTAGATATAAAACTTATGTCTATGCTGTAAATCAAGATAATAAGAGAAGTATTCCATTTGGTACTGTGATTTATGCTGGGGTTTATTATGGTGAAGGTGTTGTTGATGAATTCAAATTAACTGGTCCAGCAAAATCTGGTTATGGTTGGGACCCTGCAACTGGTGCAGGCAGTCAGTATTCATTTGGTCAATCAAATTATCCAAATATCGATTTGCATATGAGACTTGATTCAGCAAGTAATGTTTTGACATTCTATTCACCGAAAGTAAAAGCTGCTTATCCGGGTGCAAGAGATACAAAATTTGCAGTTGTTCCAAAAACCGCTCAAGAAGGATTTGATTTAGTTGAAGGCCTCGAAGAGCCAACTCTTTCAGCAGTTTCAGTTGTAAAGGATAATGTTTATTTGTTAAAAACTCAGGATAGTATCTATGTGAAAGTCTGGGTGAAAAATATTAAAACAACCGGTTCTGGTTCTGATGCTTATAGATCAGCTGAGTTTGAATACAAAATTCAACCGATAGTGAATTTAAGGGTTGTAAAGAGATAATAGATTAAGTTTTTTGATAAACCCAATGTCCAACTGATTAAAATCAGAAAGACATTGGGTTTTCTAATTTTTGTTTGTTTGATTTTATCGAAGGATAAAAAATTTTCAAAACATTGAAATATTTTTGTCACACTTCGATAAACTCAGTGTGACAGTAAGATTTAAATTTTAATGTCATGCTGAGTAAGCCTTTTTTGAGTCTTATTGAGGGATCGAAGTATGACATAAAACTTGTTCAAAATTTTTATTTCGTCTTTTATTGTTATTCTTAAAATACTTTATGTTTATAATTAAAAAACTAATTGAAACGAATCTTCAAAAACTATGAAAAGGGCAATCCTCACGGTTCTATTATTTCAATTACTAGTTAATCTTTCTTTTTCATATTCAATAAATTCAGAACTAATTCAGACAAATAGCTCAGGGGATTTTGATGCAAGGGTCAAAAAAGGTATCGATTACATTTACAATATTCAGTTCGACTCAGCTGAAGTTGTTTTCAAAAAACTGATGTTAGACTATCCTGAAAGTCCAGCTGGTAGATTTTTCCTTGCAATGATTGACTGGTGGAAAATTGCAATTGATCCCGAGAATGAATCACTTGACAATTTATTTTTTGAAAAACTCGAAGATGTTATTTATCACTGTGATCAAATCTTAAAAAAAGATGAAAAAAATCTTGATGCAATTTTCTTCAAAGGTGGATCAATTGGATTTCGTGGACGCCTGAGAGGACTGCGTGATAGCTGGATCAAAGCTGCGGATGATGGTCGAGAAGCTTTACCACTTCTTCAACTTGCCTGGTCAATTGATTCAACAAATTATGATTTACTCTTTGGAATGGGAATTTACAACTACTTTGCCGAAGTAATTCCAGATGAATTTCCTTATGTGAAACCATTAATGATTTTCTTCCCAAAAGGAAACAAACAACTCGGGATTCAACAACTTCAAATTGCAGCTGAAAAGGCAAAATATGCTTCAACCGAATCGATGTATTTTCTTCTTTACATTTATTATCACTATGAAGAAGACATTTTCCAGGCAAGAAAATATGCTTCCATTCTTCACGAAAGATATCCTCTAAATCCAATTTTTCATCGCTATCTTGGCAGGACTTATATTAGAGCAGGTGATTACAAAACTGCATCTGATATCTTTAATGAAATTTATCAAAGAGGTGCAAAAAGTTTTCCAGGTTACAATAAAAATGCAATGAGAGAAGCAGCCTATTACATTGGAATGAATTATCGATTTGAGGGGAAATATGATTCATCTGCTTACTTCTTCAAAAGATGCATAGATTTAAGCAAAGAAATTGATAAAAAAGGAGATGAATCAGGATTTCAATCTTATGCTGCATTAAACTTAGGCATTGTTTACGATTTAATGGGCAAGAGAGAAGAAGCAATCGAAACTTACAATTATGTTCTTTCTATCAAAAACTGGAACGATGCCCATTTTTTGGCAAAATCCTACCTACAAAAACCTTATGGAAATTAATTAATTCATTTGCATATTTGTGAAGTGATGATGCTGATACAAACATATTATTGCCAATGAATACATTTCTACTTTTAATTCTAATTATCATTCTTGGATTTCTTTCTTTTCACTTCGTCAATCAAAAACTTCAAAAAAAATTTCTTTACCTCACAGGGCTTGAATTTCTTTTTGTTGGAATTTTGATTGGTGAGCCATTTATAAAATTTGTAAATGAATTATTAAAAATAGAAATGCCAGTTTTGCTCGATGCTGAAGGTTCAATTCAACTGAGACCAATAATTGCAACGATTTTAGGTGCAGTCGGTTTCTCTATTGGACTTCAGTTTAGACTAAAAGATCTTTTTGATTACTCAATTGAGCATTTAAGACTTGCAATTAACGATATCTTGATAACGATGATGATAATTAGCGGATTGAGTTTTCTTTTAATCAGTTATTTGTTTCAAAATATTTTAGACTTTCAAAGCATAATTATTAATTCACTAATAATTGGAATCTCGGCATCAACGCTTTCATCGGGAGTTCTTGAATCAATTCAAAGTAAATTTGAAGTATCGGGGAATAATTTTAATACGCTTCAAAAAATTCCAAAGATCAACAACTTTATTGCTCTTGCATTGTTTGGATTGATGTTCGCTATTTTTCATAAAGGACAAACAAACGGCATTCGGATATCTTCGATTGAATGGTTTGTAATTAATATTGCTTTAGGTTTGATTATTGGATTTTTATTTTTTGTCTTTCTTGAAAGAGAAGAGAATGAAACAAAGTTATTTATTGCTTTACTCGGAATTATAATTTTTTCCTCTGGCTTAGCTTATTTTATGAACTTTTCACCTTTGTTCTTGAATTTACTTGTTGGATTTGTTATTGGGAATTTTCTTAAATCAAAAGATTTAATTTCTTCAATCTTCAGAAAACTTGATCATCCTTTCTATGTAATTATTTTAATTTATGCAGGTGCAAATATTCGAATTGTTAACTTCTGGATTTTTGTTTCTGGTTTGCTTTTATATGTGATTTTCAGATTGATTGTCAAATATTTTAATGGATGGTTTACATATCAATTTAGTTACGATAAAAGTAAATTTAGTCCACGAATTGGATTGGGACTGAATACTCAAGGAATTCTTGCAATTGCAATGATGGTGAATTTCCAGCAGGTTTATGATAATCCACTTGTTGATTCTTTATTTGCTATAATACTTGTTGCTGTTTTAGTTAATGAAATTCTTTCAATTAAACTAACAAGAGATTTATTGATTGATTTAAGTGAAATAAAATGATGTCCATAATTAGAAAAATTGGAATTATAGTAAGTCTGGTTTTAATTGTTAATCTTATTCAAATCTTTCAGGTTGATACTGGACAAATTTTTCATGCAGAGACTCTGATCTCACTTGGATTTATTTTATTGGCTGCTTTCTCTTTTGGCGAATTGACTTACCATTTTGGACTTCCGAGAATTAGTGGTTACCTGATCGCAGGAATAATTTTTGGTCCTTACTCAGATTTAATCTTCAGAACAAATCTTTTGAGCATTTTCACTGATACTGCAATTAGTGATTTAAAATTATTAAATGGTCTTGCGATAGGATTAATTGCTATTTCAGCTGGTGGAGAAATTGTTTTAAAAGATTTGCTAAATGAGAAAAAGATTATTTCATTGGTTGTTCTTTTTAAGTTGATTTTGATACCAACGATAACAACCGCTGCGATTTTAATTTTTTCACCTTACATTCCAATCTTCAATGGAATTCCTTTTAATGTCATTTTAATTACAGCACTCTTTACAGGAATTTTGATGATTGCAACATCTCCAGCAGCAACTATTGCAGTGATCAATGAAACTGGAGACAAAAGCAAATTATCTCAACTCGTTTTAAGTACAGCTGTTATTAAAGATATCGTTCTGGTGATTTTAATCAGTTTGTTAGTTACTTTTTCAAATGGACTATTAAATCCAGAAATTGGTTTTCGTTCAAAAGCCATTGTTGACGGTCTTTTTGAAATAATATTCTCGCTTGCTGCTGGAATAATTGCTGCATACTTGATAATTCTTTATTTGAAATATGTTAGATCTGAGATGCTGATTTTTGTTTTATCGAGTGTTCTTATCATTTCTGAGATTTCTAAAATTATTCACCTTGATGTGCTGCTTGTTTTTATCACAATTGGATTTATTGTTAAGAACTTCTCGAAATATTCTGAAGATTTAATTGATCCAATCAAAAAACTTTCCTTACCCGTTTTTGTAATTTTCTTTACAATTGCTGGTGCTGGCTTAAACTTAAATGCACTTGCTCTCACTTTTCAACTTACCATTTTGGTTTTTATACTTCGATTAATTCTTGTTTACTCTTCGACAAAAATTGCAACGAAACTTGCTAATGAGATTCCAGCATTGCAAAATAATTTATGGCTTGGTTTTGTTTCTCAATCGGCAATGGCTTTAGGTTTTATGGTTTACTTTTCTACAAATGTGAGTCAGGTAGAAGAGCTGGTTGTTCCAATTATTGTTTCAATTGTTGGAATGAATTTATTATTCGGTCCAGCTTTATTTAAGATTGGAATAAAAAGATTTAATCGAGAAACTACTAAAGTTGAAGAAAAAGAAGAAGAAAAAGTCGAAAAGAAAGTTAAGCAAGATATTGTTCCTCATAAAAAATTTGATGTTCCACAGTTTGAAGATCCTGAACTTAACAATCTTGTTCTTTCTTTAAGAGAAAAACTCATAAATCATCTCAGGGAATTTGAAATCAGTTTAATCAATAAACGAAGCGAAGAAGCAGTTGAATTTTATTATCAGGTTGTTGAAAAATACATCGAAGAATATCAAAAACTGAAAAATCTTTTCACTAAAGGAAAGGTTACTGGTAAAGAAATCAAAGAAGAAGTTCTTAAAATTCAGCAAGAGATTTCACTGTGGTTTGCCGAGACAAGTGTCAAACGAAAATCTGTTGAACAGCAAATCTTAAATGCTGAATTTCTACTCCAAAAATTATTTGATGATTTGAAGGAATATTGTGATAGTGCACCTGAATATGTAACAGTCGAGCAAGAGATTGATAAGTATGAACTTGAAACAGATGATAATTACCTGATTCGTTTTGCGAAATTTTTTAAGAGAAGAATTCGAAGCATTAAAAAGCTTTTAAGATTTAAGTCTGCTCTCAAGAGAAAAATTCCTTATGTAACTTTAGTGAAATATTTCTTTGAGTATCAAATTGCTCTTGAGATGGAGAAGGTTGCTTTCCTGATGGGACTTGAACGATTGAATGTTTTAAGAAAAGTTAAAAGAATTTACGATGATGTGACGCTCAATCTCGAAGAACTTCTTAATCTAATTGCAGAATATAAAGACATTGATGCAGTTTCATTACTTGCGATCGATAAACTGGATGAAATTCACAACCGACTTAAACAAGAAATCTCTTCAATTGGAGAGGAAATTGAAAGTTCAAATCAGAATATCAGTATAAGATTGAATTATGCTTTTGCAAATCCTTTCAATCAATTCTTAAAAGCCATTCTTAAAGCTGGAACGATAGAACTTAATATCAGAAAATTTCATTTCTCAAAAATTTATGCTGAAACTCAAAAAGCAAGAGAAACAACACTTGAAACAATCAGATTCTGGGTTAATTACTTTCTCGGATTTTTAGGTGTTTGTGAACGAGACGCAAGAGTTTTTGAAATTGCTGGAAAGATAAATTCCATCATCAACGACACGATGGTTCATCATTCCGATACAATCAATTCGCAATTAAGAGAATTAATCAATGAGATCAACACAATTCTTAAATCTTTTGAAAATGAACTTGCAGATAAAAAACTCTTAAGTCCTAATCAAATTCTGACCATCAAGAATCTGATTACAAAATATCGAGACGAGGTTTTGTTGATTTTGAATCAAAAAGGTATCGCACGTCTCAATTATTTAAAGAAAACTTACAGCCTTACAAATACACTTAATTCTATTAAAGAGAGATTCAATGCAATCATAAAAGAATATGATGATGAAATAAAAGTTCTTGATGAAAAGGATTTTGAAATAAGGGAAACACGAACAAGGTACATTGAGCTCAAAACTTTACATTTTACTGAGATAATCAAGAGTTACTTTGATAATGAAATTCTACAGGAAATAATTAAAATCAATGAGCTTGTGAACCAACATCTGAGTAGTTCAATTCTTGAATTGAAAAACATCGAAAATGTGATCTATTATCATTTCAATATTGCAATTGAAGAAATAAATACTCTTGAGAAAGAAACAGAGCCAGATAAAATCGGAGAAGAACTTCAAAAAGTTTTTGACGATACATTAAAAACTACTACAAAGTTAATTCGAGATAAAATCAAAGTTTGGGATCGACAGATTGAAAAATTTGAGAGAGAAGTTGAAGTATCTTTGACTGAGAAAATTTACAAGCAGATTAATTCAATTAAAGAGGCATTTAGAAAAGAGCTAACAACTGAACTTGAAAAGAGAATTCAACAGAATAAGTATTTAGAAGCTTTAAGCACACTCAAAAGCATCTTGCGTGAGTACTTAAGAAAGACTAAAGGGCAATGGTTAATCTTAAAACGCAAATACAATCAAATCCTGAAACCACTTTTAAGAGAAGTAAAAGACATTCTTGAAATTAATCTTGAAGGAAAGAGTGTTGTTATTTACTCTTATGAGCAAACAATCTACAATCAAAATGTTTACGATTCACTTCCTTTCGTTTACAAAAAGCTTTTTGATTACACATCATCCGAGATTGTAGAAATTTTAGTTGGTAGAGAAAAAGAAAGAGAAATTCTTCAGAAAGCTTATGAAAGAACTCAAAATGGATTATCTGGATCAGCAGCAATCATTGGCGAAAGTGGAACAGGCAAAAGCAGTTTGATAAGCTCGTTTTTAATGAAAGCTGATATCGATACAGAAATTTATCGTTACAATTTCGAGAAAACAATTACATCAGAGAAGGAACTTCTAAAAATTCTTTCTGAAATACTTAGACTTGACTACATCGCTTCTTATGAAGAATTGATTAGTGAACTTAATGTTAATCCAAAATACAAAGTCATTATTCTTGAGGATATTCATAAAATCTTTTTGAGAAAATTTGGTCATCTCGAAGCGATGAAGAAACTTTTGTTGATTATCTCTGAAACAAGCAATAAAATTTTCTGGATTGTTTCTATTTCCTATCATGCGTGGGAGTTGCTTAATCGAATTCTAAACATCAG
>Ga0123519_10015372_pt1 | contig 10754 bp, 20 predicted proteins | sample YelNatPaOPRAMG02_FD_87396 | JGI IMG/M metagenome (GOLD analysis project Ga0123519, IMG submission 87396) | Hot spring microbial communities from Yellowstone National Park - Yellowstone National Park OP-RAMG-02 (version 2) | ecosystem: Environmental > Aquatic > Thermal springs > Hot (42-90C) ...
GAATTACAATATCATTATATGGACTTTTCTTAGTTGCGTTATTTCCAGAATCAATATATAATAAAATTTCAGAAAAATATAAATCTATGTGGGTTAAAAAACAAGATGAGGAAGCATATAATCAGATTATTAAAAAATTAAAAGATCTTTTTTTTTAAAAAAAATTAAAAATATTAATCAAAATAATTGTTTGGATTAAATATTCTTTCAATATCTTTTTCATCAAACTTTCCTTCATATCTTTCAATAATCCCTATCCATTCATTAGTGAGATTAATTATTGTATTTATTGTTTCCACTGGATGATGAAATTGATCATTAACTTTTGTGTTGTAATAAACTTTATCTCCTGATATAACTATAGGCGTGCCATAAATTACTTGCCAATTTTCTGATCTATATTTATGCCTTTGAATGCTTAAGCCAATATGAGGTTTTATAAAAATTCTATTTTCAAATTGATATGTATATTTAATGGAATACCATTTAGATAAAGTGTCGATAAATCCATTTGGAATTAAAAGGTATTTATTTTCATTTTTAAAATTTATAGGATCAATATTAATATGCACTTGGTTTTCATAGACATATGGGTCATATATTATATTATGTAGATTTGGATTATCTGAAAAATATAATTTCAATGGAAATGAATTTAAATTTATAAGCATGTATTCTTGATTTGGTAATATTTTAAGTTCCATTTCTTCATTTATGAATTCATAAATTCTCTTTCCAAAAATCAGATTATTTCCAATAATTAAAATTATTTTTTCTAAATTAATTTCATCATTCTTTTCAAAAGATTGAATTATGATTTTTAAATTTTTATTAGAATTTTTATATAACTTGGTACTTTTTGATTGAGGAATAATCAATTTATTAAATTTATTATTCATTATTATTCATAATTTTCGAATATAATTTAATTTTTTGAAAAACAAATAAATATAAAAAAACAAATGGTTTTTATTTTATACTTTTTATATTAAAAATATAATAAAAAAATAAGTGATTAAGATGGGTAAGGATAAATTAATTGGTGGCATAATAATGCTACTAGGATTTGTGATTCTAATTTTATACACGGTTATGGGTCCAATAGATAGAGCATGTACTGAAGGAGCAGTTTTACATGGTTCAATTCTTGATAATCTAACAAGTTGGAGAAATTTATTTGGATTAGATTGGCAATGGATGGTAGTAATTCCTGTATGGCTTATTATTGCTATTATCTGTATAATTCTTATTTGGATTGGTTATAGCATGTTAACAACACCACCCCCTGTTCCATTGGAAGAATTGGAAGAAGAATTAGAAAAAGAAGAAGCAGGTTCTAAATAAAGCATTATAAAATCGATTTTTTTATTTATTTATTTTTTTAAAAATTTGCTTATAATTTTCCTTTTTTCATTTTAAATTTAAAAGAAAATATTTATAAACAATCTTTTAGTTTAAATTTTTTATAAAAAAGTTTAATTATTATGATTTATAATTTAACAAGAACCCAATAATTTTATATAAAAATTAAAAATAAAAGGAATGTTTAAAAGTAATATTAAACATTTCTTAATGGGTATGTCTACAGATGCTTGGAAATATTACCAAATATACAAGAAATGATAAATATGCATATTATCATAGAGATAAAAACGCAATAGCAAAAAGATGTTTCAAAAAATTAAAAAAAGATTCAGTCGTTGAGACTGCATTAGCCTCAACGCAGTCCTTTGTATAGGACCTGATCACATTTGATCATAAAAAATATATGGTTCGATCGTGTGCTAAAAAAATATTAAAAGAAATCAATTGCACACGACACCGTTCCCATATTTGGGAATCATATGGAAATAAAAAATCCTATATTATTAGGATTCCTAAAAAATAAAAGCATTAATAAAATTAAGATAACTCTATCAATAAATATTAAAAAATTAAAATTAATGAGTTAAAAATGCCAAATTTCAAATATAGTATAACAGCACTTGATAAGGATCGTACAGCTATAGCAAGTGGAAGAGATTTTAAGGCAAGTCCAAAAAATACAAGAGAAGTTTGTACAGTTATAAAGGGTATGAAACTCCAACAAGCAAAGAAATTCTTAGAGGAAGTAATAAGAAAAAAACAAGCTGTACCTTATAAGCGTCATTATAAAAAAGTTGGGCATAGAAAAGGATTAGGTTCTCAATTTAAATGGGCACAGGGTAGATTTCCAGAGAAATCAGCTAGATTAGTATATGAAGTATTATCGAATGCAGAAGCAAATGCAGAATATAAAGGATTGGATGTAGAAAAATGTAGAATTATACATTCAGCAGTTATGAATGGCCGAATAATAAAAAGATATATCGAGCGAGCCCATGGAAGAAGCACGCCATATTATGATAGATTAATTCATATAGAAATTGTATTATATGAGGAATAAAAAATAATGGAGTAAATAATATTGCCACTTAAAAGAAATTTAGTAGAAAAAAATATTCAATTAATGCAAATTCATGAATATTTAGAAAATCAATTAAGAAATACGGGATTTGCGGGTATAGATCTCCAAAAGACAGCAATGGGACTTAGAATAACTATAAAAACAGCATATCCGGGTTCTGTAATAGGAAATAGGGGAATTAAAATAAAACAATTAACAGCTGATTTAGAGAAAAAATTTGGACTTCAAAATCCTCAAATAGATGTATTTCATATAAAAAAACCAGAATTAAATGCTCAAATTATGGCAGAAGCTATTGCGAGTGGTATTCGTAAAGGGCAGAATTTTAGAAAAACCGCATATTCAGTTATGAGAAGAATAATGAAAGCGGGTGCAAGAGGTGTGGAGGTTAGAATCAGCGGTAAAACAACATCACAACGGGCAAGAACATTAGTATTTCGGGCAGGAATCATCTCAAAATGTGGAATTCCTGCCATTGAAGGAGTTAGTACTGGTATTGCGGAAGCTATAATGAAATTAGGGATAATAGGAGTTCAAGTTAAAATAATGCCATTAGATTACAGATTACCTGATGAGATAATAATGAAAGCACCGAATTTACCAGATTTAAAAAAATATAAAGCTGATGAAATAATAAGTGAAGATTATATTATTGATAAAGGTTCTGCAAAGATCATTAAGGAAGAAGAGGAAGAAGAAGAATCGATCTTTGATATTGAGGAAGGAGAAACGATTGAAAAAATTGAAGTGGAAAACGAGAAAGAAGAAATAGAAGTTGAAAAAAATCTCGAAAAATCTGAAGAAAAGGAAGAATCAATTGAAAAAGTAGATGAAATTGCAAATGAAATATTAAAATCAGAAGAATTGGACAAAAATATAACCCAAAGTTCTACAAATATCGATCAAATAAGTAAAAATGATGAAGAGGAAATAAAATCTTCCAAGGCTAAGAGAGGAAGAAAAAAAAAGTCTGAATAACAAATTATTATTATAAAATATTTAGGTGAAAATGCTAATGGTTAAATTGAAAGCTAAAGAAATACGAAAGATGAGTACTTTAGAAAGGGATAAGAAGATATTAGATCTAAGGGAAGAATTGTTATTACTAAGATCCAAAAGTGCTATGGGTGGATCTTTAGAAAATCCCTCAAGAATAAAAGAGATCAAACGAACCATAGCAAGAATAAAAACAATAATAAGAGAAGAGCAATTAGGTTTAAAAAAATAATCTAAAATAAAATGGAAAAAATAATGAAATTATCAAATAATCCTAAATATTTAATATATAGAGATTTAATAGGCTTAAAAGTTTATGTAAAATCAAAAATAAATAAAAATATGAAAGATTTCAAGTATGCAGGAATTATCTTTGATGAAACATATTATACAATCCTTACAACAAAAGAATCAGAACCAAAGAATTATTTAAAAAGTTACAAAAAATATATAAAAAATCTAAATATATTTCGATTTGAGATATGTGATAATAATAATGTATATATTATAGAAATTGATGGATTAAAGTTAATAAATCGTCCTGAAAATAGGATAAAAAAAATTATAAAAATTAAATGGGGTAAAAATTAATGTCTGTTAGAAATATAGGGATACCAAATATTGAGCCACCAATAAAGACATGTGATGATAAAAATTGTCCTTTTCATGGCTCTCTTCCTGTAAGGGGTAAAATGTTTGTAGGAATCGTACAAAAAACAAAGATGCAAAAAGCTATCACTGTTAAAATAGATTATTTGAAATATAATAAAAAATATCAGAGATATGAAAGAAGAAATTCTAAAATTAGTGTTCATTGTCCTCCGTGTATTGAAGCTCAACCGGGAGATATTGTTCAATTAATTTCATGTCGAAAAATTAGTAAAACTATATCAACTGTTGTAATTCAAATTGTTAAGAAAAAAAATATATAAGAAAATTTAAGACAATAAGGGATTCACAATGGGTAAGAAAAGAAAAATAGGAAAAAAGGGATCTATTTTCAGAAAAAAAATTACAAAAGGAATTATTGTTGGGAGTAGATTAAAGATAGTTGATAATAGTGGAGCTAAAATAGCACAAGTAATTAGCGTTTTAGGTGCAAAAACAAGATTAAATAGATTACAATCAGCAGGTGTCGGTGATGCTGTAATTGTGAGTATAAAAAAAGGAACACCAGAAAATCGAAGAAAAATACTAAGAGCATTAGTGATCCGACAAAAACAGATTTTTAAAAGAGTTGATGGAACAAGGTTATGTTTTGAAGATAATGCTGCCGTAATAATTACAAAAGATGGAGATCCGAAAGGTACTGATATTAGAGGACCAATTGCTCGTGAAGCTGCTGAATTATTCCCAAGAGTTGCTTCTATTGCTAGTCAAATTATATAGGGAGTGTAAAGATAAAAATGAAAACTAAAAAAGCAAATAAACAAAGAAAAAGATTATATAACTGCCCATACCATAAGTTATCATCTCAACATATGGTAAGACTAGATGATACACTTATGCAAGAATGGGGTATAAAAAGATTACCTTTAAGAAAAGATGATGAAGTAAAAGTAATTAAAGGAGATTTTGAAGGAGTGGAAGGAAAGGTTTTAAAAATTATTAGAAGAAAAAATAAAGTTGAAATAGAAGAATGTATAAAAGAAAAGAAAAATGGGGCAACATATTATATACCAATTTCATTGAATCATATAGTATTAACGAAGTTAGGTGGTAAAAAAATGGATCCATGGCGTCAAAAAATTATTGATAGAAAACATAAACTTCCAATAGAAGAAATTCATATTTCTCCAAAAAAGGAAAAGGAGGTTAAGTAATGGGCTCTAAAGGAAATAAAAGATATTTGAAAAGATTAAATACACCATCATACATTCATATTGAAAAAAAGAAATATAAATATTTTTTTAATCCTAGCCCTGGTCCTCATCCAAAAAGATTCTGTCTTCCATTAGCACACATTTTACGTGATGTACTAAAATTTGCAAAAAATGCAAGAGAGGCAAAAAAAATAATAAAAAGTGGAATGGTATTAGTAGATGGTAGAGTAAGGAAAGACTTAAAATATCCTGTGGGGTTGATGGATGTTGTTGAAATACCCTCAATTAAAAAATACTATAGAGTTATTCCAAGAAAAAAATATGGTTTAGATTGTTTAGAAATAGATGAATCTGAAAAGTCATTTAAATTATGTAGAATAGAAAATAAGACAATAATAAAGGGTGGTCATATTCAATTAAACCTTAGTGATGGTAGAAATATTGTAATTTATGTCAAAGATCCAAAAAAACCTGTAGAAGATAAATACAAGACAAAAGATGTGCTTAAGATAGAAATACCTTCACAAAAAATATTAGATTATTATCCCCTAACGGAAAATAGTCCAATTTTGGTTATGCAAGGGAAAAATTTAGGGTTATGGGGTTATCTCAAATCTATTGAAAAAAGATTTGGCCCAAATGCAAGTATAGTAAAATTTGTAAATACTAATAAAGAAGGAAAAGAAGAAGTGTTCGAAACAGCTTATTCATATTCATTTGTTATTGGAAAAAATAAACCAGAAATAAAATTATTTGAATAAATAAAAATCTCAGGATTGATGAAAAATGCCTAAAATGAAAACAAACGCAGATTTTGAAAAAGATTGGAGCACAAATCCTTTTCGAGTACCATATTTAGAAAAAGTAACAATAAATATTTCTGTAGGTGAGGGTGGAGAAAAATTAAAAAAAGCCGAAACTGTTTTACAAATGATTACAAATAAAAAACCTGTATTAATTAAAGCAAAAAAATCTGTAAAAGATTTTGGAATTAGAGTTGGCCAAAATATGGCTGTAAAAGTTACTGTTCGTAAAAAAGAAGCAGAAGAGCTTCTAAAAAGGGTATTATTTGTAACTGATAATAGGATATTAAGGAGATCATTTGATAATTATGGTAATTTTTCAATAGGAATTAATGAGCATATTAAATTGCCTAGTTTAACAAAAAAAGGAACTATTGAATATATTCCTTCATTAGGAATATTTGGGTTTGATTGTTGTGCTCGAATTGTTAGACGAGGAATGAGAGTTAAAAATCGCCGAAAACAAAGATCAAAAATAGGAAAAAATCATTATGTTTCTAAATTAGAGGCTATATATTTTATGCAGAAATATTTTGGAGTTGAAATTGTAGAAAAAATGGAAGAAATATTCTATTAATAATAAACTTAGATATGGTAGTTAATAATGAGTAAAGATCAAACCAGTAATGTTAAAAAAACAACCTCTAAAGGTAAAAGATTTTGCATACGATGCGGAACACACAGAGGTATTATTCGACAATATAATTTAAATATCTGTCGGAGATGTTTTAGAGAGGTTGCAAGAAAAGGTTTAATTGGATTTAAAAAATATGATTGAGGTGTAATGAATTGCTATTAGATCCATTAGCAGATATGTTTTCGTGTATTAAAAATGCAGAATTTGCAGGAAAAAAAAGAGTTATTATAAAACCCGCTTCAAAGTTAATAGGAATTTGTTTAAGAATAATGCAAAGTCATGGATATATTGGAGAATTTGAATTTATTGAAGACGGGCGATCAGGAAAATTTAACGTAGAGTTATTAGGTAGAATAAACAAATGTGGGGTAATCAAACCACGAATACCTGTTAAAGCAAAAATGATTTCTTCTATTGAAAAATTATATTTACCAGCAGTCAATTTTGGTATTATTATAATATCAACATCAAAAGGAGTTATTACACATCATGAAGCCAGAAAGATCAATATTGGCGGTAGATTATTAGCATATATTTATTAAAGGAGGAATTTTTATGGTAAAATATTTCATAAAAGAAGTAACTTTAGATATTCCAGACAATGTAAACTTAGAGTTAGAAAATAAATTGATTACGATTAAAGGTCCAAAAGGAATTATTAAAAAGAACTTTTATCATGCAAAGGATATAGAGATTGAATTAAAGGAAAATAAATTGATTTTTAAAGCAGTTTTTCCAAGAAAAAAAACTGCTGCTAAATTGGGAACGTTGAAATCAATTATTAAAAATGCAATAGATGGCGTTATTAAAGGATATACTTATAGAATGACGATAGCATATTCACATTTTCCAATAAAATTGGAACCTCCTACTACAAAAAATGGTAATGATCCTATAAAAATATTAAATTTTTACCATGAAGAAGAACCCAGAATTGCCTATACTGCTGGGCCAGGAATAACAATAAAAGTAGATAAAGAGGATGTTATTGTGTCAGGAATCGACAAAGAAATGGTTGCACAAACGTGTGCTAATATTCAAAATCGTTGTAAAGTAAGAAGAAAAGATTTAAGAAAATTTCAAGACGGTATATATGTATATTCTAAAGAATTTTCGACAGGAGAAATCTTTTGGAGTATTAAATAATGAAATTATAAAAGGAGAGGTTAAAAAATTATGTATAATTCTAAAATTAAACTAATTAAAATTAAAAATAATTTGAAAAGGAAAAGGCCAAAATTCCATAGAGTTGAATCATGGCGTTATAAAAGATTAAAACCAAACTGGAGAAAACCAAGAGGCCTTGATAATAAAGCAAGGCATAAATTTAAAGGTGGTGTAAAAAGTCCGAATGTTGGTTATAGAACACCAAAAAAGGTTAGAAACCTTCACCCTAGTGGTTATTATGAGGTAGTTATATCTAATTTAAAAGATATTGAAAATCTTAATCCAAAAAGACATGCAATAAAATTTTCTTCAAAATTAGGATTAAAAAAGAAACAATTGTTATTGAAAAAAATAAAAGAATTGAGATTTAAAGTTTTAAATATGAGTATTAAAGAGTGATATGTATGAATATCAAAGCTCAAATAAGAATGGCAAGTGAATTATTAGGAGTAGGTGAAAATTCAATTTGGGTAAATCCAAACTATACTGATGAGGTATTAATGGCAATTTCACGTGAAGATATTAGAAGTTTAATTAAAGATGGTATTATAAAAAAAAGACCCAAGAAGGGAATTAGTTCATTTAGAGCAAAAAAGAAAATTTTAGAGAAGAAAAAAGGTCGGCATAGAGGAGTTGGGTCTAGAAAGGGAAAAAAGAATGCAATAAATAATAAAAAGAAATTATGGATAAATAAAATAAGATCACAAAGAGAACTACTAAAACAATTAAGAAAAGAAAAAAATATTGATAAATCAACATACCGCAAATATTATTTACTATCAAAAGGCAATTCCTTTAAAAATAAAAAGGATTTAATTCGTGTATTGAAAGAAAATAAATTAATAAAAGGGAAAATTATTGAGGTGTGAAAATGGCTTTAGGACCTAGGTATAGAATAACTATACGTAGAAGACGTGAAGGTAAGACTAATTACAGGAAAAGATTAAAATTGATTTTATCAGGGAAATTGAGATTAGTTATTAGAACCACATTGAAATCAACTATTGTTCAAATAGTGGATTCGCATTTAAAAGGAGATAAGATAATTATTCAAGCTCACTCGTCACATTTGAAAAAGAATTTTAATTGGAAATATAATACAGGAAATATGCCATCAGCTTATCTAACAGGTTATTTATGCGGTATAAAGGCCCGAAAAAGTGATATTAAAGAATGTATTTTAGATTTAGGAGTATGTATTCATAAAAATAGAGTTCTTAGTGCTTTTAGAGGATTTCTTGATGCTTCAAATATTAATGTACCTTATGATGAGAAATTTTTCGAAAAATCACATTTAGAGGATAGGATTACGGGTGTTCATATAAAAAATTACGCAGAATATTTAAAGAAAAATAATAAAGAAAAATATGAAAAGATTTTTTCTGAATATATAAAAAATAAGGTAGATCCAACAAAAATTGTTGATGATTTTAATAGTATTAAAACAAAAATAGCAAAATCTATTTGAGAGGATAAATAATGTCTGAAGATAAACAGAATGAAGATAGTTTTAAAAAGTATAGACCTAAAACAAGAAAAATTCGACCTAAAGAATCAAAAGAGAGAAAAATTAGACGAAAAACTCCTATGCAAGAATGGATTCCAAAAACATCATTAGGTATGGCTGTTAAAAATGGAGATATTATGTTAGAAGATATATGGTTAAATAATTACCGCGTTTTAGAAAAAGAAATTTTTGATATTTTAATCCCAAATATTAAAGAAACTGTAGTTGATATTTCAATGGTACAAAAACAAACTGATTCAGGAGAGCATAGCCGCTTTAAATCAATCGTTTGTGTGGGTAATGAAGAAGGATATGTAGGAATTGCATCAAATAAATCTCATGAGGTAGGTCCTGGAATTAGAAAAGCAATATCTGCTGCTAAATTAAATATAATTCCTGTTAAACGAGGTTGTGGGAGTTGGGAATGTAATTGTGGAGGAAATCATAGCATACCTTTTACAACTATAGGAAAATGTGGTAGTGTTGAAGTTAAATTGAAACCAGCGCCTAAAGGTACAGGGCTTGTTGCCTCAGATGCTGCGAAAATACCCTTAAGTTTAGCAGGAATTAAAGATTGTTATGTATTTATTAAAGGAAATTCAAAAAATGCAGAAAATACAGCTAAAGCGGTAATAAATGCTTTAAAAAATGCATATAAAATTAACTCGCCTAAGGATTGGGCAATCTAATAAGGATTTTAAAAAGGTGGAGAATTCAAATGACGGAAAATTATACTAAAGAATCAAATATTCAAGGAAAATTAATATTAGTTATTAGAGTTAGGGGAGCGCCAAGTATGAATTATAAAATAGCAGATACTTTAAAGATGCTTAGACTTCATAAACCAAATCATTGCACTATATTATTTGGAACACCTTCAGTGCTTGGAATGTTAAATAAAGTTAAAGATTATATAGCTTACGGAGATGTTGATGAATCAATTCTCGTAAAATTGCTTCAAAAAAGAGCTAAATTAAAAGGCCAAAAACCTTTAACTGAGGAACATATTCGAAATAAAACAAAATATTCTAATTATAAAGATCTTGCAAAGGCACTTATCAATGGAGAAATTCAATTAAAAGATATTTATAATTTAAAACCCGTTTTTCGATTACATCCCCCTAAAGGCGGTTATAGAAAATCTATAAAAGTACCATTTAATGCAGGTGGTACATTAGGTTATGTTGGTAAATATATTAATTTTTTAGTTTCCAAAATGATTTAGATAAAAAATTAAATAGTTTATAAGAGAGTTGAAGAAAAAGTGACTCGAAATTTTAAGAAGGATATTAGGAAATATCGTGGTTCAAGAACTCATGGTTATGGAAGAGTTGCAGGCCATAGAAAAAAAGGACAGAAAGGTGGTCATGGTCTA
>Ga0123519_10015373_pt1 | contig 10754 bp, 7 predicted proteins | sample YelNatPaOPRAMG02_FD_87396 | JGI IMG/M metagenome (GOLD analysis project Ga0123519, IMG submission 87396) | Hot spring microbial communities from Yellowstone National Park - Yellowstone National Park OP-RAMG-02 (version 2) | ecosystem: Environmental > Aquatic > Thermal springs > Hot (42-90C) ...
ATGGAGACTGCGGGCTTCGAGGTCATTGACCTCGGGATCGATGTCCCTCCTGAACAATTTGTCCGAGCCGTCAAGAGAGAAAAACCGGATCTTCTCGTCCTCTCCTGCCTTTACACCCTTACCATGCATGCTATGGAAGACACGCTGATCGCCCTGAAAAAAGCAGGGCTGAGAGGAAAGGTGAAAACCTTGGTTGGAGGCGCTCCCATCACCCGAGAGTTTGCCGAAAGCATCGGTGCCGATGGGTTTGGCATGGATGCTGTCGATGGCGTGAGGAAGGCAAAGGAGCTGCTCAATGGAAGCGGAGCTTAGGGCAAAAAGAAACGAAGCCTCAGGGAACCTCTCTCCGCAGGACTGGGTGATTCAGGAGAACCTCTGTTCGAGGATGATTGCATCCTTCCAAGAGGCCCTGAAATTGCGAGTCCGCCTTTTCCCCCTGACCCAGCAAACCAAGGCATCTTGCTTCCCCCGTAACGAACATCCCTTCTGCGGGTTGATCCAAAAATCTTCCTCGGGCAGGAGGAACTGTATCCGGGACATTCACCGAGCCACTGAAATCTCCGTAAAGACGGGAGAGCCCTATATCTTTCAATGCCATGCGGATATGGTGGAGTTCGCGGCAGCCTTCCCTAACCGGAGCGAGGAGGTCGCGGGCTTGGTCTGCGGCCCCCTTCTTCTGAGGCAGCCCGACCCTTTTTTCAAGCGCGATCTTCTCGAAAAAATCGGAACCCTTCCGATCGACAGGCTTGCTCTGTTCGAGACCCTGCCCCAGATCCCCGTGCTCAACGAACGACGGGCCCAGGCCGCGGCCGATCTGCTCTTTACGATCGCTAATTATTGCGCGAAGGCCGATTCCCTCCCTCAGAGGAAGCTCCACGAAATCAGCCATCAGCAGGCCCTTCTTGCGGAAGAGCTCTTCCAGAAAAAACAGGGGATCACGGGATGGTCGGAGAACGATATGTCCGTTCCGCCTTCGGAGATCGAATTTCAAAAGGAGAAGAGCCTGATCGATCTGATCAAACTCGGAGATCGGAAAAGGGCGAAGGCCTATCTGGACGATCTGCTTGGGACAGCTCTTTTCCGAAGCAATGAGCACATCGGCATTCTGAAGGCCAGGGCCCTGGAGATCGTTTTTATGATCGCCCGGGCAGCGGTCGAGGCAGGAGCCAATCTCGAGGAGATCCTCGGAGTGAAATATCAGTGTCTTCAAAACCTTTCCCAGGACGATTCCCAGGAGACCCTTTACTATTTCTTGATGAAGGCCTTCGATCAGCTCTTCGAGTGTATCTACCAGAACCGAAACATCCAACATACACGCATCTTCAGCAAGGCCAAAGAATTCATCTGGAAGAACTACCGTCAGGACGTTTCACTGAAAACGGTGGCTGAAGTGGTCGGGATCAGCCCTTATTATCTCAGCCACCTTTTCCGGAAGGAAATGGGCGTCTCCTTCTCCGAATACCTCAAATCCGTTCGCATTTCGATTGCCAAAAATCTGCTCCGTGAGACCCAGCGTTCTATCCTCGACATTTGTCTTGAGGTAGGATATCAAGACCCCTCTCACTTCGCGAAGATTTTCAAGGAAAAGGAGGGAATGAAACCGACCCAGTTTCGTAAAAGTCTGACAGGAAGTGGGTAGGAGGTCACAAAAAACGAAATCGAGGCTTCTTTCAGGTCACGAAAAGACTCAGAAGCTTTGAGAAAATCAGCTTCCGGCATCGAGTCTTCGGCAAGCGTTGGGCTGGGGCATTTCTTTTAGGGCCTCTCAGGGAAGTTCCTTCTTCGTATCGTGAAATTCGGCTGCCGAGAAGAACCTTTCGTAATTCCTCTTGTTGAACCAGGTGAGATACTCCTCCTCCGGTCTTGTCTTCGCCTCCAGGCTCTTCCAGATTTCCTCAGGCATCTCCCAATCCGCCACCTCGAGATTTCGTTCGAGTTGTTCCACGCTCTTTACGCCAAGGATGACCGATGTAACGAAGGGGCGACCCAAGGGCCAGGCGATCGCCAGCTTCCACATGGGGATCTTGGCCTCTTCCGAAACCGCTTCCAGAATCTTTGCGGTCTCGAACCCCCTGGCATGCCAGAAACGGGGGCCGTCGACCTGAGTGCGATAAGCGAGCCTTGTGCCTCTTTCAGGTTCCTTCATCCCTTTGTACTTGCCGGTGAGGAGGCCTCCGCCCAGGGGACTGTAACAGAGGATACCCAACCCATGATCCACGGCTGCCGGCACGATCTCCCGTTCGGGCTCACGATGGATCAGGTTGTAAAGATATTGCCCTGCAACGAGGCTTTCCAAATGCATCCTCGCAGCGATGCCACAGGCCTTCGCAATCTGCCATCCGAAGAAGTTGCTGCATCCGAGGTAGCGGATCTTTCCCTGCCGTAACAGGTCGTCCAGGGCTCGAAGGGTTTCCTCGAGGGGTGAAATCGGATCGGGCCCATGGAGGTAGTAAAGATCGATGTAGTCCGTTCCCAGCCGCCTCAGACTCGCCTCACACGAATCCATCACATGTTTTCTCGAGAGCCCGTACGCGTTGGGAAGGGTTCCCATGGGGAAGTAACACTTCGAGGCGATGATCACCTCCTCCCGACGGATTTCAGGAAGGAAACGACCCAGGATCTCTTCGGCCTTGCCTCCCGCATAGACATCGGCTGTGTCGATGTGATTCCCTCCCTTATCGAGAAATCGCCTGAGGATGGCCCTCGCCTCCTGTTCATCGCAACCCCAATCCGTGGCACCAAAGGTCATGGTTCCCAAAGCGAGGCGCGAAACCAACAATCCCGATTTCCCTAAGAAGCGATATTTCATTCTCCCCCCTCCTAACGCTCTTCGAACATCAGGATCAGCGAAGCCCCACCATCACGTTATCAAAGGCCGCCTCCACCGATGCCTCTTGCCCCTCTATGTTGAACCAGACCCCACACCCTAACCCTCTCCAGGGTTGCCTGGAGGGGTGACGAATCGATTTCGGGTCTGGAACGTACTCCACCTCTTCGTCGTTGAGGATGAAGGTGAAGCGGCTTCCATCCCACTGAAGAAACAGGGTGTAGGTGTCGCCCACCGCCACCGGAGTGCTGAACTCGCCCGAGGCAATGATCTCGGCGAGTTCAATATTTCCCTCTTTGTCGTTAAATCTTAAAACGGACCACTCGCCTTTGGGATTTACGTCCGACCCACCGATCGTCACCGTTGCCCCGATCTCTCCCTTGAAGCCCTTCCCTTCCGTCCCGTCATTGTAAAAATTGCCCCCGAGACGGGCAAAAGCGCTCGCCCCTCCCGAAGCCTCCCACCCCACAAGGGTCACAGTCGCCTGGAGGGCTTCAACAGACTTAGGGCTCTTCACGGATAGGTAGCTGTTCACCGTATCCGTGGAGCCCGTGCTCCCTCGGGTCATGCACCGAAACTGACCCTCCTTGATCTCCCTCACGTATTCGTAGGTGACCCACTTCGTCTCGTCGATTCTCGGGGAGGAAAAATCCTCGTAGGGTGCTCCGTTCACTTGGACATCGTCAAAGGTTGCTGAAATGAAGGCCTTCTCTTTCTCCCGATACGCCCGGGCCGTCACCCCGAGGGCCTTCCACGCTTTCACCGCACCCTTCGGGTTCTTCGGAATGCCAAGGGGTCCATAGGTGGCAGTCGCCGACCCCGCCTTGAAGGTAAACCGGCGGGCGTCCGCATCGAATTCGATGGAGAGGGTGTACGGCTTCCCATATTCTATCGTCACAGGAAGGGCCCGTGATGCCATATCCCAAAGCTTCGCCTTGGCTGTACGATATTTCCCGATGTACCATCGCGCCTCAAGCCCTTTCCCTGTCTCTCGAATGCTTACCTCTGCATACACATCGCCGAGGTAGGTATCGTGAGTCCCTGCGGAAACGTTGTAGAATCGGCCCCCCAGAAAAGCATAGGCCCTGGCGGATCCCTCCAGTCGGGTCTCAAGGACCGTCACCTCGGCCTGTAGGGAAGTAACCGAATCCGGGTCCCGAAGGCCGAGCTCATTTTGAACCGAATAGGGGAACTCCTTCATCAAGACGCTCGAAGGCGTTTCAGCCTTCATGCAGAGCTTGGAACTCAGGGCGTCGATCTCTCGGACCAGAAGGCCCTGTTTCCATCGGGTCTGATCGATCTCCTCGGTCGAAAAGTCGTCGTAGAGACTGACTGCAGGGGCGTAAGAGAAGAAGAACAGGCTCGCAAAACCGATGAGACTACTCAAGAAGACGGTCTTTTTCAAGACGCTAACCCTCCTTTTCTTCCACAAACACAAGTCTCAAGACCAAGAGGCAACCACTTTTCGAATGCCCAATCATAAACCAAAAACGCAAACTCCGTCAATGGCCGCTATGTCATCAAATTCCGATTCGGAATTCTCATTAACAAAGGAACCCAACCAATCCCCCCGTTTACAAACTCGCCTTTACTGATCTTCTGAAAATAGAGATGACAGACATCTCCCTCTCCCGCCCTGGCGGGAGAGGGCTGGGGTGAGGGTGTTCCCTTGGAATTGCCCCCTCACCTCAATCCTCTCCCCCGGGGGAGAGGAGAATTTATTTTCCCTTTGTTTGTCCAGACCAATAGGAGCATACTAATAACAGCGAGATTGCCGCGGACCTTCCAGGTCCTTGCAAGGGCCGCATAGGAAGAGGCTTCCGGTTTATAAATCGGGATTGGGAGGCTCACCGCCATGGGCCAAATCGAAGGGGGTTGTTTTGACCTTGGAAAAGAGGCAAACTAAGAAAAAAAGCCTTCACCGATCGGAGGTTCACAAAAGAGGGGAATGAGGATATGGGGTTGCTTCAAAAGCAGAACGAAGATCTCAGAAAAAAGGTCAAGAAAAGTGAGCTTGAGAACCAGTGGAGGGCTTTCAAAGAGACACGAAACCGCCAAAGGCAGAACCTTTCCCTTCTCGGCGATTTTGAGGCCCTCCAGAACCGAATCAAAGAAATTCGATCCCGCTCCGTAGGCAATCGCGAGCTCCTGGAGAAGGCCATCTCCCGGATGGAGAAGAACCAGTTTCGTGTTCTACAGGCTCGAAACGCGGAGGAAGCCTGTAAGATCTTTCTCGAAGAGATCGGCCAAGAGAAGATCGTTGTCAAATCGAAATCGAACCTGACCAAGGAGATCGGCCTCACCCACTTCCTGACCGATCGCGGAATAGAGGTGATCGAAACCGATATCGGCGATCGGATCACCCAGATTGCAGGACAACGGGCCTCTCACTACACAGGGCCCGCCTGCCACCTGTCTCGACAGAATATCGCCGACATCCTCTCCAAATTTTTGCATCGGGACATCCCGCCCGTTCCCGAAGCGCTCATGCAGGCGGTGCGGGAGGACATCGAATCGTATCTTCAGAAGGCTCGAATCGGGATCACCGGTGCAAACGCCATCGGGGCCGAGGAAGGAGCAGCCCTGATTCTCCATAACGAAGGGAACGTCACGCGGGTGCGAACGAGGAAGAAACACCTGATCCTCGCATCGATCGACAAGGTCTACCCTTCGGTCGAGGACGCCCTCCTCATGCTCAGGCTCGAAACCTTTCTGGCCACAGGTGCTCTCTTTCCGTCTTTTATCGATATCGTTGCGGGAAGATCGAAGTCAGCCGACATTGAAAAGCAACTCTTCTTCGGCGTTCACGAACCGGAATCCGTCGTCGCCATCCTGTTGGATAACGGAAGAAGCGCCATTCTCGAAAAGGGTGAGTTCTCCGATCTCCTCTACTGCATCGGCTGTGGAAACTGCCTCTTGAGTTGTCCCACCTATAACGCCGTGGGGAACACCTTTGGCACCGATGGGATGCTGGGGGGCCGGGGCGTTGCCCTGGCCACCCTTCAGAATGGTGTGGCCGAAGGGGTCCACGACGGGCTCTTCCTCTGCACGACCTGTGGCCTTTGCGGCGAGGTCTGCCCTGTGGGAATCGATGCGGGAAAGAGGCTCAAGGCCCTGAGGAAAAAGGCTCTCGCCGCCCCCGAGCTCTCGGGCCAACTGGAGGAAGTAACCCTTCTTCAACGGACGATCGATCAACATGGCACACCCTATGGAACCATGGAGCGTCAGGCCTTTGAGGCTCCTCAGGGGAGCGCTCCCATCGTCCTTTACGTGGGGTGCGTAGGCCAAACCACGGAGGCCGAGAGCACGGCCCATGCCATCGAGCTTCTCAAGAGGCTCCGGGTCCCCTTCACCCTTATCGACGAGCTCTGTTGCGAAGCTGTGAAAGGGGACACGGGATCAAGTCCCAACCCTGATAGAATTCGTCAAAACATCGAACGGATGAAGCGAGCCGGTGCCGAGACCGTCCTCTTCCTTTGCCCGACGTGCCTCAAGACCTTTCTCGAATTCGAGAAGGAAAACCCGTCTTCCCTTGTCTTGGAGACCGTCACTTCCTACCTTCTCAAACATTTCAGATTTTCGAGCACCGCAGCCGATTCCCAAACGATCACCTATCATGATCCCTGTCACCTGGGAAGAGGGCTTGGGACTTTCGACGCTACGAGAAACCTTCTCAAAAGCCTTCAGAAAAAGACCGTGGAGATGGAACATCACCACCAAGAATCGCTCTGCTGCGGGGCGGGAGGAGGCGTAAGGGGGTTTTTCCCTCGATTCTCCCGTGACATGGCTCGAAGGAGGGTGAAAGAGGCTGAGGAAGTGAAGGCCGATCTCCTCCTGACGGATTGCCTTTCATGCAGGCACAATCTCAAACAGGGCGTTCCCTTTGATTCGAAGCTTCAGGTCCTCATCACGGCGGAGTACCTTCTTCAAGAGATCGAGGCTGGAAGGGTTCAGTTTCAACCGATCAAGACTTAGCCGAAGGGAAAAACCGCTCAGGGGAGAAGGGAGGAATCGAGATGTTTCTTTTTCGTTTGCTCGCCAACGGGATTGCGATGCTGATCATTGCCTACCTTTTTCCTGGGTTGATCTCCGTCAGCGGATTCCTCTCGGCCTTGGCGGCTGCGTTCTTGCTCGCCCTGGTTAACGCCGTCATCAGGCCCATTCTGGTCTTCTTGACCCTCCCCCTAACCCTTCTCACCCTCGGCCTTTTCCTCCTGGTCATCAACGCCTTGATGCTCTGGCTCGTGTCTGCGGTGGTTCCGGGGTTTAGCGTCAACGGGTTCTGGGGAGCGCTAGTCGGGTCTCTTCTGATCAGTCTTGTGAGTTGGATCCTCACGCGGTTCTTGCCGTGATCGGTTGCCACCCGAGAAAAAGGAAACGAGAAGTCATCCCTCTTTTGGAGACGGAGACACGGGGCCCTGCCATGGGAGCAGGACTTTCTCACCTCTGGGAAAAGGAATAAAAAGATATGGAGGCAGGCAAGCCTCACGCTCAGCCTGCCTCTGAGGTTGGAAATCGTTCTTGTTCAAAAACGCTATTTACTTCTTCGGTGGGATGATCGCATCCTTGAAGGCCTTGGCCACACGGATCTTCACCACGGTCTTCGCAGGGATCTTGATCTGTTCGCCGGTGGCTGGATTGAAGCCCATGCGGGCCTTCCGTTTCGAGAGAACCGACTTGCCGATTCCGGGAAAGGTGAAAGAGCCGGCCTTCTTCGTCTCCGCGATCGCGAGGCTTGCGTACTCATCGAGGATCGCGGCCGCAGTCTTCTTGGGAATCTCAAATTTTCCCGCAAAGTGACTCACGATCTGGGACTTGGTTAGTGGTTTCTTTGCTGCCATCTCTTCGTCCTCCTTTCGAATTGTGGGTTTCTTCCGTGTTCATTTTGCGTTCAGTATAGTCCAAAAAAAGGCAAAGGTCAAGTCCCAAAGTGAAAAAAATGGCCTTCGGAAGGCCATTTTTTCACTTTCTTCCCCCATTTTGGGCAAAAAGACCTAAAAACGTGCCCTCCCGAGCTGGAGAAGCAGCTCTTTGAGCTCTTCGTAGCGGCCTGCCATCTCCACAACCTTTGAAGGCCTTTCATCCAACCCCTGAAGGCTCGGGGGAAGCTCGGGTCTCACACCAAACTCATGGAGGACCTCGGGGAACTTTGCGGGATGAGCAGTTTCCGTAGCCACGGCGAGGGGTTCATCCTCCCGGTCGTCGAGAAATCGCTTGAGGGCCGCCCAAGCCACCGCTCCGTGGGGTTCGAGGATCACCCCGTAGTCTTCATAGACCTCCCGAATCGTTAATCGGGTCAGATGATCCGAGATCGAAAACCCCACGGCATCCTTTCGAAGGGCCTTTAGATCGGGCATCTGTTCGATCCGGCCCTCCCGGTCGATCCTTCCTCCGTAGAGGTCGAAAAGGCGCCTGAGATTGCTCGGATTTCCAACGTTCATGGCGTTGGAGAGACAGGCCTTGGAGGGGCGAAGGGGTTGGTAGATCCCTGTCTCAAGGAAGGCAGGAAATTCGTCATTCTCGTTCGTTGCTACGATGATCTTTTCAATGGGCTTTCCCATGCGAAGGCAGAGAAAATCGGCCGTGACGTTTCCAAAATTCCCCGATGCGACGGAGTCAACGATTCGCTCACCCTTCTGCTCAGCCAAGGCGGTATAGGCATAGAAATGGTAACCCACCTGAGGCATGAGGCGTCCCCAGTTGATGGAGTTCGCGGAAGTCAAACGAAGGAAGTGGAGGTCTTCGTCTTCGAAGGCCTTCATGGCCATGGCCTGAAGCTGATCGAATTTCGCTTGGGCCGAAACGGCCACCACATTGCCTCCCAGCGTGTTCATTTGCTTGGCCTGCCGAAGACTCACTTCATCCCTGGGATAGAGGACCACAACCGTCAGTCCAGAAAGGCCATGAAAGGCGTTCGCGATAGCGCTTCCCGTATCTCCGGAGGTGGCCACGAGAATGAGCCGAGGTTCGTCGTGGGTCTGGGCAAAATACTGCATGGCCCGGGCCATAAACCTTGCCGCAAAGTCCTTGAACGACGCGGTGGGTCCCTGATCGAGACGAAGGAGGTATCTCCGCTCCGTCACCCGTTCCAGAGGTACTGGAAAATCGTAAGCGCTTCGGGTGATCTCCCAGAGGGCGTCCTCGGGAATCTCTTCCTGAAGAAAACTCCGAAGGCACGAAAAAGCCACTTCGGGATAGGATCGCCCTTTCAATGCCCAGATCTCATCCAGGGAGAAGACGGGAATCCGGGTCGGCATGTAAAGTCCCCCATCCGGAGGCTGACCCTGAAAAAGGGCCTCTCTAAAGGTGACCAGGGGAGCACGGCCATTCGTGCTATAGTAGCGTATCGGATCCATGACTGTTCAATCTAACACACTTTGCCCCGATGTTGCAAAAATCCCAACTCAAAGGACCCCGGTGATGGGCCAAGAGGCCTTGTCGCAACACCTTAAGGACGTGAAAGGCTCACTTCGGCGAACCCTGCTCTGGCCGGTCTGGAAAAGGAGGACCCTAAAACGGCCGGAAAAAAAAGAGGGCTTGGAGAAGCCATCGTCCCCAAACCCTCTCTCGCCGTCATCCACTCTTTTCGGCTTCTTAATACATGTCGCCCATTCCACCACCCGGAGGCATAGGCGGATAAGGAGCCTTCTTCTCCGGCTTCTCAGCAACCAGAGCCTCTGTGGTGATCATCAGCGAAGCCACCGAGGCAGCGTTCTGAAGGGCGAGCCTCACCACTTTCGTGGGATCGATGATCCCCGCCTTGATCATATCGGTATATTCTTCACGGGCTGCGTCAAAGCCAAAGGCGCCCTTTTCGTTCTTCACCTTCTCCGTCACAACCGAACCCTCAAGGCCTGCGTTGTTGGCGATCTGTCGGATCGGCTCTTCGAGAGCCCTTCGTACGATGTCCACGCCGATCTTTTGATCTCCCTCCACCTTGATCTTGTCCAGGGCCGGCAGGCAGCGAAGATACGCAACCCCGCCGCCGGGGACAATTCCTTCCTCCACCGCAGCTCGGGTGGCATGGAGGGCATCCTCCACGCGTGCCTTCTTTTCTTTCATCTCGGTCTCGGTCGCTGCACCGACGTTGATCACGGCAACCCCTCCGATGATCTTGGCCAGCCGTTCCTGAAGCTTTTCACGATCGTAGTCGGAGGTGGTCTCCTCAATTTGAACGCGAATCTGCTTCACCCGGGCCTCAATATCCTCCTTCTTTCCGGCGCCATCGACGATCGTGGTATTGTCTTTGTCGACAACCACCCGTTTGGCGCGACCCAGGTCGTTCAACTTCACATTCTCCAGCTTGATCCCCAGGTCCTCGGAAATCACCCGGCCTCCGGTGAGAATGGCGATATCTTCGAGCATGGCCTTTCGGCGATCACCAAACCCAGGGGCCTTGACAGCGCAGACCTTCAACGTACCCCGAAGCTTATTGACCACCAGCGTAGCCAGGGCTTCGCCCTCCACGTCTTCCGCAACCACCAACAGGGGCCTTCCCATCTTGGCCATCTGCTCGAGAATCGGGAGCATATCCTTCATGTTGGAGATCTTCTTCTCGTTGAGGAGAATATAAGCATCCTCCAGCACGGCCTCCATCTTTTCGGGATCGGTCACGAAATAGGGAGAGAGATAGCCGCGATCGAATTGCATGCCTTCGACGACGTCGAGGCTCGTCTCCATGCCCTTCGCTTCCTCGACGGTGATCACCCCTTCTTTTCCGACCTTGTTCATCGCTTCGGCAATGATGTTGCCGATGGTCTCATCATTGTTTGCTGAAATGGTCCCCACCTGGGAGATCTCTTTGGGGTCCTTCGTCGGCTTGCTCAACTTCTTCAGTTCCTTCACCACTTCCTCAACCGCCAGGTCGATCCCCCGCTTGACATCCATAGGGTTCGCACCGGCCGCCACCACCTTCGATCCTTCCCGG
>Ga0123519_10015376_pt1 | contig 10753 bp, 7 predicted proteins | sample YelNatPaOPRAMG02_FD_87396 | JGI IMG/M metagenome (GOLD analysis project Ga0123519, IMG submission 87396) | Hot spring microbial communities from Yellowstone National Park - Yellowstone National Park OP-RAMG-02 (version 2) | ecosystem: Environmental > Aquatic > Thermal springs > Hot (42-90C) ...
ACTTCGACCAGAGAATATTTGAACAGGCAGAGAAAAAAGGCAGCCTGGATTCAAAAGAGTACAGGGAATCGCTTGAAAAAATGCTCAGGTTAACCCGTAAAGAGGGGATTGACAAACTTATAAAAGAACATAATCTCGACGCACTGATGGCACCAACAGGTACTCCCGCCTGGAAAACAGATCTTATTCTGGGTGATAATTATATAGGAGGAACCTCAGCCCTTGCGGCCATATCAGGCTATCCTTCAATTACTGTTCCAGCAGGCTTCATTGATGAACTGCCAGTGGGCATTTCTTTTTTCGGGAAGGCATGGAGCGAACCTGTGCTTATCGAAATAGCTTATGCTTACGAACAGGCTACAAAGCACCGCAAAGCACCGAAATACTTGCCCGCTGATTAAATGTAATATATTAATGCCATATAAATGATTGTTTTACTGGTTAAGGCATAATGTGATATGATTTTTAACTTTCCGCAACGTAAACTTTTTCCCCTGCAACCCATGTTTCCTTTATACTGACATGGTTCTTTTTGTCGATGGTAAAGAGGATGATGTCGGCCCTCTTACCTGATTCCAGTATTCCGCGGTCGTTCAGCCTGTGTACTCTTGCCACATTTTTTGTAGCAAGGTTTACTGCCTGCTTCAGTGAACACCCTGTGAAATTCATCATTGTCTGAATGCCTTTTTTAAGAGGTGATGATGCCCCTGCAAGGACATTTAATGAAGGGTTAATAATAACGCCATTATCATTCATTATTACCCTGCTTCCCATATAATGATACTCTCCCGGAGGCATTCCTGCAAGATGCGTTACATCTGAGGTGATAAAGATATTGTCTTCACCCTTGACCTTAAAGAATACTTTGAGCTCTTCCGGCCTGAGATGAAAGCCGTCGGCAATAACAGAAGGAGTGATTTTGTCGCAGGCAAGCTGAGGCCATATAGGATTCACATGCCTGTTGATAATACTGGCACACCCGTTGCCGAGATGCGTCGAAAGTGTCGCCCCGTAATCCACAGCACGATAAATTATTTCAGCAGTAGCGTTTGTGTGACCTATTGATACAATAACACCATTTTCAGTGCATTTCTTTATGAAATCAAGCCCCCCTTCTACTTCCGGCGCTACTGTGGTAAGAATTATTCTGCCCTCTGCAGCCTCCTGAAACTCAATGAATTCATCCCATGATGGCTTTCGTATCTGATTGAAAAGATGACAACCGTAAAAACCTTTTTCCGATGAAATGTAAGGTCCTTCAAGATGAAAACCTGGTACAGAACCTTTAAGATAACCGTCACGGTAAACTCGGGCAAGTATTCTGAAGTTTCTGATCAGATTCTCCCTGCTTTCAGTTACAAGAGTCGGGATAAACGTTGTTACTCCGTCTTTCCATAATGCCTTTGCAGCTGTCCTCATTCTTTCGACAGTGAAAATGTCATCCTGAAAATTGATGCCAATATAGCCATTAGTCTGGTTGTCAATAAGTCCGGGAGCAATAAAAGGCATATCCGCAGTTTTCTCCTGCAGGGGATGGCGTATAATTCTTTTTATCAGACTGCCGGTTATTTCAACGGTTACATATTCACCTGTTTCGTAATGGATTCCTGATACAGTGGTATCCTCTTTCATTATAGCTGTTATTGAGAAAAAGTATTTAAGTTATTCAAAATCAAAATGGAATTAACCTGGAAACTGAATCATTATCGAGGAAAAGATTAAAATCATCATGTCTTTTAAGTATGGTTGCAGGCACCTCAGGAGTTACCTCCCGGGTGAGAGTGTTATAAATTGCTTCGGCTTTGACCTTATGAGGCACAGCCGAAATTATTGTCCTGCATTGCATTATCTGCCATATGGTCATTGAAACAGCTTTATCAGGCACCTGGTTCAGTGATTCGAACCAGCCTTCATCAACCTGTTGTTTTTTACATCTTTCATCGAGATTTACTACTCTATATGCGTCTCTGGTTTCAAAGTCGGCAGGCGGGTCATTGAACGCTATATGTCCGTTTACTCCTATTCCTATAAATCCTACATCAACAGGCTTTTCTCTTATTCTTGCTGTAAGAAATTCTATCAGTTCCCTGATATCTTTTTCTGTTTCAATTGCATAGAAGGCTTTGCAGTTTATTTTGCTTATAACCCTGCCGGTCAGATATTTTCTGAAGCTTGCCTTATGTGTAACCGGTAGACCAATATATTCATCAAGATGAAATATTTCCACCCTGCTCCAGTCAATGTTCCGGCTGACAAGATATTCGAGTGTCTCAATTTGTGAGGCACCGGTTGCAAGTACAATGCGGGCTTCTCCCTTTTCTTTAATTGCATTGCTGATTTTTTCTGCTGCAAGTGAGCCTGCTTTTATGCCGAGTTCTGATGCGTTCCTGCTTATTGAAATAATCATAATTATCTCTCAGCAATTAAATATTAAACATTTTGGTGTAATGGGACGGTTGCACAAATATACCTCCGCTTTTTTTATAGTAGTCATCGTCCAGCATAAAAATTCCGTTTTTTGTGTTAGCCCATATTGCATCGGGGTAGGGATGATAGGTACGCATAGTCTCCCAGTTTTTATAATTCTGATGGCCGTTTGTTTCTACAAGCCCCAGTCCGAGACCCGGGAAAGCTCCGAGCCGTGCAGCTACGTTTTTGTTCCATTCTACGAGAACAGGGTTAACAGTTAAATCGGCACAGAAACATGGTATGTTGTGTTCGTGTGCAACCTTAATGATTTTGAGTGTCATGCTGAGAGTCTTTGCAATAGCTTTTACTGCTATTGCTTTGTATCCCATTTTTATTCTCTCAAGGGCATCGGTATCGGTATGGGCGCTTTCATCGGCTGCTATCCTGACGGGAAGGTCCGAAATGTCAATCATTGCTTCTTCAGGGAAAGGTTCTTCGATAATTGCTATCTGGTCGAATGCTCCTATTTTTTTTGCATGGTCGAGAAGTTTAAGGAGTGTATCTTTCTTTTCGTAGCGGCCGTTGGCATCGAAGTAATATGGTAACCTGCCGTCTCTGGTATAGGGTGTGCGTGCATCACCAATGGCTTTATGGATAGCAGTAAGACGCTCCATATCTTTTTCGAGCATCTCCTCCTGCGTTCCGGGCTGGCCGATTTTGATTTTCATGAAGAAATACCCCTGTTCAACAGCCGATTTAATCTCTTCTACAGGAATGGTATATGCCATGAGCGGTATGCTGGCAAGCTTGTCGTGGTGTGCAGGCAAACCCTTCCTGTACTCTTCAGGTATCATTTCGTCGAAGCTGGTGAAACCGTTTTCAGCCGCATACAGAAGCCATGCGGCATTGTCAACTCCGACAAGTGAATTCAGAATGAATGTTTTCCTCAGATCTTCCCTGCCGGTTATCTTACGTCCAAATTCGTGAACTTCAGGAATTATTGATTCAAGAAGGTCAACAGGCGTTATGAATTTTTTGCCTTTTATCAGTTCAAGTGCAAACCGGGTTATGTCGTACATTAAAGCATTTCCTTCATCTTCAGGATGTGAAGCGAAGACATTTGCATCACTCCATAGAACACTCTGGGTGCATAATCCAACCTTTTTCATGCCCGAACTGCTTTCAAGCATGGCGGCTGTTTGCCATATCTCGGTCATATACCCACCTTTAAATCCGAAAGGCCTGATCAATGGTTCGCGCTCAAATGCGGAAGCAGTTGAAACAATCTCTATTTCTTTTTTCTTCTTTGTGCAGGAGCATGACGGAAGGCCTGTTATGCCTGACATTCCTAACCCTGCTGCCATAACTCCGGTACTTTTTACAAATTTCCTCCGGTTCATTCTTTTGTCAGCTTATTTGCTTAAAATTATTTTAACTGGTATTTAGAAAGAAATGACTTTACCTTTTCAATATCTTTTTTCATTTCCGTCACAAAGAGCTTACGTTTTTCCTGGTCGGACAACACTGCGTTATATCTTTCAAACGGAGGATATTCAAGGTGGATTGAAATGGGTCCTTCTATATTAAAGCTTTTCACAATTCTGAAGTATTCATCAAAATTTACCATTCCGGCACCTATAGGAACACTTTCCGGGGCCCATCTTCCTTTCTCATCCTGCGACCATTTGAAATCTTTTATGTTAGTACATTTTACCCATGGAGCTATCAATTTCAATCCGTTTACCCACGAGCTGCCTCCCTCGGCCACAGCATGCCTCACGTCGTACTGGCAGCCTATGTACGTGGGGTCAAGATCTTTCAGCAATTCATAAAGGTCCCATACCGGACCACCGATGCGGGTGCCGTAGTGATTCTGATAGGCGCCGTGAATGTTGTATTTCCGGTTCAGTTCCTCGAGTTTTTTAAAGACCGGTTTATATTTCTGGAGTGTACCCCACACGCCGAGAGAGTCGTCGTAATTGATATAGCCCATTCTGTAATATCTGATTCCCTGTTCTGCTGCTGTACGCAGGATGTCTTCGGTATATTTTTCATCCGCACCTGTAATAGCGGTAACGATCATGTCGACATGGAGGCCATTTTTACGGGCAGCTGATACTGCTGCGGGTAGGTCGGTTTTCACTTTTTCGGGCAGAACATGCCCGCCCGGACGAACTGTAAGGTCAATACCTTCGGCACCGGCTTCGGCAAGGAGTTCTGCAAGAGGTTCATAACCGAGCCATTGCAAAGGCTTTGAAAAAACATGTACCGGTCTGGAAAGGGAAGGCAGACTATTTGCTGCAATCAGGTTGCTGAGGTCATTCATGGAAACCGCAGCGCCTGCCACAACAAATGATGATATGAACCTGCGGCGGCTCATTCCGGCTGATATTTTCATATGATCAGTATTTTACAGTTTCCAGGGTTTTCGGTACTCGTAATGAAGATACTGGTTTGCAGCATCGTTGTTTGTAAATCTTTCCCTGACCGGGTCCCATTCGAGCCTTGCTTTCATTTTCAGTGCGATGTTAGCAAGGTGTGCAAATGTCGTGGATCTGTGCCCTTCCTCAAGCGGACAGAGGGGTGTCTGGCGCGATTTGATGCAATCAAGGAAGTTGCGTACCAGTCCAGCGGTGCTGTCGCGGCTACTTCCGTCGGGAAGAGGAACATCTTTCGAGTCAAATGATTCATCTTCCATCTGTTTGTTCCATGTCTGGAACTGTCCGGGACGTGCTCCGGTTATTCTGTAACCGCTCTCGCTGGCATAAAGGGTTCCTTTAGTACCCCTCAGCTCAACTTCTCCGTAAGGGAACAGAGAGCCGCTGCTTGCCTCATAGATACAGAATATGGCAATTGCACCCGAAGCAAATTCGAAGGTCACTTCCATGGTGTCGGGTATGTCGCGGTCGTCGTCAATGAAGTACTTTCCGCCGTGAGCTGAAACAGCTACAGGTGCCCTTTCTCCCATCATCCACCTGATCACATCAAGATAGTGCACGCCCCAGTTGCCCATCTGGCTCGAATAATCACTCCACCACCTGAATTTGTAAGGTGCTATGTTATACTGATACGGGCGATATGCCCTTGGACCGAGCCACATGTCCCAGTTAAAATCTTTTGGCGGGTTTTCCGGTTTACACTTTCCTATGCCGTCGGGATACATATTATTGATTCTGAAAGCTCTGGCAACTGATATTTTGCCTATTTTTCCTGCAGGAACTTCCTTTGCAAGTTTCTGATAAACCATGTTTCCACGTCTGTTCAGCCCTACAGCTACAATCTGTTTACTTCGCGACTGAGCTTCAACCATCATCCTCCCTTCCCTGATGGTTATTGTGAGTGGTTTTTCGACATATACATCCTTCCCTGCCTCAATGGCATGAATTGTTTGCAGAGCATGCCAGTGGTCGGGTGTAGCAATGCATACCGCATCAATACTTTTATCTTCAAGCAGTTTTCTGTAATCGTTGTATTTCCTGACCTCGTTCGGGAATGTTTCACCAAGTGCCGGTATCTGACTTCCAAGTTCTTTAATCCACCTCGGATCAACCTTACTTCTGTCCCGAAGCATATAGGGTTCATACACATCGCAGAAGGCTGCAATTTCCACATCGGAATGCGACATGAAGAGCCTGAGGAGCTGTGAGCCACGGTTTCCGAGCCCGATAAACCCCATTCTTATTTTTTCATTTGCTCCGTAAATACGGTTGTAGTTTGCAGCGGTAAGCGTATTACCTCCAAGTGCCAGCGCAGCTGTTGCCATGGTTGTCTTTGCAATGAATTCCCTGCGGCTTTTGTTAAATGAATGATTCTTTTTCATATGTAGAGGATTTTATTGTTTTTGAAAATCATTTTAAGATCTTTACCTTAAAATTTTATTTAAAAAATACCTTCTTTACCCAAAATTTTTATCAAAAGGTTCAATGGAATGTGCTGTTATTTAACACATCCAGAAGTTCATTTTTTCATTCCATTGTTACCATTTAAATTTAAATGGTAGCTAATGTAAAAAATTTTTTCCTGCTAATGAAATTGCCGGTAATGATAGATTATTTCTTAAACTTTTATTTTTATACATTTGTATTGTGTCGAACTAATTGGTAAAGAGAATAGTTTTAAGTAATAGTAAGAAGCATTAAATGAGAGCACAGGATAACGGCTACGGAAAATTGTACAGAAGCCGGGAAGAAACCGGTGAAGACATTTACCATATTCTTTTTGAAAATGTACACGACGGTATTTTCAGAACTACACGGGATGGGAAAATACTTCTCGCCAATCCGTCACTTATAAGAATGCTGGGATACAATTCGGAAGATGAACTGAAAGAATTAAACATAAAAAATGATATTTACTTTTCTCCGTCTGATAGAGATGTTTTATTAAACAGAATGGAAAAAGAGGGAAGGCTTGAAGATGTTGAGGTTGCCCTGAAAAGGAAAGACGGGAGCTGCATTATCGTTCTTGAAAACTCATACCCTGTATATGACAGGAATGGTGAACTGCTTTATTATGAAGGAACAGTTGTTGACATTACATCACGCAAGATTGCCGAAGAAGCTCTGAAGGAGAGTGAGGAACGTTATCATACCTTTGTAGAGACAATACAGGACGGACTTTCCCTTTTTGATCTCACAGGCAGATTTTTGTATATAAATCGAAGAAAAACAGAAATGCTGGGTTATGAAGATGAAAATGAACTGATGCAGCTTAAAGCTTTCGATCTCATTCATCCTGATGACAGGGAGAAGAATAAAGAAATTTTTCAGGAGCTTATTTCTCAGGGATCCATAAAAAATAAACAACTGAGGATTTTACGCAAAGATGGTTCATGGTTCTGGGCTGAATTTTATGCGAATGTTATATTTGGGCCTGACGGAGAGCCCAGATATATCATGGATACCATGCGTGACCTCACTGAGAGAAAAAAAGCAGAGGATGAACTAAAACAGGAACGTGCCCTTTTGCGAAAACTTATTGACAATATTCCCAGTCTGATCAATATTAAAAATGCTTCCGGCCGTTATATTCTCAATAACATTCCTCATATGAAGTCGGTAGGTGTTATAAGCCAGGAAGATATCAAGGGTAAAACACCATTCGATTTTTTCCCCCATGAGGAAGCTGAAGTTTACGTCAGAGACGACTTTTTGGTTATTAATACGGGCATTCCGATCATCGACAAAGAGGAGCATGCCGTTCAGAAAGACACAGGGGCAACACACTGGTATCTCACCAGCAAAATACCCCTGTTCGATGAAGAGGGCAAGGTAACACACCTGATTACCTTAAGCCACGATATAACCGAACGAAAAAAGGTTGAACAGGAACTTATCAGAGCCAAGGAGAAAGCAGAAGAAAACGACCGTCTCAAAACCGCTTTTCTTCATAACATTTCACACGAAATCAGAACTCCGATGAACGCTATAGTCGGATTTGCAAACCTTCTGGAAGAACCAGGATTAACAGACGATGAGCGCAGGGAATATGTCAGAATTATAAACCAGAATTGTAAACAGTTGCTGTCGATAATATCCGATATTGTTGAAATATCGAATATTGAGGCCGGAAGAATAATAATTAATCCCGTTAAAATAAATGCCGGGACCCTTTTTAGAAATATTGAGAGCCAGTACAGGCATATAACTGAACAAGAAGGTATTACTTTCGGGGTTAATATCCCGTTTAAAGATGAAAATATTTATTTTATCTCTGATGAATCAAAAATTATCCAGATTATTACCAATTTACTGAATAATGCAATTAAATTTACGCCACGCGGAGGTATAGTGGAGCTTGGATGCAAACCCGGAGAAAATGAAATAATGTTTTATGTAAAGGATACCGGCCGTGGGATAGAGCCTCAGTATCATCAGAAAATATTCGAACGCTTTTTCCAGATTGACAGGCCTGATAATTACAAACCTCAGGGAACAGGACTCGGATTGTCAATATGCAAAGCATACGTTGAACTCCTGGGTGGAAGAATAGGTCTCCATTCAGAACCCGGCAAAGGCTCAGAATTTTTCTTCACCCTTCCATATAATGGTCCGGCAACTGAAATGAAGAAAGCCTGACTTTTTTAACAAGTAAGTTATGGGAAGACTTTTTGCAGTGGGAGATATCCATGGATGCTTCAATACTTTTTATGAGTTGATTAATAAACATATCTGCCTGAAAAAGGAGGACTATCTGATATTGCTTGGCGACTATATTGACAGGGGCCCGCGTATCAGGGAAGTGGTAGATTATATTATGGAACTTATTGATGCAGGATTTAATGTGACACCCCTTACCGGTAATCATGAGTGGATGCTTTTAAAATCGTATGAAAACCCTGAGATGCTTCCTTTATGGTTTTATAATGAAGGAATGACAACCCTTGAAAGTTTCGGAGTGAAGGATGTCAGAGATATTGAAGATAAATACATCCGGTTCTTCCGGAACCTGAAGTATTATGAAAAAGACGGAGATTTTTATTTTGTCCATGGAGGCTTTAATGACGACCTTGAGGATCCTTTTTCCGATACCGAAGCTATGATCTGGGAGTCGCGCCTGTCGTACTCCAATCCTGTTTTTGAAGGTAAAACCATCATTCACGGACACCGTCCGAAACTACTGGAATATACTAAAAAATTAGTTAGCGAAAAATCTCATGTATTGCCTGTTGATACCGGATGTGTTTACGGAAGAGAAATGAATTACGGATATCTGACAGCCCTCGAAGTAAATTCCATGGAGCTTTTTCCGGTGGAAAATATAGACTGGGAATAATATCTGTGACTGATGCGATAATCTCATTTTTTTTGCTTTATCTGAACAGTACTTTTTTATAAATAAATATGAACATTATTAAAATTTTAAATTGAAAGATTACTTTTAAGCGATTAATCACGGTTCATGGTTTAAATGCATTTAAAAATAGACTACATGAAAAGGTTTCTATTTGTCATATTGTTAATCATTCAGGCCGAATCAATGCTGTTTACGCAGCATCCCGTTTTTACAAGGCAGGATACCCTGAGGGGCTCAATAACCCCTGAGAGGGAATGGTGGGATCTGGTCTACTACCATCTTAACATAAGCGTGAACCCTGCCGACAGTACTATTTACGGTACCAACACTGTGGTGTACAGGGTTCTGAAGAGTTACGGGGTGATGCAGATAGACCTTCAGCCACCTTTAAGACTCTTTTCAGCCGTTCAGAATGGAAGGAGGCTCAGAATAGAGCAGGAGGGAAATGCTCATTTTATACATCTTGAAAAGAATCAGGAGGCCGGGCAGATTTATGCCGTAGTGCTTGAATACGGGGGCAGGCCAAGAATTGCTCCTAATCCTCCATGGCAGGGTGGAATCACCTGGAAATATGATAAAAGGGGAAATCCATTTGTGGCCTCATCATGTCAGGGCGATGGTGCCAGCCTGTGGTGGCCATGCAAAGACCATATGTACGATGAACCAGACAGTATGCTCATCAGTGTTACTGTTCCTGCAAATCTGGTAGATGTTTCAAACGGCAGACTCAGAAGTGTTATTGAAAACAGAAAAAACAAAACAAAAACCTGGAACTGGTTTGTTTCAAACCCGATAAATAATTACGGGGTTAACATCAATATCGGTGATTACGTTCATTTCTCGGAAAAGTTCAATGGTGAAAAGGGGGTTCTCGACTGTGATTACTGGGTGCTGAGGGATAACCTCGACAGGGCAAAGGAGCATTTCAAACAGGTACAACTGATGTTAAAGGCTTTTGAGTACTGGTTCGGACCTTATCCTTTTTACGAAGACGGCTACAAACTTGTCGAAGCACCTTACCTTGGAATGGAACATCAGAGCTCAGTTACTTATGGAAACGGGTATCAGAACGGATATCTCGGGCGTGACATGAGCGGTACCGGCTGGGGCGACTCATGGGATTTCATTATTGTACACGAATCGGGACATGAATGGTTTGCCAACAGCATAACATACAAAGATATTGCTGATATGTGGGTGCACGAAAGCTTTATTAATTATTCTGAAAGCCTTTTTGTAGAATATTATCATGGAAAGGAGGCTGGTGCGGAATATGTCAGGGGAACAAGAAGAAGCATACGTAACGACAGACCGGTTACCGGAATTTATAATGTCAATTATGAAGGTTCAGGTGATATGTATCCCAAAGGCGGTAATATGCTTCATACTCTGAGGCAGATTATCGGCGATGATACCAGGTGGAGGGAGATACTCAGAGGACTTAACATCGAATTTTATCATCAGACAGTTGACGGTTCACAGATTGAAGAATATATCAGCAAAAAAGCCGGAATGAATCTTAAACCGTTTTTTGACCAGTACCTGAGAG
>Ga0123519_10015386_pt1 | contig 10746 bp, 8 predicted proteins | sample YelNatPaOPRAMG02_FD_87396 | JGI IMG/M metagenome (GOLD analysis project Ga0123519, IMG submission 87396) | Hot spring microbial communities from Yellowstone National Park - Yellowstone National Park OP-RAMG-02 (version 2) | ecosystem: Environmental > Aquatic > Thermal springs > Hot (42-90C) ...
ACTGGATGACCCAAAAAGGGACTCCGCCAGCTCCAACGACGAGAACGTACAAGGAGTGTGCACGGCGTTTTGTTACAATACCTGTAGAAGAGTTCCGAACATCTTATACACACCATGAGCTGGATTGTGCACTTCAGAGGGTCGAGATGAAAATGTGCCAGCGGAGCCCTAAGGACATAGCAAAATACGGACCGCTGACGGAGGAGCTAATGGAAAGGAGGGCGAAAGTTCGTGGACTTTTGCATTATTAAGTGCAACCAGTGATGGCAAGAAACGTATGGAGTTTGTGAACCGCGACTTTAATGCTGCTATCAATATAAGGAAATGAGCGGTGCTGGAGACGAGACCTCCAGAGCAGACAAGAGAGCTCTTTGTTGAACAGTCACTAAAAGTTGAACTATATGAGAAGAAATGGGAAGCAGTAGTGGATGGCCGTTCGAAAAAGACGGGGAGGCGTCTGCACGTTAGTTAATGGCGTCTGCACTAGGGCGGGTTTCGCCGCCTCTACACCGCCGGTGACACCGTTTTTCTTTTGAAAGACGTTTGTTTCCAGGGGTGAAAGCGACAGAATCGGGACGTGCGTGCTGCCATCATCATCATCGTTCAAAGATCCCTGACCGCTGGGCCCGAGACTCGGCAGAGACTGGCTTATTCACTGTCGGAGATAAGAGAGACGAAAAGGAAGCGAGAGGAGAAAGAGCCCGCCAGGCTGGTGCTTATCACACTAGGAAAAGCCGAACTTTTTTCTGTGGACCCCCGAGTCAGCGAGTTCCGTCCATGTTGTTGGGGTAGCGGGTGTAGACGGCAATGCGCCCGCGCACCGGCCGAGCCTGGGAAGAACACGCACTTTCCGGTTACGATCCAGACTGTTTATCATCAAACAAACATGCTGTTAGGAAAGCTCGTTTTCCCAGAGCCGACCCACTGGGTGCGGCACGCAATCTGGCCGATGCTGGGACGTCCTTAGGAGGCAACCAGCGGTTCATGCGTGGACGCTCGCGGGAACGCCACGCTCGGGGCCGCGGCTCCCCGCGCTCTACAGAAACAGCCTCGAAACATGCCCAGGGCTCTCGCACATGAATACAGTGCGGAACAAAAGCTGGACGCTCGCCACGCCCGTCATCAACGGCGCTTGTCTCGATTTGAGCACCAAGCGTCAACGCAATGGGCTTTTGCTGGAGCCCGTCTCTGGATGGTAACGGTGCAGGTTTGCCAAACGCTCGACGACGTCGACGCGCTAATCTCGATAAAACTGGTCAAGGATGCTCTGCCGCTGTTTAAAAGCTCTTAAGCACGGCGACATGCTCGTCAAACGCTCTGATCGAACCGACTTGCCGCGAATGATCGTGGAAATCGACCGGCACCAGCCAGCGTGCCCGAACGGCGGTCGCTTGACGCCGAAACAACGCAAGCATGCTTCGCGGGTACGGTGTGTGCAGAGCGCATGCTCCACGCTGATACGAGGTCCCATTCTGGATCATTCCATTTCTGTGTATGTGTGTGTGTGTGCCCAGCTCGAAGCGTCCGTCTGGATTACACCCTCGCATGCGTATGCTGCGTATGCTCGGATGCGCTCGAATCAGAGAGCAGTCCTAGGCGCCGTCGTGTCGATAAGCGCGTTCGATAGCACTCAATATCCCTGCCTTGGTACGGTGGGCGATCGCCTGCCTCGAGTGAAACAAACGGTCGAGGCGCAGACCCCGTGTACACCTGCGCCGGACGAACCACGTGGGTATGCTCTCGAACATCGAGCTGGGCTTCGGCCAGCTGAGCCTCTCTGCTATGTGCGAGCCATCCCGCGATGCGCGGTATAGCGAACAAAAGCGGGTAAAAGTCGGTCGGGAAACCCAAAGCCCGATAAATAACACCACTGTAAAAATCTACGTTCGGATAGAGTCGACGAGCTCGGAAGTATTCATCCTGAAGTGCACGTTGTTCGAGCTCTTTGGCCACAAGAAAGAGCGGCTCCTCGACTTTGACCAGCTCGAGAATCTTCTCCACCTGCTCTTTAAGAATGCGAGCTCGTGGATCAAACGACTTGTACACTCGATGCCCGAATCCAAAAAGGCGCTCCTCCTTCGCCTTCACGCGCTCGAGAAACGGCTCGATGTTCTCAATCGTCTGAATGCGCTCGAGCTGTCGTACAACCGCTTCGGCGGCGCCGCCGTGGCTCGGCCCGAACAACGCGCTTGCGGCGCCACTGATGGCGGTGTACGGATCAACACGCGCACTCGTCAAATGACGCATACACGCTGTCGAGCAGTTCAGCTCGTGATCCGCATGAACGATCCAGAGAATGTCGAGAGCGCGCACGATCGCAGGGTGCGGCCTATAATCCCTCTCCGAGAGGCGATCGAGCATGTAGAGAAAATTCTCGGTGTAGCCGAGGTCCATGCGAGGCTCGTTGAACGCACGACCTATCCGATGCCGGTATGCATTCGCAGCGATAGTACTCGCTTGCCCCAGAATGCGATACATGTGTTTATCGAGCTGCTGCAAATCACCCGCTGGAATTGTGGTCGCAAGAGCCGCCATCGACGAAATGAAAATGCCCATGGGGTGCGCATCGTAACGAAATGAGCGCATGTAATCACAGATGTCCGTGTGCAGGAATGAGTGATCAGCGACAAGTTTGCTGAACTGGTCCAACTGTCCCTTCGACGGCAAGTCCCCAAAAATCAATAAAAATGCAACTTCCAGGAAAGAGCTCTGCTCCGCGAGCTGCTCGATTGGAATTCCTCGGTACCGCATAATCCCCTGCTCGCCATCTATGTACGTTATGCTCGACCGCGCCATCACCGTGTTCAGATAGCCACTATCATAGCAGACAGTGTGCGTACCCGTCGCTTCCTGGACAGTCAACGCGACGTCCCTGGCTGCAATGGCAATCGTAGGCTCGGTGGCCGACTCCAGCACCTCGCACTCCCGAGCCTCGTCAGGGCTCTGAGTACCGTTTTTCACGCTCACCCTCACGGTGAGTGATGCGCTCCTTTCATCTCCCATCACAGACGACGAATCTCCGGTTATGTCTTCCTCTGGTAGCGTATCACGTCGCCTGTGTTCGTCAGTGTGCGCTACTCAGCACGAGATCGTTAAACGACGCGTCTGAAGCCGTCGGCTTACCTGACACCAGCCGCAGCGTCCTTCTAGGGAATCGGCATTGCGCCTGGACGGCGGCGTGTGTCGCGACACGGGGCGCTGCTCTGACAGCAGGTTGGCTCGGCGAGTGTCGCGGTGCAGAGGGGGAGACGTCGGGCACCAGCGTCTAGTGCAAGTTCACTGGTACAGAACGCAAAGGTAACGGTGCTTGCTGGAAGCGGTTTGTGCAAACCTCTGTTTGAAATAGGTAGAGCGGTACTCTGATCTGTGCGCTGATCTTGCGGTGCACTGACGAGAGAAAGCTGTGCAAGCGACTCGAGCGTCAACGATTGAGTTTGTGCAGTGCCTGCTGTGTACCGCAGTGAGCTGTGATAAGCCAAGCGGACTGCAGACTCGGAAGTTATGCAGCCGGATAAAGAAGTGCGGGGCACCGAGGCCGTCGATGCGGCCAGCTCCTCGCCATCGCGTGATAATCGCTCCAAGGAGCAGATGATCGAAGACGCCTTGAACTGCCCGTGTGTAGAGTCACTGAAGGAGGGATCGTGTGGTGGGGCTTTTATCGCTGCGTATCGGTGTTTTTTGGAAAGCGAAGCCGAGCCACGAGGTTCCGATTGTTATGAGGTGTTCCAGCGGATGCAGGACTGCATGCTCGCACACCCGGACGAGTATCACTTTGACGATCGCGAAGAGGAGGAGGCCGAGTTGGAGCGACGTTCGTCGTCCGTCGAAAACGGCAGGTCGGTTGTGGTGAATCCAGAGCCGCTGCCGGCGCCAGCTAGTGCCCCACCTTCAACTGGACGAGATCCCAGTGAATCATTGGAGGGTGCGCGCACTCGAGCTGTTGTTGCGGCAGCGAGCTCCACCGAGGACGGGCAAAGCAAACCCGAGCAGGGCGCTCGTTCGAGATGAGCTTTCTTGAGTGCTTGCTGGCAAGCGCATCGAGTGCGTCGACAGCGGCGGTGCTCTGGTTCCAGAATCCACGTGCCGGTGCCTGGACGAGTGCAGGTCTGAACGGCACTTCTGCGCATCGAGCGCTTCGTTTGCGGGTCTGGAATGCGTCGAAGAGGAAGTTTTTATGATAACGGAGCGTTTACTGGGGACAGCGCTCCGCTGCATAGAGTTTTTTGAGGACGCATTCGAGACGATCTTGTTGCTCGAATGGTGCTCCTGCGCGGAACTGCATGTGCGTTTCCTTGCGTGTCGTCGGGGTCGAATCTCGGGTGAGCACTATGGTGCCCCCTCCCGAGTCGTCGTCTAGAAGCTACGGCTGCCAAGTGCTCGGTTCTTTGAATCTTTGTCTGCTGTATTCGCGTGCTGCAACGAACGAGCAGCGAGAAGCTTGATTTTTCGTTCGAAGAGCGGTCTGCACTCGCCATGGTGCCCATGTATGCAATCTCGCGCGAGGCTGCTGCACATGGCGCGCAGAGCGCTTCGTTGGCGTGGATACCGACTTGAGTTGTTGCACGCGACGAATGAGTCCGGCGCATGGGGGCACCCAGCATGCAACTGGCGTCAGGCGGGCATCCCGCTGTGCCCCGATGTTCGTGCTAGGTACCAGAGCATTGGAGCGAAGGCTTTTCTCTGGTCAGCATGGTCTATGCGACGGAACGTCGACGGCTGTGTTCTGTACCTCATACGGTGGCGGAAGGTGTGCGCCCATACTCGGGGTTTTCTACATACGGGAGTATCGTTGGCTTCAACGGCACGATGACATATGCTTCGGGATATGGTCCTGGAAGAAGCTGGAAACGGGACTATATGCCCACAACAACTGCTATGAGTGCAAGTCAAGATCTCAGGGCGTGCCCCCATTGGAGCAGCATCACTTGCCAGCTACGATTTGATCACGCCTGCGGGATGCAGCGAATGGCTGAAGCGCAGTTTCTCATGCTAGAGCATTCGCTTGTAAACAGATGTGTCGAATGCCTGCTTTTACGGGCTTCTGTCATGGAGAAAAGGTTCTCAAATCGTCATTCGGACGATGACGCAGCGTCAAGAAGCCCGCCCGTTAGCAGTTGCGCGCAGAGCCGAAGCGCATCCTAGACTCTTTAGCATCAAATTCTGGAAGACCAGCATTGTTCACCAGCACGCTCGGAAAGTTGTTCCCGATGTATAGATACGGTGCTCCATTCTTGATGGATTGCTGAACCGACCCAAACCAATGCCTTGCTCCGGACGGAAATCCGCTGGTCTCTCTCCTCGCCACTGAAATCTTTTTTTCAAGGAAAGTCTTCAGCGTTTCTGCACAATGCGCTGACCAGGGACGAAACGATCGCCTCGAGCATTCTCACAATACAAAGCCGCTGGACGCTCAGGAAGCATGAAACATTTCGGGATGTTGTTCGAGGCGGTCAAGTCTCTGTGCAGTACGTGCTTGTACGCATAATCGAGGATGCAATCACAGCATAGCGAGCCACTCGATTTCAATTGCCCTCGCCGGCTGACGTTTGTTCCGCTTACCGCACACCATCTCGTGTATTCGTCAAGGTTTTACGCTCCTGTTCTCGGCCAGTGTCAGCGTGCACCCCTGCTCTTTACCCGTGCATGTCAACATGAACGCATCAATAGGAAGCATCGGGATTGAATCGTGCTTTCGTTGGATGCTCTCGTCAATGGAGCGGGAATGCATTTATTTGGAAGCTGCAGCACGACCAGCGCCGCAGAATACCGCCAAGGGTGCCAAGCATTGGTCATTTTCATCTCATAGCGATTGAACAAGTACGCGAAAGCACGCTTCTTTCATCCGCACAACCGAATGCGCTTTTATGCACTCGCACCAAAGATGTTCCGCATGAGCCATTCGGACATGCGTGGCCTCTCTTAAGCTTACGTTCAAGACATTCGCGTGTTTCAGACACGTTGCTCAAAGCGTCGACATTTGGCCATAAATCCGCCATTCCACGTGCTCGTATGCGTGCTGGCATCCATCGTGCCTGACTCTCGATGGTGCCGTACCCTGGAAAGTCATGTCTTATTGCATCTTCTGTCCAGATCATCAGTTTTCGCACGTAGGTTTCTGTCGATAAATCCCCGAGGAATGTGAGAAGCTGGCATCCCTGCGTCCAGAACACCTATAAATCGTTGCCTGGTTAGCTCTGCCCAGGCGAGCGAAGCTTGGCGTGCCTTTCTCGTGGAAGACGCTGCGTCAACTTTCATGATGTCCTGCACGCTGCTTTTTGGTAGATTTTGCCCGTCGCTTTGTCTAGGTAGCGATGCCCTGAAACCCGATGCAGACTGGTCATAGCGCTCTGGCAGGTTGTCATTCCTGGCCTTACACTTCATTGTTCAGCTGCATCTTCTTCTGTTTGGATTGCTTGCTTTTACTCCTTCTCCTCTACTTGATGTGCTTCCATAGTTGTGATTGTTATACTTCGCACCCGTTTCCTCTCGGAACTTAGACGTACAGGGTAGACGGTTGCACTGGAACCCGTCTTTTTCATCTATGAGCGGATCTAGCGTTCCTCAGGTTCCATGTCGTTAACTTCGCCATGGCGAGCACGCCCACGGACTCTCGCGCACCTGTACGCTCGCTCTGGTGCACGAGCACACAACCAATGGTTCAGCCCAGAGCGGACAACGGTAGATAACGACGTGTCGAAGCGCCTATTTGGCCCAGATGCGAACGGCCCGTGTACTGATCCGCCCGCGTAAAACTGGCGTTTGAGAACAGAGAAGACGTCTTTGACTCCACCGAACCAGGACAGCTGGACTGGAACAAAGAGCAGTTCGACGTACCGATAAGCTGCAAAGTCCCGGGCTGCTTTTGAGCAGCGCAAGGCGGCGGCGTCGAAGAGCAGGGCACAAGTATATGGTAAGGAGAACCCATGGGATGCCTCGACGAAGAATGAAGTGATGAATGATGACGTCCGTTTTGCGATTCGTAGGCGGTCACATGATCGCATTCCCGCCAGGGATGATGTTGTTATCAAGAGGCTCGCTTGTGTCTTTTCTACGAACGGCGGTCTGCCGCTCTCTGAGTACTAACGTACGAATCTGCCATTCCTCCCGAATGCCGTTTCATCGAGTGAGACGAATGCCCGTGCTTCCTTTCGTTTGCATTCGCGTTTCACGACAAAGTCAATGGTGCGTTGTTCAGCGCGCGATGCTATTCGATAGAATCGCGCATTTTTCTTTATTCATCCGTATCTCTTGATTGCCGATTATATATGAAAGTCACAGAAGCTTCGTCCCCAATGGGTTCTTCAGTATGGTTTCTTATAAACCGCATTTAGTGGAATGGATGAACATTTAGACAGAGTTTGACAAGTTCTTTCTAAGGCGGACGATGTTCAGGATAAGAACTACGCACAGAGTGGTGTATCCACTTGCTCACAGTGGCATGACGAACTAGCAAAAGTAAATCCGTTTCCTCCAAGCCAGCGCCGACTGCGCAGTATCCTTCCGCATCATTTCCGCGTCTACTAGATACATGCTATCTTTGGAACCGTTCAATGAAAACAAACAAACAAACAAAGCGAAGAAGGACGCACAGATACAGACGTCCCAGAATGCACTGACCTGGGTTTGATCTCCTTGCGCGCACCTGGTCACGCCGCCTGGCGGTATGCCGCTGGTGCTTCAGCTGCTTTCTGGTGTCGCAGCGGACCGACGGATGCGTCGGTGACACCACCCGAACGATGAACGTATGGTTGCTTGGCAGAGGAGAGCTTCGACGCCGTCACGATGACGTGCTCCAGCTGGAAAGAGCTTTCCTGACGGACCGCACTGGCCTGCACTTTGTGAACGCGCGAAGCTCCGAGGACCTTCTTGCTCTTGCGGAATCCAGACGTGCGGAACAGCAGTGGCCAGTGCTTGACGCTGAATGGATATCACCGGTGGGCACCGATACCTGTGACGACCTGGTCTGGCAGAACCTTGAAAGCACGCTGGATGACCGACCGGATACGTTCTATTCGACGGCAGGCTTTGAGGCCGGCAACACGCTCAGTGGCACTGGTGAGCTTGCCCCAGGCGAAGCGTTCCTAGCGTATCGCTTTTGGCGCCCAGTTCGAGTGTACGCGGTTCAGCTGCGTGCATTCCAAGCGGACTTTCACCCTGGTCGGCCGGTCTATCCGTTTCAGGTGGCACGAGTGGGTGTAGGCTGTAGTCTACAGGCCGGTATGTCGCTGAGCTACGGTGCAGACGCGTCGGCGCCGGGCACCTCTTGCAACTATCGGTGTTTCTGCACCACTGAACAACAGACCTTGGTTTTCGACGACCCGATGGTGGGTGTCTACCTTGTCATTTGCCTGAAAGGTTTTCCACAACAACAGCTAACTGATCGTCTGCACTACGCTGCTGTGTCGGGGATTCGAGTTTTCGGAGAACCTATCTCATCTCCAGCGCTGGAGAACGAGCTTTCGTGCCTTATATCCAGAGGATTCATACTAGATGGTCGAGATGCAGCTAGGTGGCTGGATCTACGCAGCGCGCAAGAGCACGCGGCACCGATGCATATTCCAGAAGACGAAGTCATTTGAGCGAGATGCCGCTCACGTGCTGTATATTATTGTTCTGGGTGGCTGGCTCTGAGCATCTGTACGGTAGGCTTGCGGGATATTGTCGAAAGAAAGAGGGCGATCACTGTTTCGATGCGTACGGTTTCGGCGCTGCGGCTTCGTTTGGGATCCACGCCAACGCACCCGCAGCCGATGCCGAGGTGACTCTTGCGAATGAGCGACCCGCGAGTTTCCGCAGAGTGATGATGCGTTCTGCGAACTGCGAACGAGGTTGTGCAAGCGAGCCACTCTGGAGGTTTTATCTTGTATTGGTTGTTGTAGCGGTCTGGAGCATGTGGCCAGTACCAGATCGTCACGCCTTGTCTGCATCGAGATGCGCATTCCAGGCATACGACGCGGTATGAAACCGCGCGGAGCCGTTGCAATGCATTGCAGATGGGATGTTTTGTATATTCTAGTAATGACGCTGAGGGATGCTGCTGTTGCTGCTGCGTTTGAATGTGAGGGCTTCTAACGCCGTCGCCTCCATGCCCTGGCAGGAGTCTCGGCAGCGCACTTTCATGTATTTGTGCCCAGATATTTAGGCAAGATGACCAGAGCAGATTGGATCAAAAGCTCACTCGGATAAAATGCCAAGTGCATTGCTCATGGGACAGCCCGCACTTGGCGTATGCCGGCGCATACGCTTCGCGCTCGTGCAGCACCGAGGTTGGCACATGCTCTCTTTCGAATAATCCTTGCGATCGGTCGCGCTGTTGACGTTGCGAAGTTCTCTATGAACAGCATCCTTGGGGTTCACTCGAGCGTTCAAACAGCTTCCTTGGCCCGAAATGCTCGCCATCTGGACTCAAGCACCAGGATAAAGATGAAAGTTCCATTGCTCCGAAGTGCTCAGCGGCTCGAAACCAGAATCTGTATCATCTAGCGGTTCCTCGGTACCGTTCCCGAAACATGCTTTTTACGCGCCAAACACGCCAACCAAGGGTGCTGAACAGCACCATCATTTCGACCAAGGTCATGACTCGGAGCCGACGCATGCTCTGTCGCAGTTTGCCCTTCGTTCGTAGGTCTTCGTGTAACGCGTGTTGTGCACGATACTTCAGGTCCTCCAGGGTTTGCGCCAGCGTTAAAACAGAGCGCTCAAACCGTTTCAGCTGACCTTTTTTCAACAACGCCTCTAGCTCTGGGAAGTGCGGGGCGCTGATTCCGAACCGTACGCTCGCTGCGGGTGGCTCCGCAACCCAGCAGAAACAGTAGTCCCCATCGTCAGGCGCCTGGAAAACAAGCTCTGCAGCAGGCCCTTTGGCAGTTTCTAACCGCTTCCGTCCGTCAAGGGTACTGACCCATGCACGTACTCGCGTTCGTTCCCACTGAAGCGGATAGAACGCCGCCCTTACCCGTTGTCCAGTATAGAGACTCTCAAGGACACACGTCTCGGTTGTGGAGCTGGAGCTCTTCGGATCGAAGATAAGCGCGAGCCCCTCGAAAGCCAATAGAAATAGGATAAACAAACAACTTGATGCAATCTTCTTCGACCTCGCCGTCATATTGTAGCTGCGGAGGCGCGCTTTTCTGTTTCGATCCGTGTTGGTAACGCGTGTGCGTATGCGTGTGTATTTGCACGTGCACGCCCGACACCGCCAAACGCCTCTCAAAAGAAAAACGGTGTCACCGGCGGTGTAGAGGCGGCGAAACCCGCCTTAGACTAGACGTCATTAAGTACCTTGCAGACGCCTCCCCGTCTTTCTCGACCGGCCACCCACTACTGCTTCCCATTTCTTCTCATATAGTTCCACTTTCAGTGACTGTCCAACAAAGAGCTCTCTTGTCTGCTCTGGAGGTCTTGTCTCCAGCACCGCTCATTTCCTTATATTGATGGCAGCATTAAAGTCACCGTTCACAAACTCCATACGTTTCTTGCCATCACTGGTTGCACTTACTAATGCAAAGAGTCCACGAAATTTCGCCCTCCTTTCCATTTGCTCCTCCGTCAGCGGTCCGTACTTTGCTATGTCCTTAGGGCTCCGCTGGCACATTTTCATCTCGACCCTCTGAAGTGTACAACCCAGCTCATGGTGTGTATAAGATGTTCGGAACTCTTCTACAGGTATTGTAACAAAACGCCGTGCACACTCCTTGTACGTTCTCGTCGTTGGAGCTGGCGGAGTCCCTTTTTGGGTCATCCAGT
>Ga0123519_10015391_pt1 | contig 10743 bp, 8 predicted proteins | sample YelNatPaOPRAMG02_FD_87396 | JGI IMG/M metagenome (GOLD analysis project Ga0123519, IMG submission 87396) | Hot spring microbial communities from Yellowstone National Park - Yellowstone National Park OP-RAMG-02 (version 2) | ecosystem: Environmental > Aquatic > Thermal springs > Hot (42-90C) ...
ATGATAACCATTTCGTTGGTGGGATTTGCCTTTGTGTGGTTCACACGAATGACTGAAAGTATGACAAACCAGCCAAGCGAATCTCTGAATCAGCAGATGCTTGTGCAGAGAACAAAAGTTACAATAGACAACTATGATGAAGTGAACGGAAGATTAGTGATAAGAAATGCAGGGTCTGTGAATTTAGAGCTAAATAAAGTAAGCGTTTATGTAAACGGCTCAGGTTTAATATCTGACTGCTCATGGTCACCGAGTGGTAGTATTGCACCAGGCGCAACTACAATTTGTACAAGTAATGGTCTAAAGACATGCACAGGTACAATTGTTGTCACATCAATAGGGATGGGAGATTCAAGATCGTGTTGATTTTTTTCATAATTTTTTCATTTATTAAGTTTAAAACAAGTAATCTTAGAAATGGCTAGGCATTAAAAGTATCAATTCTTAATATGGATTTAATTTAAGATTTTAAAATAAATTTATAAAAATATCTCTATATAGTTAAAAGAATATGGGCTGATAGTTCAACGGAAGAACGCTCGCTTTGCAACGGCCCTATTGCCGGCGAAAGAAACAAAATAGCGAGAGGCTGGGGGTTCAAAACCGAGAGAGGATAATCCTCTCTTACTCACCTTATGTGGCTAACACAGATGAAAATCCCCCTCAGTCCATTTTTTGCAAATAGACGCACAAAGTATCGGTTTTCAAAAACGTTACGGAAAATAGTTGCTATTCACTAAAAACCGAGAATTCTTATTCCATAAAATAAAATATAAACAAGTATTATTGCTGACCAATTCAGTATCAAGAATTTCCAATGACCGTGCCAAATATAACCTCTCACGCTATAATTGCTTAAAGGATAGAATGGCTTCTGTTTGAAATAAATAGAATCCTTATGCGTGAATATATCTAGCAACAGATGAAGTCCCCAACCAAAGAGGATAGGCCAATAAAATTGAGAGAATATAATACTGAATATAAAGAAAAAGAGTATCATAACAGAAAAACTGTGAGAAGAGTTATACAAATTTTCAAGTTTCTTAGTGAATTTTGTAGGGCGTTTTTTCCAAGAAAGTATTTTCCTGTTTTTTAGCGTAAAATAAATCATATAAAATACAGCAGGTATGCCCCATAAAAGATCAGGTAAAACTGAGAAAAATGAAACCTGAATTAAATATGAAAAATTAAAAAATTTTCCGAACAATATCATACTCCATGCGATATGCGCAAAAAAATCCATAGCTAATACATCGTCAATAAAAAATAAATAAATTATAGTGGTAAAATGGAAGACGAAATATTCAAAGCTGCCCTTAAAGTAATAAGATTTTAACGTTCTCGAAAGAAATCACATACCACATTACTCAGTCTTCGGTGAATGGGAGTATAGATTTTATGAATCTTTTCTTCAAAACGGATTAATAGATGCGTACATGGCAGTTTCTCCAAATACACAAGATTATAGCTGGTTTGGAAGAGAAGGAAATGGTTACAGATTTGACCATATTTTTATTTCCCAATCTCTTTACATTCATGAGCCACGTCTTCAAAAAATAAGTGATCATTCTATCATGTATATGAAGTTAAATAAAACTTAAGATTGCAAATGTTATCCATTAAAAATAAATATTGGATAAAAAATTCAAGAATAGTGTTATTGAAGTTTTATACAAAGCCATGATTTTTACAAAATAAATCTGATAATACCCATTCTACAGAACCGAAAAATGGTTAAACAAAAAGTTTAAATATATGTAATAGTATAAAATAGTGTTGAAAGCTGCTCAGGGTCTGCTTAACTTTGTGAGAGGAAGTTAAGTTGGCAGCGAGAAGGAGTTATAATTAAATCTGATTCTGGGCAGTATCAACAGTGCAGTTCGTAATGAAAGTTACGGATGAAGTGTGATGGCGTGATAGCCTAATCGATCATGCTGATGAACAGTCATAGGTCCAGAATAAAGATAGCTAGCTCCCGTGCTATCTAGTGGATAGCTTGGCTCAAGCTACGATGAAGGTGGTGGCAAGCTGCCATAAGTCCTGGCGAGACGCATGCAGTCTTCGACCCAGGAATCACCGAATGAGAGATCTCGTTTAATCTGTCTCGCAAGAGATAGAGGTGGACGGAGAGAATTAAAGCATTTTAGTAACTCCAGGAAAAGAAAGCAAACGCGATTCGGTTAGTAAGGGCGACTGAAAGCCGAAGAGAACAAACCGAAGATGTCCAGTAATGGAACATCGATGTGGAGTATGGACTCGGGCTACGCCTATTTGTCCGACACGAAGTCCTCTGGAAAGTGGCACCATAGAGAGTGATAGTCTCGTAGTGGTAGGACAAAAGGTGGATACCGAGTATCCTGAGTATGGCTCCTCGGATTTGGAGTCAGAAGACGGGTCTTATCTAGATCCAATTCTAAATAAGTCTTGAGTCCGATAGCGAATTAGTAAGGTGACTGAACGCTGAAAAGAAGGGGTAACACCCATTGAAAAGAGCTTGAAACTAGATAGCTACAGTTAATAGGGTAAAAGTACAGGGTTTCCTGTACTCAAACCTATGTCCGTTTCGAATGTTGAGAAAGTGCTAATTGTGGCTCGGTAGACATTCCTTTTCTGTCTTTGACAATCTAGATGGAAAAACACAAGGAAATTATATTTAGAAAAAATTTCAAACATCCTAAAAAGGATGAAAATTAAGAGCACGTTCTCTTCCGAAATAAACGGGGCAGGGAGTTTATCTCTATGGCAAGGCGAAAGCCGTAGCGAAAAGTCTTTTTATATAAAGAAAAGGCTCGCGAAAGCGATGGTGTTCTTTTGAACACACCGTACGAAAGTGCGGAAGTCATAGGGGTAAGACCCGAAACCAGATGATCTAACCCTGGGCAAGGTGAAGCGGCTCGAAAGAGTCGTGGAGGCCTGTCTCCCGTTATGGTCCAAACCTTTGGGGTGACCTGGGGTTAGGGGTGAAAAGCCAATCGAATCTGGTGATAGCTGGTTCCTCCTGAAATGAGTCTCAGCTCAGCCTCGCTTGATCAAGGTTAGAGGGGTAGAGCACTGATTAGATAGCCAAGAGCCGAGAGGCTCAACTATCTTGTCAAACTCCGAATCCTCTAGCTGGCAAGCGGGAGTGAGGGCATCGGAGTAATTTTGATGTCCGAGAGGGAAACAACCCAGACCATTTATAAGGTCCCTAAATCCTGGTTAAGTGTATCGAAGCTGGTTCTGAACTTAAGACAGTGGGAAGGTAGGCTCAGAAGAGTTTGACATGTCATAACATGTCTTACGTTGATCAGCCATCCTCTAAGCAACGCGTAATAGCGGACCCATCAAAGTTCAGAGCGGCGAAAATGGACGGGGCTAAACCAGGTACCGAGGAAATGGATGCACAAAATAAAATTGTGCATGGTAAGGAGGCGTGCTGCGTGGGCAGAAGCTCTCTTTTAAGAGGGGGTGGACCGCGTAGCAATGAAGATCCTGCTGGGAGTAGCAGCAAAGTCGAGTGAGAAACTCGACCGCCTAAAGGGCCAGGGTTCCCGCTTAAAGCTTATCTGAGCGGGGTTAGTCGAGCCTAACCGCAATCCTAACCGACTTGCGGGAAAGGGTAAACAGTTAATATTCTGTTACTAACTAAATTCGTTGACTCTACTGCCTAGCTTCGGGATAGTCTGACAATAACCGTCGTTATTGCTAAGTGTTGAAGTTGGGGGAGTGTCTTAATGACGAGAACCCAATGAATGCACGAATGGCTTGCCGTATGGCGAGTTCAGATGATTCCTGGAGCCCATGAAAAAGCAGTAGATAGAATTTAGTTACTCGTACCAAAAACCGACAAAGACTAGGCTCAAGTATAGAAATTAATAAATATCGAAGCATACTTTTTCAATGTTAACAAAAAAGAATTCATATTCTTTGAGAATTGTTGGAAAAAACAATATCAAAAAATACTTTATGACATTCGGAACATTGAATGGAAAGTATAAGCTTGAGTTCTAGTCTTCGGGAAACAGGTGCCCCTTGCTGAAAAGGCAAAGGCGTTCGAGAGAATCTATCCCAAGGAACTCGGTAAATTGGCCGGGTACCTTCGGTAGAACCGGTGTCCAGTCAGGGATGACTGGATCGCAGTGACAAGGCCGATCCGACTGTTTAACAAGCTGTGCGAAGAGTGTTTAATATCACGCAGTTCAATAAATTTATATGAACAATGGCTTGCTGGAGTGTTGGTAGGAGATGGCATGCACCATTACGGAAGTAATAAAGCATATGCCGTTTGGATTGATCAACACATATGAAACAAGAATGTTCTAAAAGAATCAGGTTTCAAAACTTATAATATAAAGTAACTGATAACAAAGAAAGAGTTCTGACATATTCTAAGGCACTTTTTTCGAATTCGACAGAGTTCGGAAAAATTTATGGATTGCAGTATATAAGTGATATAGAACTTTTTCGGAAATTATTGCAATTCGTCTCGTCGCACAGGTTAACAAACACAGTTGGCTGCTAAGTGGAAACGCTTTGTATAGCCAATGAGTCGTGGCCACTAATGGTGTGTTAAAACAGATTACAAATAGACGCACAGAGTGCGTCAAGTAGATTCTGTCGAAGCCCCATTGTAGGCCGGCCCTAACTCTGAGGGTCTTAAGGTGAATCGTCGCCTTAGTAAAATTTGGCTGTATGCTGGAAAGTCCAGAATTTTCAGGTCCTGAGAAAGGAAAAATCCTGAAAGGATGTGGATAATCAGCAGGAAACCGCGAAGAGGTGATTCTATGAAAGAAAGATACATGAAATACTATCTTCTTGGGTTTGCAGATGCAGAGGGTTGTTTCAGTATTTCTCTTAAAAGACAAGATACAGCAAGATTTGGATGGGCTTTAGATCCAGTATTTCAAATAACCCAGCACAATTCTAACAAAAATATACTAGAATTGTTTCAGAAAGTACTGAAATGCGGAAGAATAATACAAAAACCAGGTCAACCAGATTTATCATTGTTTTTAGTTGACAACCGAAGACAACTTGTTGAAAAAATAATACCGTTCTTTGAAAAATACAAGCTTTTAGCTAAAAACAAAGATTTTGAAAAATTCAGAAAAGTGATAAATGGTTTGGAAAACAAAATGCATCATAACAAGGAAACGTTCATAGAATTAATCAAAGAATGCTATGAAATGAATCTTGGTAAACAAAGAAGATACAAACTTGAGGAAGTTTTGGAGGATATAGAAAAGCGGGATCCTCAGAGACTATAAGCCAAACGCGAAGCAGAGAGATAGAATCGCTGCGATCGCGAAGATATAGTCCGAACCTCATGGTAACATGAGGAGATATGCAGAAATGCATATCCGCCTTTCAAAAGAAAGGTCAGAAAAGTAACAGAATTGAGCGTAATCCCTTGCCAATTAAATGTTGGCCTGCATGATAGATTAACGAGATCGGCACTGTCTCGGGATAGAACTCGGCGAAACTATCATTCTGGTGATTAGGCCAGAGACCTCTAGTGGGAAGAGTAGACCCCGTGGAGCTTTACTGCAGTCTGCTGCTGTGATATATAGGTGATTGTATAGCGTAGGCAGGAAACGTAGAAGCCCACTCGTAAGAGACAACAACATAAAAATGTTGTTGCTTTATTGAGTGGAGTTGCCAATGTAACACTGCCCTTTCATCTGTATATCGCTAATCCCAACATAGAACTATACTGAGAAGCAAAGACAGTGTGCTTTGCGCATTTGTCATTCAACTGAGTATGGTATGTATTTGGGTGACAACAGCAGTTGGGCAGTTTGGCTGGGGCGGTACGCCTTTGAAAAGATATCAAAGGCCCTCTAAGTTCGACTCATCTCGGTCAGAAATCGAGAGTAGAGTGCAAACGCAAAAGTCGGATTTATTGGATTCTGGACAACAAAGAATCCAATCGCGAAAGCGTGAGTTAGCGATACGCACGTCGGCGTAGATAGCTGCGTGTGGTATGAGAAAAGCTACCCCGGGGATAATGGTGTCGTAGCGGGCGAGAGTTCTTGTCCGCACTCTTCCTATCTTGCGTTGAGGAATATCGTCCCAGATAGAGAACACTATGTTCAATGACAAAAACTGGGTAGCTTCTGAGCAAGAAAACAATCTAGCCAAGGGTATGTAGAGTGTGGAGGACAGATCGACCCCGTGTGTTGCGGCGTCGCTGTCGGCTGGGCCTCACCTGGCTGTGCAGAAAGCTTTTTTTTAAAAAGCCTGCATGCAGCCAAGGGTGCCGGAGTTCACGGATTAAAAGGCCACCTTAGCTGGGTTCAGAACGGCGTGAGCCAGTTTGGTCTATATCTGCTAGAGGTGTTGCTGTCTGAGAGGAAGGAAGGATAAGTACGAAAGGAACATCTTTCCGTGGCCTCTGGTGTACCAGTTGTCCGATAGGGCATTGCTGGGTAGCTACGCCATAGTTGATAGTCCCTGAAAGCATCTAAGGGATAAGCAACTCTCAAAAATAGACAGCTTGGCGCGAGTAGACGACTCGATATGGAACAAGGATGTAAGTGCCGAGGCAACGAGGCATTCAGTCCATTGTTTCCTAAGCCTATGCTAGCCTTTAAATTTCTGGACCTATGACTTTTTAATATTTTTAGAAAAAATGCTAACAATTCTTTATAACAACCCTATCAATAAAAAAGAGTAAGGGAAGTTTACTTTATATAGGGATAGCATAATTAAAATTAATAAAATTCGTTTAAAAGTATTTAGTTATAAATATATTAATCGTCATTTGTCGTAAAAAAGTAATTATATAATAGAATAGCAAAATCTTTATTAATAGTAAAGGATATATAACAGAGATATAGCCATTTGATTATGGGTTGGGTGTGGTAAACCTATACATTTTTGGCTATTTAATTATTGTGGGGTGTGTGGAATGAAGAGAAAGATGCACAACTGTGGAGACGGTTTTAAAGGTTATATCGTCAAAGCCAAAGGTATTGAGTTTTGTGGATTCTGTGGAAAAGAGATTAAAAGCAAGTAAATATTTTTGTATAGAAATCTTTATTTATTTCTATTTTTTTATATTTTAATTAGATTCGAAAGGTGCCATGCAGTGCAACCGTCTGATACCAGCTTAGCTGGTATTGGAGGAAGCTCTGTCCACCCGTATTGCATGAACTAAGTTTTTTACTTAGTTCGTGGTTGAGAAACCACATCTGAGAACAGAAACGACATCAGTCCCAGACTGATCGATGATGTCTGGTTTATCCCTGAAAAGGGAGGCTGAATGAAACGGCTCAGAATGCAGGGTGCAAGTTTTAAAAACGCGAAGACAAATGGTTGCAGCTTACTGAGGATCGACAATTAGTCGTGAAGTGGCTAACAGAAGACAGGCTACTGCCATGACACCCGAAAAATCTCTTAGTTCTAAGAATAACACTATCAATACCTAAAAGTCATTGATAATATTTAACAAATTACATGAAATTGTATAAATTGAACCTATAATCTTTAGAATTTTATTTTGAAGTTCTTTGAAAACCCACTTTTGTGAAATGAAAGGAAGAACTTCGAAAGAAATCAATATCTTGGGTTACAAAGGGGATTTCATTTCTTCAATTTCTTTCCCAACCATTCAGGAATAGGTACAGAATATTTCTTCATTACTGCAGCGAATCTTTCAGGAAAATCTAATTTGAAAACATCTATTTCTGGAATATCTTCTGCTTTTATTGATATAGTTTTATAAGAGCCTCTGTAATTTGTAGTGAATATGATTGCCTCACTTGGATATGATGGTTTCAAAAAACCGCCATTATGTTTTGTAATTATAATTCCAGAGTGCGGTAGATAGAAATCCTTTGCTTCCTCAACAAAAGCCAAAATCTCACTAGCTATGTTGAAGCTTTCACTTTTTAATTTTCCTTGTACCCATATTCGATCACTCATCTCAAATGATCTATCTCCAAACTCGCCTTTGAATTTGCATTTCTTAGATAATCTCCCAGTTCCTTTTCCAAATTTTCCACTGACATAGCATCTTTCAGCCTGATAAAATGATAGTCCATCAAAATTTCCGCTTGCATTGCATTTGTTAGCTCCATGAAATGATTCATTGCCAAAATTTCCGCTTGCATTGCACAGTTCAGCTTTATAAAATGCCCAAGGTCCGAATTTTTCTTGCACAACATAAAGTTCTTTACATCCATATCCAAAATAAGCCATTCCAGCAAGTTCATAACAATGAAAAATTCCAGCAACCATGCCCAAGAATTTTTCCTCTTCTTCGCTTTCCGGTTTATAACTCTGAATTTGTTCTATTAAATTAGAAGAATAAGATACTTGTTGGGCTAATTCTCTCATACCTTCAATATCCTTTATTTTATTCACTTTTTTCATCGCTTCAGTCAAATTCATAGTCATTCTATAATATATCTATGTTTAAAAACCTTCTCAACATCAATTATAAAAACACTGACGTTAATATTTAATTATGAAAATAAAATGGATTAGGGCATTTGACAACATAGAGAAGCAGATTAATGCGACACTTGCAGCAATGACTCTGTTTTTAGTATTTTATGCAATTTATGGATATATTGACTTATGGATTGCACCGATAATACAGATAATCTGTTTATTTTCAGCTGTTTATTTCCTTATCTTTTCATTGCTGCTGACCAACAAGTGGATCAACAAAAAATACAAATAAAAAGTTTTGGAATATAATAAAAGTGGTATCTATGGCAGAAAAAGAAAAAACTTATTTACCGCAGTCAACAGCTGGTTTAATCCGATACTTTGATGCAGAAGAAGGGATTGAAATAAAGCCAGAACATGTTGTAATAGCTTGCATAGCCTTTAGCTTCATTGTTCTTGCTCTGAAGTTTTTGGTGTAAGAATTAGATTACTTGATTTTTAATACTTCTCTATCAAAATTTTATTCATGCAAAAGATATTGCTTGGCCCAGCTGGGTCTCCTGCCGCTTCAACATTGGAAGGAGTAGACAAAGTTAAGTCATTAGGACTTCAGGCAATGGAGGTTCAATTCTCTCATGGCATAAAAATGTCTTTACAGTTAGCAAGGCAGGTTGGCGAAGAAGCAAAAAATCAAAAAATTTATCTTAGCGTTCATGCACCATATTTCATTAATCTTGCGTCAGAAGATAAAAAAAAGAGAAAAGAGTCAAAACAAAGAATTTTAGATTCTTGTGAAAGGGCTAATTTTTTTGGAAAATCTCGTGTTGTTTTTCATCCTGCATATTTTGGTAAGTTTGATAAAGATGAGTGTTACGAAGTAGTCAAGGAAGAAATTTTAGATATGATGGATATAATAAAGAAAAATTCATGGGACGTTGAGCTTGCTCCAGAAACAACAGGAAAGCACTCTGCATTCGGCAGCCTTGATGAAATAATAAGATTGTCAAAAGAAACGAAGTGCAATTTGTGTATAGATTGCGCTCACATCTATGCAAGGAATGGTGGAAAAATAGATTATTCAGAAATTTTTGATAAAATAAAAATTCTCAAAAAGAAAGAATTGCATTTTCATTTTTCTAATATAAATTTTTCATCCAAAGGAGAATTAAATCATCTCAATCTTGACAGCAAACCAGCTTTCGAGCCGTTTGCAAAAGAGTTATTGAAAAGAAAAATAGATGCAACCATAATTAGCGAATCGCCTGTAACATGGCAAGACAGCTTAAAGATGAAGAAAATCTTTGAAAGGTTAGGATATAAATTTAATCAAAATCAATAAATGATAAAAATAGCTGAATAAACTCCTTAAATTATGTAATGGTGAAAATAATGAAAATATTGGTCACAGGCGGATGTGGATTTATCGGCTCTTCATTAGTTAAAAGATTATTGAAAGATCATGATGTCGTTGTTTTAGATATCTCAGCTTGTAAGAGCACAGAAGTTCAATTCATGAAAGGAGATGTTAGAAAAAAAGAAGATGTTGAAAAAGCAATTCATGGTTGTGAATTTGTTTTTCATCTTGCAGCGCAGATAGATGTTCAGGAATCAATAAAAGACCCTGATAAAGATTATGATATCAATGTTAATGGCACTCGCACGGTTGTTGAGGCATGTAAAAGATTTGGAGCAAAAATAATATTTCCATCAACAGCAGCAGTTTATGGCAATGCAGAAGTTCCTGTAAAGGAAGATGCAGAAAAAAAGCCTATGTGTCCATATGGGCAAAATAAACTTTTTGCAGAACAAATATGCCAAGAGATTGATCATTTTATAATCAGGCCGTTCAATGTTTATGGTCCTGGCGGTAAGGGTGTGATACCAAAGTTTTGTGAAAGAATAATGAATGATCAAGAAATATTAATTACAAATCCTAGAAGTACAAGAGATTATATTTTTATTGATGATGTCATAGATGCATTTATTCTCGGATTAAAATACAACGGTATATACAATGTCGGATCTGGAAAAGAAACAAGATTAGATGAGATTGTAAAAATAATTGAAAAACTTACAGGAAAAAAAGCAAAAATAAAATATGGTAAGCCTCTTCATGAAATAGAAAGAAGCGTTGCAGATATAACAAAGATAAAAAAGCTGGGGTGGAGACCAAAAACATCTTTAGAAGAAGGAATCAAGAAAACTTTAGGATTAATATAAATAACATAAACTAATTTCAAATGTGTTGTCTACAAAACTTGATAAAAATAATTGAAAAATAGTAATTTTCTCATTTTTTGCTGCATGGATTTTTCTTGCTTGCAAAGATTTTTCAATTGCAGAAAGCAGATTGAAAAATTTGTTCAA
>Ga0123519_10015393_pt1 | contig 10742 bp, 7 predicted proteins | sample YelNatPaOPRAMG02_FD_87396 | JGI IMG/M metagenome (GOLD analysis project Ga0123519, IMG submission 87396) | Hot spring microbial communities from Yellowstone National Park - Yellowstone National Park OP-RAMG-02 (version 2) | ecosystem: Environmental > Aquatic > Thermal springs > Hot (42-90C) ...
TAACAGTAATTAATATAGAGAAAATCTTGAAAACTACTGATGGGGTATCAAATACTGTAAACAGCAGTACAGGTAAAGCTATTCCGAAACTCATTGAAGAAACAGATACATAGCCTGTTATAAGAAGCATGGCAAGAAAAACTACCACACACGACAGGGTCAGTAACGGATTGAGAGCAAGAAGGGTGCCAACGGTACAGCCCACACCTTTACCGCCTCTGAAGCCTGCAAAAACCGGGTAGATATGTCCGGTTATTGCCGCAATGCCATTCAGAATCTGAAGGTTTATTAGTGTACTGCTGCCTTTGTCGGCGAGGGCAAAAAAAACCGGCAGCGAAGCCGCAAGCCATCCCTTGGTAATATCAATAACCAGTACCGGGATGCCCGTTTTCCATCCAAGTACTCTTATTACATTTGTTGCTCCGGCATTACCGCTGCCGTAATTCCTGATGTCAATCCCGTGAAATAGCTTTGATACCCATATTGCAGTAGGAATTGAACCAAGGAGGTATCCGGCTAAAACTGTCAGAAAAATGTATAAAATATTCATTGCACTAATGCACTAAACTGACAGCTCAAATTTACACAATAAGTTTATCATATTATCGGTCCTGAAAAGGCAAGTTTTTCAATATCAGGATCGGAAGATATGAATTTGAAATTATTGTTAAATTTTATTGCCAGTTCTTTTGCTGCTGATTCCCATTTTTCGGATGTTTCCCATTTCTTTCTCGGATCGAGAAGAGTGTCGTCAACGTCTTTAACGTGAACAGGGATACTCAGGTTGAAAACCGGCAATGTATAAAACTCTTCATAAAGTATTGAGCCATCGAGTATTGAGTTAATTATTTTTCTTGTTGACGGCAGGTCTATTCTTTTACCGGTTCCGTAGGGGCCTCCAGTCCATCCGGTATTTACAAGCCATGCACTTGTTTGATGTTGATCTATTTTCTCCATCAGTTTTCTGGCGTATATTACAGGATCAAGCATCAGAAATGCGGCTCCGAAGCATGAAGAGAATGAAGGAACAGGTTCCTTTATTCCTCTTTCGGTTCCCGCAACCTTGGCCGTGTATCCGCTGAGAAAGTAATACATTGTCTGCTCTCTGTTAAGTCTGCTAACAGGCGGCAGAACTCCGAAAGCATCTGCTGTGAGAAATATTACAGTCTTTGCATGACCTGCCCTTGAAACGGGTTTTACTATATTCTTTATATGGTAGATTGGATAAGAGACCCTGGTATTTTCTGTTTTTGAAGCATCGTCAAAATCAATCGAGCCGTCGGGTCGTACCACCACATTTTCGAGCAGGGCATCCCGTTTTATTGCATTGTATATGTCGGGTTCGTACTCTTTCCTGAGGTTAATGCATTTTGCATAACATCCTCCTTCAAGGTTGAAAATACCTTCATCATCCCATCCGTGCTCATCGTCGCCTATAAGAGCTCTTTCAGGGTCGGTTGAGAGTGTCGTTTTACCTGTTCCTGAAAGTCCGAAAAAGAGTGCGACATCTCCTTTTTTTCCGACATTTGCAGCACAATGCATTGAAGCAATTCCTTTTAAAGGAAGAAAATAATTCATCACCGAAAAGATTCCCTTTTTCATTTCCCCTCCGTACCATGTACCGCCTATCAGGGTCATTTTTTCCGTAAGGTTGAACAGAATAAAATTTTCAGAATTCAGGCCTTGTATCTTCCATCTGGGGTTTCTGGTTTTTGAGGCGCAGAGAACCACATACTCAGGCTTATAATTTTTAAGTTCTTCTTCATCCGGTCTGATGAACATGTTTTTGACATAGTGTGCCTGCCATGCTATTTCTGTTATGAACCTCACATTCAGTCTTGAGTTTTCACTGGCACCACAAAAGCAATCCACGATGAAGAGTCTTTTTCCTGACAGTTGCCGGGCTGAAAGATTTTTGCAGTAATCCCACACTTCATAGCTTACTGGTTTGTTGTCGGAAGATAGTGCACGTTCTGATTTCCACCATACTGTATTGCGTGAGGTGTCGTCGAGAACTACAAATTTATCCTTGGGCGATCTGCCGTGAAAAACCCCTGTATCAACTGCCACTGCACCTGTGTTTGTTACCGTGCCTCTTTCAAATCCTTCGAGGTCATCGCGTGTCTCTTCCCTGAACAGCAGATCATAAGAAGGATTGTAAATAATTTCTTTTACGTCTGTTATTCCGTATCCGGTAAGCTCTTCTGCTGTTATCATTTTTTATTTTAATGATTGAGAGCACTAAGCTACAAAATATAATCCGGTTTTTAAATTAGAATGTCCCGGGCTGACAAGCCGCGGGACATTTCTTGCTATTGAAACGAATAACCTCTTACCGGGTATATTTAATTGAAGCCTGTGCTGCTGCCAGTCGTGCGATGGGAACTCTGAACGGTGAGCAGCTTACGTAAGTAAGTCCGGTTTTGTAGCAGAATTCCACTGAAGCTGGGTCACCACCCTGTTCGCCGCATATTCCTATTTTAAGGTTTGGCCTTGTAGCACGGCCTTTGTCTACCGACATTTTAACCAGCTGGCCTACACCTTCCTGGTCTATTGTCTGGAAAGGATCTGCAGGCAGCAGCTTTTTGTCGAGGTAGTCGTGCAGGAAGGCACCGGTATCGTCACGGCTGAAACCGAAAGTCATCTGTGTAAGGTCATTTGTTCCAAACGAGAAGAATTCAGCTGTTTTAGCCATTTTGTCCGAGAGCAGGCATGCTCTGGGGATTTCGATCATGGTGCCGTATGCGTAATCTATTTTATCGAGGCTGTATTTTTTGCATACTTCAGCATATACTTTATCGGTGATCTTCTTTGTAAAATCGAGTTCTGACACATCGCATGTTACCGGCACCATTATTTCGGGGTGCGGTTTCTTTCCGTCCTTTATAAGTTCGGCTGTAGCTTCGAAGATTGCCCTTATCTGCATTTCAGATATTTCGGGGTATGTAATACCCAGTCTGACACCTCTGTGGCCCATCATCGGGTTTGACTCATGAAGAGCCTCACCGCGTTTTGCAACTTCTTCGGGCTTAATACCGAGGGCTTTTGCCAGTTCAGCCTGTTTTTCGGGGCTTTGTGGCACGAATTCATGCAGGGGTGGGTCGAGCAGACGGAATGTGACAGGCAGGCCGTCCATAACAATAAGAGTTGCTTTTACATCCTTTTTAACATAGGGGAAGAGTTCCTCAAGGGCTTTACGGCGTTCGGCTTCGTTGTTGCTGAGAATCATCTTACGCAGCAGGAAGAGTGGCTCTTCCGACCCTTTCCCGTAGAACATGTGTTCGGTACGGAATAGTCCGATACCTTCAGCTCCGAAATCGCGGGCCAGTTTGGCATCTTCGGGTGTGTCGGCATTAGTGCGTACGCCCAGTTTCCGGTATTTGTCCACCAGTTTCATAAAATCCCTGAACCTCGGATTTTCTGTGGCATCCATCAGTTTCAGAGCTCCGGTATAAACATTTCCTCTGGTACCGTTCAGCGTGAGAATATCACCTTCTTTAATGACTATGCTGGTTCCATTGACTTTTGCTGTCTTGTGCTCAGCGTCAACTATCAGTCCGCCAGCGCCAACCACGCAGCATTTGCCCCATCCGCGGGCAACAAGAGCGGCGTGTGATGTCATGCCTCCGCGTGCAGTAAGTATTCCTACGGCAGCGCGCATGCCTTCAACATCTTCCGGGTTGGTCTCTTCGCGGAGAAGAATAACCTTTTCTCCTTTGCGGGCCCATGCCACAGCATCATTGGCAGTAAATACCACCTTCCCTACTGCAGCCCCCGGCCCTGCGGGCAGGCCTTTTACAATGGGCTTGACTTTCTTTTCTTCTTCAGGATCGCATATCGGGTGCAGAAGCTCATCTAACTGGGCAGGATCGAGCCTCAGCACAGCAGTTTTCTCATCAATAAGTCCTTCTTCAAGCATATCCATTGCCATGTTCAGAGCAGCCGTACCTGTGCGTTTCCCTACACGGCACTGCAGCATGTAAAGCTTGCCTTCCTGAATGGTAAACTCAATATCGAGCATATCGCGGTAGTTCTTCTCGAGAATATCACGTATCTCGCACAACTCCCTGTATGTTTCAGGCATAGCCTCCTCCATGCTTGGCAGATGCTTGTTCTGCTCATTCTTGGTGGCATTGTTAAGTGGATTCGGCGTTCTGATGCCTGCAACAACATCTTCTCCCTGTGCATTTATAAGCCATTCACCATAAAACTGGTTCTCACCTGTTGCAGGATTTCTTGTAAAAGCAACACCTGTTGCTGATGTATTGCCCATATTGCCGAATACCATTGCCTGTACGTTTACTGCAGTACCCCAGTCGTCGGGAATACCTTCAATCCGGCGGTACGACACAGCCTTTTTCCCGTTCCAGCTTTTGAAAACAGCCTGGATACCTCCGATAAGCTGTTCTTTTGCATCATCAGGGAAAGGCTTTCCGAGAACTTCCTTTACCTTTTCCTTGAACTTCTCTGCCAAATACTTAAGGTCTTCTGCACTAAGGTCTGTGTCCGATTTGTACCCTTTTTTCTCCTTGTACTCGTCGAGCATCTCATCGAGCTGCTTCCTGATACCTTTTCCTTCAGGAGGTTCAATACCTTCGGCTTTCTCCATCACAACGTCGGCATACATCATAATCAGACGGCGGTATGAATCCCATACAAACCTCGGATTGTTGGTCTTTTTTATCAGACCCGGAATAGTTGCCGAACATAAACCTATATTCAGTACTGTATCCATCATGCCCGGCATAGACCTCCGTGCACCTGAACGGCATGAGACAAGCAAAGGATTCTCAGGATCCCCGTACTTCATGCCCATAATTTTTTCAGTCTTCTTCATAGCTTCCCAGACGTCATCCATCAGCCCGTCAGGAAGTTTGCAATTATTGGCATAATACTCTGTGCAGACTTCGGTAGTGATGGTGAAACCTGCCGGAACCGGTAGTCCAAGCAGACACATCTCTGCAAGATTGGCACCTTTACCACCAAGCAGGTTCTTCATTTCAGCATTACCTTCTGCAGTTTTATTTCCAAATGTGTAAACTCTCTTAGTTTTTGACATAATCATATCTGTTTGATTGTTAATTAAATGTTTTCTGAAAAGCACCCGCAAAGTTAAATATTTAAATGAAATTCAGAAATCCGAAAAGCAATTTGTTGTAAATTTGTTGATTCTTTAATCTTTTTTAACTACGCGGTATCCCAGACTTTCAATACCTTTTATTATTTCTCCGACGTCAAAATGTATACCTTTAATTTCCACCCTGCCTGTTTTAAAGTCAGCAACAACGTGAGAGACCCCGGCTTTTGAGCAAACGCTGTTTTCAATATTCAGCCGGCAATTATTGCAGCTCATGCCTTCAACGGTTAATATTGTGGTTTCCACACCGTCTGATGGTGAGATATTTTGAACTTTTTTCCCGGAGAAAAATTTCAACAGGTATTTTCTCACCAGTGCATTAAAAATGAGTAATGCAAGGATTACTGCTGATAAGATACTAACCCATGCCGGTAAAATTTCATGATTATGTCCTTCATGGATTAAGTGAACGGGAGGAACGAACCATCCGGCAGGCAGTAAATAGTCGATTATTGTACCTGCAACAAGAGCTCCTGTAATTATAGCTGCCAGATAACCAATAAGGGTCTTTTTTCCCATTTCTTTACCTATCATGGTTATTGTTGCTGCATTGGTTGCCGGGCCAGCCATAAGCAGAACCAGTGCAGCACCCGGTGACAGACCTTTAAGCATGAGTACAGCGGCTATCGGAACAGATGCTGTGGCACATATATAAACAGGTATGGCAGCAACCAGCATCAGAATCATCCCGGCAAAATTACCCGGCAGCTTATCAGCAAAATAATTATCCGGCACAACAACCGAAATTAATCCTGCAATAAGAAGTCCGACAATAAGCCAACCCGCAATATCCTGCATGAACTCAATAAAGGGATACCTGAAAAGTTCTTTGACTTTCGGTAGAAATCCCGATGGAATTTCACGTAAACCGGCAGGTCCGTTTTTAACAACACTTTCATCATTTTTAATTATTTTTCTTGTCAGCAATCCGCCAGACAATCCTGTCAGAAAAGCAACAACAGGTCTGATAATTGCGAAAGGTAATCCCAGTAACGACCATGTAATCATAATAGAATCGGCACCTGTCTGCGGAGTGGATATCAGAAATGACACGGTTGATGACCTCGATGCACCATGTCTGTAAAATGCCAGCCCGGTGGGTATAACCCCGCAGGAACATAATGGAAGGGGAACTCCTATAAGTGATGCATTGAATATAGACCGGAAATTACTTCCTCCGAGATATTTTATTACCTTTTTTCCCGGAATCAGAATGTGCATCAGCCCGGCAAAGAAAAATCCCAGCATCAGATAAGGCGACATTTCAAGAAAAATAGTTACCAGCTCAGTTCCGAATTTTATCAGATAATTCATATTAAATATTTGTTATTCAATTAAATATACAGTCATTCTTATTTTCACTCATGAAGAAATGGCTATTTCCTTACTGTCAGGTATAAAAACATTATTCACACATAAAATATTTCTCAATATATAAACAAAATTAACTCAGTTGAGTTTAACCTGAACCATAAAAAAACTAAGCTCTTGGATGAAACATAACAAGTGTATCTCTCAGGAAACTTCTGTCGATATGGGTGTAGATTTCCGTTGTAAGTATTGATTCGTGACCCAGCATCTCCTGAACGGCCCTGAGGTCAGCTCCGGCTTCAATCAGATGAGTGGCAAAGGAATGCCGTAATGTGTGTGGACTTATTTTTTTGCGTATCCCTGCTTTTTGTGCAAGTTCCTTTATGATTGTGAATACCATAACACGCGTAAGTTTCTTTCCTCTTTGATTCAGGAAAACAATATTTTCATCATGTATAACCGGAAGCCTTCTTCGTTGTTCAAGATAAAGCTCTATTGCTTTCAGCGCCTTGCTGCCTGCAGGCACCATTCGTTGTTTATTACCTTTACCTGTAATAGTCAGAAAGCCGTCAGCCTTGTGAATATCGGTAAGCTTCAGGTTTACAAGTTCAGAAACTCTTAATCCTGCACCATAGAGAGTCTCAATAATTGCTTTGTTTCTGTGACCCTGTGGCTTGCTGAGATCAATTGCTTCAATAAGCTTTTCAATCTCCGATATTGACAGTACTTCAGGAAGGTGAAACCCGATCTGGGGCGATTCAATAAGCTCTGACGGATTGTCGGTTATTATCTCTTCAATCAGCAGATATTTGAAAAACGCCCTGATGCCCGAAATCATCCTTGCCTGAGTCCTCGGGTTGGGATTATTCGAATTCAGCCATACGATATAGTCTTTCAAATCGTTATACGTAATATCAGCAGGCAATTTATTTCTTTCATTAACTGAAAAATAATCCCTCAGACTTGAGATATCGTGAAGATATGCTTCAATACTGTTGGGTGATAATGATTTTTCAAGCCTCAGATAAATTTCAAAATCCTTTATGGCATCACTCCAGTTTATTCCAGATGACATACGGAATTTATTTAATTGTTTTGCCGTTTATAATTAAGCCGCATATTAATAAACATTGACATAAAATTATTAAAAGGTAAATGTTATGGATTTTTTGCGCTATTTTGCATTTTGAAACAAAATTAATTGGAAGTAAAATTAATCATTAAAATTCCGGAAATGAAAATTCAGATAATAAACGGCCCCAATCTTAATCTCCTGGGTAAACGGGAACCCGAAAAATACGGGTATACATCATTTGAAGATTTTCTGGTGAATTTACGCAGAAAATATCCTTTGATTGAAATTGAATATTTTCAGTCGAATGTTGAAGGTGAGATAATTAACAGGATTCATGAGACAGGATTTACTTATGACGGTATAATACTTAATCCTGGAGGTTATACGCATACGTCTGTTGCTATAGCCGATGCGGTATCAGCGGTTAAATGTCCTGTAATTGAAGTGCATATTACAAATGTAGCTGCACGCGAAGAATTCAGGCATAACAGCCTTGTTGGCAGATTTTGCCGCGGCAGTATAATCGGACTCGGGCTTCTTGGTTACACGCTTGCGGTTGAAGCTATTATTCAGTTATCAAAATCAGAATGATGAACAGAAAAAGAACAAAAATAGTAGCTACAATTTCTGACAAAAGATGTGAGCCTGAATTTATACGGGCTCTGTTCGAAGCTGGTATGGATGTGGTAAGAATTAATTCAGCGCATCTTGATATTGAGGGAGCCGTAAGGATTATCAGAAATACTCGTCAGGTATCCGACAGGATAGCAATTATGATAGATACAAAAGGCCCTGAGATAAGGACAACCTTATGTGATGCACCGATATATCTGAAAAAAGGGGAAATTGTAAAAATTACCGGTGAACCCGCAAAAAAAACAGAGCGGGGAAACATATTCGTAACTTACCCTGATTTCGCTCTAGAAATACCCGAAGGGTCTTCGGTGTTAATTGACGACGGTGAAATTGAACTGAAAGTTACCGGGAAAAAAGGCAATTCTCTTGAATGTGCCGTTATTAACGATGGTGTACTTGGTTCAAGGAAAAGCGTAAACGTGCCGTCTGTTAAAATTAACCTTCCTTCTGTCACGCCAAAAGACAGGTTGTTTATTGAGATGGCAATAAAAGAAGATATCGAGTTTATAGCTCATTCATTTGTACGCAGCCGGCAGGATATTCTCGACGTAAAGGCAATCCTTGAAAAAGGAGGAAGCGAAATTAAAATAATTGCAAAGATTGAAAATCAGGAAGGTGTTGATAATATTGATGAAATCCTTGATGAGGCTTACGGCATAATGGTGGCAAGGGGCGACCTGGCAATAGAGATACCATACGAGAAGGTTCCGGGCATACAGCGAATGATAATAGACAAATGTATAATTAAAAGAAAGCCGGTAATTGTCGCTACACAAATGCTCCAGACGATGATTAACAACCCCCGCCCGACACGCGCTGAAGTAAATGACATCGCAAGCGCAATATATTCCCATACCGATGCAATGATGCTTAGCGGAGAAACTGCTAGCGGAAAATACCCTGTTGAAGCAGTGCGGACTATGACCAAAGTTGCCATGGAAGTTGAAAACGATACCGAAAACTATCTGGATATTCCGTCAAGTACGCACGCAGGTGAAATCTCCGGCCATCTTGCCAGAATTGCTGTCGAAACCTCGGCCAAGGTAGGGGCTAAAGGCATTATTGCCGATACAGTTGAGGGCCGCACAATAAGGGATATGGCAGCTTTCAGGGGAAAGAGCCTTATTCTTGCCCAGTGCTACAGGAAAAGAACAATGAGAGAACTTGCTCTTTTATACGGAGTATATGCCGACTACCAGGAAAAAAAGAAATCAGTCGACATGTTCATTTATACTGCTCTCGAAAAACTGACCGGGCAACACAATCTGCAGGATGATGATATTGTTATTATTCTTGCAGGTAATTTCTCGGCTGGCAGAGGTTTTTCTTTCATTGAAGTGGGAACTCTTGATTATCTGAAAAACAGAGTCACTTATTTCTGAAATATTATATGGAAATGGCTTGATTTTTGTTGTATTTTAACGAAATATGATAGATAAATGCTGAAGCTTTTTACTCTGATTTTCTGGTTGGTGGTTCATCCTGTCCATGTTACCCTTCTGAGTATTGAATACTCAGGGGAAAAAAGATTATTTGAAGCTTTCCTGAGAATCTATTATGACGATTACATGCTTGATTATAAATTACTTACAGGAAATGAATGGAAATTTAATATAAACGGGAACAAAGAAGAAGCTATAATATATTTAACAGGTTATCTGAAAGAAAGAGTACAATTGAAATCAGGAAAAGCATCATTCGATTTAATAATTAATGATATAAATCTTTCCGATAACGAGTTAAATATTTATATGCAGTTTAAATCTGATGGAAAATCAAAGGGCTTTACCGTAAGAAACTCTATTCTTGCTGATATTTATAACGACCAGTCGAACCTTTTAATTTTCCGTTATGAGGATTTTGAAGAAGGGGTAAAACTAACCCCTGAAAAACGTGAACACGAGTTTGATATTAAAAAGTCCCTGATTAATTGATTATGAAAAGAATATTCATAGCTGCAGCCTTACTGATTTCATGTATATTAAACCTGAATGCAACTCATAACAGGGCAGGGGAGATAACTTATGTGCAGCTGTCAGCCCTTACTTATGAGTTTACCATTACGACCTTCACCTATACACTTAGTTACGCCGACAGGCCTCAGCTTCCTATTGAATGGGGAGATGGCACTTCATCAATCGCTCCCAGGGTTGAAATAGTGATGCTTCCGAATTATTACAGGAAAAACGTATATAAAATTAACCATACTTTCCCCGGTCCCGGAGTGTATGATGTAGTTGTGCAGGATCCAAATCGTAATTACGGCGTAAAGAATATTCCAAACTCGGTAAATGTAGTATTTTCTATCAGGACAAAACTAATTGTGAATCCAGCCATGGGAATGAACAGCACACCTGTTCTGCTTAATCCGCCTTACGATAAAGCAGCAAAAGGTTACCTTTTCATACATAACCCGGCTGCATTTGACCCCGATGGTGACAGTCTTTCCTATAAACTAACCGTATGCACAAGGGAAAACGGGAAACCCATTGAAAATTATACTTTCCCCCCTGCAACACATAAATTTTACGTTGATTCAATATCAGGCGACCTTGTATGGGATGCCCCTGCCGACACGGGAAA
>Ga0123519_10015396_pt1 | contig 10741 bp, 7 predicted proteins | sample YelNatPaOPRAMG02_FD_87396 | JGI IMG/M metagenome (GOLD analysis project Ga0123519, IMG submission 87396) | Hot spring microbial communities from Yellowstone National Park - Yellowstone National Park OP-RAMG-02 (version 2) | ecosystem: Environmental > Aquatic > Thermal springs > Hot (42-90C) ...
AACAGGCGTTAAATGCTTTAAATGTTTCTCCTATCACGGTTTTTGTTTCTGTTGACGGCGAGGTTTTGGTTGGCACGCAAGGATCATTTGATTACAAAGATTCAATCAAAAATGTAAATTTCAATGTTCAATTTGCCCTGAAATTTACAGACATCAATAAACCAGCGGTTATTGAAGCGCCGCAAGATGCCGTTGATATTATGCAGGCATTGGGAGCGCAGTTTGGAGGCGCTGGAGCCCCTTTGCCTGAAAAAAAATAAACATCGATTAGATTAGATGATTTGTTTTTGGAGAAGTGTTCCAGATTAAATCGAATAATCCGATTAATGTTTCTGTTGCACATTTATCTTCAATCAGTATCACAAACATGTTTTCCGTTGAAATAATCGCTGTTTTACTGCCGTAAATATTGATAATCGAGTTAGAAAAAATATTGCTATTTTTGAAAAATTTTATCTCACAGAATTCTTTTTTAATTAATTCCGTTGATGATTTAAGGGCTTCTGCGCTGGTTAAGATTTTAATCGGTATTTTTTTTAATATTCTGCGTTTTGTATACGATAAAAAATAATCTTTTAATTTTTTTGTTGTTATAAACGGCGGCAGAATTGTACGTATTGGTCTATTTTCAGCAAGCATCGTTTCATAGATATATATGATTGCGTTTTCTCCTTCTAAAAGGTTTATGGAAGGTTTTAAATGATATGATGTTTTTAATGTTTCCAGCGAAGATATATTTTCCGCGAATTCATTTATTTTTGCCGCAATTTCAGAATGCTGATGCTTTATATAATTTAAAATTCTTCGCGGTTCAATAGCCGTATAATATTTTATATTTTTTTTCTTTAACTCCATCAAATATCCTTTTTTCTTCAATTTTTCTATTAGGGCATAAGCGGTTGATCTTTGTATGTTTGCCTCTTTTGCTATAGTGCTGATCGGATTTGTGCCGAGTTTCAAATTTGCCAAATACAGCAGAGCTTCTTTTTCAGCAAGTCCTATTGATTCCAAAATATGTTGTATGTTTGCTGTAAGCGGCATATTTGTCTATCAAAAGGGAATAAAAGTATAACGATTGAATCTTTTTATCAATTATTTATTGTTGATACAAATTAACAACATTGATGTTTTTATCAGTAGAATTTCATGAAGGTGTTAGTTTATTTTAATTTAATAAAAATTTAATCTGCATATATTATTTTGATTTCATGAAATTTTCAGTTTTGCTGATATTCGCGATTATAAGCTGGGCGTGCGGTATTTTGTTTTTGTCTTTTTTTGAAAGCGCCGCATTTTTTATTTTGATTTTGGCGGTTGTTTTTTGGAAATCAAAAAGCCGAAAAATTGTTTTAATTTTTATTTTGGCCTTTTTGCTCGGATTTTTGAGGATATTTGCTGTCGAATATAAGCATACCGATAATGATATTCCTTTAAATAAAGCGATTTTTTTGTCCGGCGTTGTTTACGATGAAATCGACAGGCGCGATGAATTTATTTTCGCTCCGGTCAATGTAAGGAAAATTAAATACGATAATGTTGAAAGAAATACAGATTTTAACATTTTAATCAAAACGGATCCTTATTTTGTTTTGGAATACGGCGATAATATTGAGCTTAAAGGATTTCTAACTGAACCGCAGGATGACGGCTCCGGTTTTTCATATAAAAACTATTTAAAAAGCAAAGGAATAGATTTTCTTATGTATTCGCCAAAAATTTACATAACTCCCAATAAAAACAGTGGAAGCATTTTTTTGAAAGCAATTATCAATCTGCGGCGGCGGATTTTAGATTCAATAGAAAATGTTTTTAGCGAACCATTTTCAAGTTTTATCGCCGGTCTTTTGATTGGAATGCGAAAGGGGATTTCTCCTGATATTATGCAGAATTTTAATAAGGTTGGACTTACCCATATTCTTGCTATTTCCGGCTGGAATATAACAATTATAATTAGTTTTGCATCAGGACTGTTTTCTTTTTTTGGAAGACGACTTAAGGTTTTATTTTCACTCATCAGCATTTTTATGTTTCTTTTGATTGTTGGATTTTCACCAAGCGTTTTCAGGGCTTCGATAATGGGCGCCATAGGTCTTGCCGCGATTTTTTTCGGAAGGCAAAATTCGGCAAGAACAGCGCTTTTCGCATCAGGTTTTATTATGACTTTGCTGAACCCAAAAATTTTGTTGTTTGATGTAAGTTTTCAACTTTCTTTTTTATCAACAGCAGGTTTGATTTATTTTATGCCAGTTTTATTAAATTTATTCCGCAGTCTCAATGAATTTTTCGGGATACGCGATATATTTTTTTCAACAATCTCATCGCAATTTTTTGTAATGAATATCGGGATAGCATCTTTTAACAGACTTGCTGTTATTGCGCCCGCCGCGAATATTTTTATTTTGCCTTTTATACCTCTGATTATGTTTTTTTCTTTTATTTCTGCAATTATTGGAATAATTTCCGTGCCTCTTGCCAGAATTTTGGCGATTATTCCGATTATGTTTTCAAAATTTATTTTTTTAATATCAGAAATTTTCAGCAAGTTTTCCTTTGCTTATTTTGATGTATATCAAATTCCGAAAGAATTCTATATTCTGCATTTTTTGATTATTTTTTATTTTGTGTGCAAAACAGAAGTTTTTGATTGTTAAATTAGAAAGCGGTGAGGTGCTTCAATCTTGAATTTAAATTTGATTTTTGAGGTTTGCGCGCTTGTTTTACGATAGTTCGAGCATCAGACGCAATATCTTTTATAATTCGATTTTTTTCCTGTGTTAATTCGCTTGAAGTTAATTCCTTCCCATCTCGTTTAACAGCAGTATATTTTCTTAATTTTTTGGGATTGTTATTTGTGTCCGGCCTTTCTTCTCTAAAAAGTTGCATGTAATGCTCGATCAAATGCGCATCGGATCCAGCGCTTAATGTGTCTATATTAAGTTTTTCCGCTTCTATTGCCATTCCCGTTTCTTCGTCAAGAATTTTTTCTCCTCCTGTATATGCAAATAAGGCCTCATGCAGACGCTTCCATTTCTCGTTTTTAAGCTTTGAGCTTCTGCCTTTTAATTTTACAGCTCCTTCCATTTGTTCGCTTTGCCGTATTATATTTTCAAACATCTCAATTATTTCAAGCCCTTCAATTCGTCTTTTTATTGCCGGATTTTCTTTTAAATCTCCGTTTAGTATTAACATCATTGGATTTTGCGCCATTTCAATTTCTTTTAGCCGCTCTTGGCTGATTTTATTATTCGGGTCGATTTTAAGAATTTGTTCATGTATTGATTTTTCCGCTGAAATATTTCCTTGTTCTTGGAATTGTTGAGCTGATTCGCGCAATAACTTTATTTTTACATATTTTTCAAAGTCCGAGACTTTATTTTTTGCTTCTCTTTCAGATTCCGCTTCTTCGATTATATTTTGCGCGTTTTCAGGATTTAATTTTCTTAACAAGGTTATCCTTCCAGATAGATCCAATTCATAAAAATGCGCGTTTTGCCTTTTTGTTTTATCATCAAGCGACTCGAACAATTTTAGAACCGCCTGCCTCAAAGGGTCATCCAATTCAGATTGTTCATAATAACGCTTTAATTCCGCAAGAGATAAGCGTTTAATCCATTCTTTATACGCTTTTGCTGTTTTCGGCGCTATTAATTTGTTTTTTTCAAACTTGCTTACTTTGACCGTGAATTTTTCTCTTATAGAGGCGGTTTCATCAATTTCATGTTTTGCATCGATTAGCATTTGGATTCGATCTTTCAAATGCGCTTCCATAAATGCTTTGCCCATTTTCTTTTGATATTCTTGAGGAAGGGCTTTAAATCGCGCTAAAACATCTTTTCTTATAGGCCAATCAAGGGGAGAATTTTGCATATTTGCCCTTTTTTCCTTAAGACTTAATCTTCTAAATCTTGCTATATATCCATTTTCACCTTCAACGCTTGTTCTAGCTATTAATCCTTCTTCTATCATTCTTTTTGCCTTTTTTTCGAATTCAGCGGTTAAACTTTCATGTTCCTGCAATAGCTTTATGATTTTTTTCTTTTTTTCATAGTCAGCATTCCAAAAATCATAATGGCGCTTTGCTTCTTCTGGTTGGGCTTCAAATACAGCGGCCAATTTTCTGACTTGTTGTTCGCATTGATCAAATGTCTTTAAGCATAATTCTATAAATTCTATATCAAAATTTGGATTGGATACACTTTGCATAGCCGCATTTTTTTCATCAGGACTTAAATATTTGCTTTGATTAACCTTTCCCATGTATTCATCTTTTAATTCTCCGCGCATTTTCTGTATTATCTCTAATTTTGATTTTTTTGTTTTTGCTTCATTAAATTCGTGTTCATATTTAAGCTGTCTTTCGCGCGAAAATTTCATAAAATTCGTCTTCACATCAATTATTGATTCCGAATTTTTATCAATATTCCATTCTCGCAAAAGGGCTTGCTGTTCATTCAAAGACGATTCTTTAAATCTTATTTTCATTGTTTCAATCTCTTCCTCTTTATATTCTCCCGAAGATTCTAATTTTTTCATCAAATCCTCAAACTGGCGCATATTTTGTTCGAGCGCTGGAAGATAATTGTCTCTTTTTTCATGTCTGCGAAGCTTGCTGAATTCTTGCATATGAATCCTTGAATTGCCCACCAGTTTTATCAGTCTATCGCGCAAATCCTGCAAACTTTTTAATTCATCCGGCAAGGCCTCCATATATCTTTTTTTCCCTTCAATGTCTTGCCGCGAAAAATCATCTTTATATTCACGAAGAGTATCCACTTTTCTTGCTTCATCAAATCCAAAAAGTTCTCTATTTGCATCTAATTTCGCGAAATATTCGCGCACAAGATGTATTGTTTCGTCAATAACCCCTTTTATTTCTTGATCTAATATTGAAAGCGCTTCTGTATCGCGGTTTTTTTCTATCCATTCCAATCTAGCAAGGTATTTTTTTTGTTCATCTTCGCTTAAAACATTATCAGCCTGCTGGATTTGTTCCCTGATGTTCATTGCCCTTTTTATAAAATCCTCATTTTCTTCAAATATTGCATCCGCTCCTTTTTTTCCGCCTGCCAATGCTTCTAAATCATCGGATGAAAATTCCTGATTGTCGTCGGCGAAAAATTGCCTAGCTGTGTTTATATTTGCCATGTTGTTTGTTTATAAATTGTTATACAGTGCATGCTGAAAACCCGCAATTTAAACACAAAACACATCCTTCACCCTGTTGCAGTTCAGCGTCGCATTCCGGACATCTGCCATTTTTTAACAATTCCGCTTTGCTGAATGATTTATGCATACGCGTATTAAATTCGTCGGTTATCGTGTGATTATCGCTGATTATCGGCGGCGGTATTATTTCTTCAATTTTTGCTCTTGTTAGAGGTTTTGGCGTCTCCGGTTTGCGAGTTTCCTTTTTTCTATTTACTTTACCGATGTTAAGCACCTGAGATTCGCGGCTTTGATCTCTATAAATTGTTATACCTTTGCATTTGAGTTTATAAGCAAGCCAATATGCGTTTTTTATATCTTCAATTGACGCGTTTGCCGGAAAGTTAATTGTTTTTGAAACGGAGCTGTCCACATATTTTTGGAACGCGGCCTGCATTTTTACATGCCATTCAGGTGTTATATCCTGCGCTACCACGAATATTTTTTTAATTTCTTTCGGAATCCATTTTATATGTTGTATTGAACCGGTATGCGCTATTTCATTTATCAATTCTTGCGAATATAGATTTTGTTTTTTTATCGCCTCTTCAAAATATTTGTTTGTGTAAACAAATTCTGTTCCATCCATCACATTTTTTATATATGAAAGAGCAAAATTCGGTTCTAAACCGCCTGATGCTTCCGCAAGCATGCCGATTGTTCCCGTGGGAGCTATTGATGTGACGCATGCGTTTCTCATTCTAATTCCTTTTTTATCGTGTTCTGACCCTTTGTATGCCGGAAATACACCGCGCGTTTTTGCTAATTCCACAGAATATTTTACTGCGTTTTCCTGAATAAATTTCATTAATTTTTCGCCGAACCGAACGCCTTCATCTGAATTATATGGGATACCAAGTCGATATAGAATATCAGCGAATCCCATTATTCCGAGTCCGATTTTCCGCGTTCTTCTAGTTGCTTCGGCAATTTGCTGGATTGGATAGTGATTTACATCTATTACATTGTCTAAGAAATGTACGCATTTTTCTATTAATTTTTCCAGTTTTTCCCAATCAAGATCTTTTTCATCCGCCGCCACAACTTTATTGAGATTTATTGAACCGAGATTGCATGATTCATAAGGAAGAAGCGGTTGTTCTCCGCATGGATTCGTCGCTTCAATCTCGCCAAGATGTTTTACGGGACTTCTTCTGTTTATTTCGTCTATGAATATTAATCCCGGATCTCCGTTTTTCCACGCGTTTGCCAGTATTATGTCAAAAACCATTTGCGCGGGAAGCGTTTTTACAATTCTTTTACTGCGCGGATTAATCAATTCGTATTCTTCATTTTTTTCCAATGCTTCCATAAATTTATCAGTTACAGCCACAGAAATATTGAAATTTGTGAGAGAAGACATATCTGATTTGGAATTGATGAAATCAAGGATATCAGGATGGTCTATGCGTAAAATTCCCATATTGGCGCCGCGCCTTTTCCCTCCTTGTTTTATTACTTCCGTTGCCGCGTCGAACACCTTCATAAAGCTTACTGGACCCGATGAAATGCCTGTTGTTGATTTTACAACATCGTTCGCTGGTCTTAGTTTTGAGAAGGAAAATCCTGTTCCACCTCCGCTTTTATGTATCAATGCGGCGTTTTTTAGCGATTCGAATATTCCTTCCATTGAATCCTCAACAGGCAGAACAAAACATGCGGATAGCTGACCCAAAGGGGTCCCAGCATTCATTAAAGTTGGAGAATTTGGCATAAATTCCAAATTTGCGATCATGTTGAAAAATTCTTCAGCTGTTTTATCAACATTTCCGTTATAATTTTTATCGGCTTCCGCTACCGCGTTTGCAATCCTTTTTACCATATCCTCCGGTGTTTCTATTAAATTTCCATTTTCATCTTTTAATAAATACCGCTTTTCAAGAATTTTCAGCGCGTTCATCGAAAAATTAAGATTTTTTTCAGCTTTGCCTTTTCCAAGAATTAATTCTTTTTGAGCTCTTTCTTCCGCACGTTTTTGTCTGTATAAAATATATGCTTTTGCTGTTTTTGCGTGTCCTCCTTCGATTAATATTTTTTCAACCAAATCTTGTATCTGCTCAACAGTTGGAATACCAGTTTCTTTTTTAAAGAACACTTCTAGAACCGCCGTAACCTGATTTGAAATTTGTTCGCAAAGATGTCTGTCTGTTCCTCCTACGGACTGTACGGCCTTCCATATTGCTTCCGTAATTTTATTTTGATCAAAATCAACAATTCTGCCGTCGCGCTTAATGATTTTTTTGATTGGAGACATAGGGAAGGGATTAAATGATATTGAAAAAACAAGGCTCGTTCGAATTCAAAAAGTAAAGCCGTAAATTTCAGAGCCTTTCTTACTATATTTATTTTTTATTTTCATTCAATAGATTTTTCTAAAAATCAGTTGCGTGATACATATATATAGTGTTTTATACAATTTTATAATACTATATATTGTATTTACGCGCTTTTTTCGTGATGCGCGAATGCGTGTAAAATTATTTTACATTATCCCTTTTTGCTGGATTAGATGCGCAAGTTTCACATGGATAATATTTTCCGATATAAAAATGAGCCAATTCTTCTACCAATGGTCTGCATGTCGGATCGCCTTCGCCAGCCTTTGTTCTTTCTATTACTTCTTCAACAGTTTTTGCTCCATGCAGAACCGCTTCCTCGATATCTTTATCCGTTATTTTTAAAACCTTGTCAATGATGCGCGCGCTTTCATTTGTAACTCTGTCAAATTGTTTTGTGCGCCTAAAATAATCATTGATCGCGGCTTTAAGCGCTTTGTCTCCGAGAACAGAACAGTGGATTTTTCTATTTGGCAGGCCATCCAGCCTTTTTAATATATCCAACTGTGAAATATTAAGAGCTTTTTCAAGAGGCATTCCGCTTTTTTCCGTAACCATAACCGATACCATCGATGTTGAGGCGATCGCGCTTGCGCAGCCAAATGTCTGCCATCCGCATTTTTTAATCCTTTCTGTTTTTGGATCTACATAAATCCATATTTTCATCATGTCTCCGCATGCTGGGCTGCCAACCATGCCGACGCCGTTGAATTTGAATTTTGGAGTTCCGCCAGTCACAAAATTTCTTGGATGCAAAAAATGATCTTTTACTGTTTTTGAATACAGCCATTTATCTCCCGTGTTTGATATTACATCGGGAGTGCTTTGATTATATTTTTTAGTTGTTTTTTTCATGGTTTATAATTTAGATTAATTGGCGATATTGAACGGAGATAATTGACTATTTTTGGCAGTGTTTCAGCTACATAATTAATTTCTTGCTCCGTTGTGTATTTGCCAAGCGTAAGCCGCAGACTTCCATGAATTATTTCATGCGGAAGTCCAATTGCTTGTAAAACATGCGATGCTTCAAGAGATTTTGAACTGCATGCCGATCCCGTGCCGGCGCATATATTCATTTGATCCAGATACAAAACCATCGCTTCTCCTTCTATATCATAAATCGAAATGTGAATATTGTTTGGCAATCTTTTTTCAGGATGACCGTTGAGTATGATTTTATCTATATTTTGCATAAGCTTCTGGAGAAGTTTATCGCGCAGTTTTTTAACGCGAGGCACATCTGTTTTTAGCGATTTTTGCGCTAACTCAAAAGCTTTTCCAAATCCAACGATTGAAGCAACATTTTCTGTGCCAGCTCTTTTTTTGAATTCTTGTCCGCCTCCATAAATGATCGGCTGGATTCGCGTTTTTTCTTTTATATAAAGCGCTCCGATTCCTTTTGGTCCGTAAATTTTTCCGCTGTTTAATGTCATAAGTTCAACTCCAAGTTTGTTGACATTCAAATCAAAAGAACCTGCTGTTTGGCACGCATCTGTATGGAAATAGGGGAGACTGTTTTCATTTTTGCGGCTTTTGATTATTTTTGATATTTCTTCAATCGGTTCAATTGTTCCAATCTCATTGTTGCCGTGCATTACGCTTACAAGAATTGTTTTTGAGGTTATAGCGTTTTCCAGTTCATCCAATTTTACGACGCCGTATTTATCGACATTCAAATAAGTAACATTAAAACCTTCTTTTTCAAGCGCTTTACATGTTTCAAGCACAGACGGATGTTCTATTTTTGTCGTTATTATGTGATTTCCATATGTTTTATTTGCCCGCGCAGTTCCTGTAATTGCCATATTATTTGCTTCTGTTCCTCCGCTTGTAAAAATGATTTCGGATGGCGCACAGTCAAGATAATCCGCTATTGTTTTTCTTGCGTGATCTATTGCTTCGCGAGCAATGTATCCAAGCGAATACATGCCTCCAGCGTTGCCGTAATATTTTGTTAAATACGGCTCCATGGCTTTTAAAACAGTTTTGTCTATTTGTGTTGTAGCGGCATTGTCTAGATAAATTACAGTTTTATATGGTTTAAATTTAAGATATTTCATATTTTTTTCGTAAAGAGATATTTAATAATAAGCAGAGTAAACGTTTTTTACAATTGACGATTTAAAAAAAGTCTGTATAATTATTGCACAATAAATTTTAACAAAATGGAAAGAGAAATTTCTCAAAATTGGCTAGATAAAAAGAATTTACCTGAATCAGAGAATGGTAATGAACTGTTGCGTCGTATGTTGAATGTGATAAGAGATTATTTTTCCAACTTAATCAATAGTGTGACTTCTGATCAAAAATGTGAAACTCAAAATACCGAAATTAACACACCGCATGATTTATATTTATTTCTTCAAGATAAATTTGGAATTTTTCTGCCGAGAGGCGTTCATATATTTTTTAAAGATTTTGCTTATAGATGGGATAGGATTGAATATGAATTGAGCCAGAATGAAAAATTTGATCCGGATTGTATAAAAGGCGCTTTACATCAATGGTTAGCAGAACAACTTTCTAATGAGCATTTGAAAGATTATTTTGTAAATGGACGCAATCAATCAGAAGAATCAATTAACGCTGGTATGCAGCAATATGAGCAATATACGCAGGCTATTAATCTTGTTCTTGCGATATTTCCTTCGATTCGTCCTGAAATGCGCCAAGGATTAAACGGCTGGCATCAACTGTTATAAATTTTTCAGCAATTCAAGGACAAAATTTGTTCCCAAATCTTTTATCTTGCCTTTTTTTGACAAATGCAAAGCTTCTGCAATATTTAATAATTTAATATCTATTTGTTCATTTCTATCTAATTTTTGTTCGGCGATTTTTACCGCGCCGTATCCTATAAAAATATGAGCTTTATTTGTTAAAATCCCAGGCGATGCATAGAATTCGCCGATATATTTCATTTTTTTGACTTTATACCCTGTTTCTTCAAGCAATTCACGCCGCGCAGCCGAGAATTTTGACTCATTTTTATTGATAAATCCTGCCGGAAATTCGATATCAACATGTCCAACCGGATGTCTGTATTGTTCAACCATTACCAATTGTTTGTTTTTTGTGAATGCCGCGATAATGCAGTAGTCTGGTTTTTCCATAACATAATAATTTTTGGCGACGCGGTTATCAGCCATTCTACAATTATCTTTTCTTAGCTTAAAAATATTGTTTTTTAAAACATA
>Ga0123519_10015399_pt1 | contig 10741 bp, 12 predicted proteins | sample YelNatPaOPRAMG02_FD_87396 | JGI IMG/M metagenome (GOLD analysis project Ga0123519, IMG submission 87396) | Hot spring microbial communities from Yellowstone National Park - Yellowstone National Park OP-RAMG-02 (version 2) | ecosystem: Environmental > Aquatic > Thermal springs > Hot (42-90C) ...
AAAGATCCCAAGGGGAAGGTTCGCCTGATCAATGATAAAATAGGATATGCATGGCTGTTCAGTGCCGAAAGAGTTAATATTTCATTTCCCATTATCCAGAAAGTTCAATAAGTTACGGTGTAAAAAATGACAATATTTCAAGGACAGGCAAGGAAAAAATTCACAGGTGGAAAGCTAAGAAGTTCAAGATCCAAGAGGAGATATGAACTTGGGCGCGAACCCACACTTACCAGAATAGGTCCGCAGTCAGCCAGAAAGGTTCGTGCAATGGGCGGAAATGTAAAGATAGCTCTCATGAAGGGAGACAGTGCCAATGTGTTTAATCCCAAAGAAAAGGTAACCAAGAAGATGAAGATCGTAACAGTAAAAGAAAATCCATCCAATCCGCACTATGTGCAGAGAAACATTATGAACAGGGGAACAATCATAATGACAGAAGCTGGTGCTGCCAGAATAACCTCCAGGCCGGGACAGGATGGAGTAATAAACGCTGTACTGCTATGAGATTTACGGTTTATACCCAGTATTTTAACGAAAAAAATTCCAGAAGGTATGGAAGAAAGATAAACAAAAAGGCTGCACATAATTTTAATGAACAGAAGCTGGTGGATTTTATGCGATCCATCAATGCCGATTTTGAGGAAAAAGAGTGCCGTTATCCAAGAGTCCCATGGGAACAATGTAAAATGTATACAGTGGAAGCTGATATAAAGAAGACTACTTTTTTGAAGATGTTTGAACGCCGGCTTGGCTCATAACCGATCTTTTTTTGATGGAGTAGTATTGCAGAGGGTGCTTCAGCCATTCCTGATTGCAGAGTCTGTCTTCTCCCTTGTAGCACAGATGGTTTGATTGCAGAACTGCACATTTGGGGGGCGAATACTCTGTACCAGAGATGTTTCCTGTCACATGATCTACCTGATAGGTAGTCATTCTTTCGTTGAAATCCGGGGCAGTATTAAATAAGGAAATAATGTCATCCCTTGGCATTCCAATCTTGTTCAGGAAACTGACCATTGTGAACCTTGCCATATGTGGAAGATTCACTCCATCCCTCATCTGCGATATATATTCATTTATGCAGGGCGGAAACATTTTGAAATCAACTGAACCCAGGTCAAGTATGCCTCTGGAACCCACCACCTTGTAAAGTTCCTTCACTGAATTTATATAATTATCAATGTCCTGTAGAATCCTTAAGGCTTCTTCCTCTTTGATTTCATGCACTTCTCTTATTGAATTTATAACAAAGAATTCTCTCATAATCTTTGCAAGGGTTTCCCTGTTGAGTATAACATTCCTGTCCTTGAACAGCTGGTACGTAAGCCTGTATTTTGATCCGCTAAGTCTACTGTTGCATGATACGAACTGATTCATTGGCAAATAGAATACCTCTTTTACTGGATCAAATGATGCCCACAGCCCCATGGAATTTGCATAGGTCTCAATATCTTCACCGTCAAGCTTTTCATCCATGATAAGGGTTTCCAGCACATCACGATGATAATTTACTGTGCGGGTCAGAAGTGGGTTCTCATTGACCCCTTTCAGAACCCACAGGGAAAAGTAATAAGATCTGCAATCTACCGCAGGTGCATCTTCTGTCTTTTCCGAATCTATGAGATAATCTATTATCTCCTGCCCCCTTTTCCTCGCATCTGCCATAGCAGGATCATGGGACTGAAAGATACTCTCGATTTCACCGATTTCCCTGATCTTATCAGGTTTGAAATTGTAGAGCGGTATCATCAGCTTATTTCCAGAAGATCCGATGGCCCGGATGTGATCTTTTCAAAACTATTTTTCCTCACCACGACATCATCCTCAATTCTTACGCCGCCGTACTTTGGCACGTATATTCCCGGCTCAACCGTCACCACCATCCTGTCCTTAAGTGTAAAATCGTAGTTCCTTGCAAGAGCTGGATGATCATGGACATCAAGCCCTAGACCATGTCCCAGGCTGTGGATGAACCTACCCTTATACTGGGTACCGTCTATTATCTTTCTGGCAACCTCATCCACATCTTTTCCGTTTACATCCTCCCTTATGGTCTTCATACTCTCAGTCTGCGCTTCCTTTACAATATCATACATTTCCTTCTGCTTGCTGTCTGCTCTTCCAAACACTGCTGTACGCGTTATGTCTGAACAGTAACCTTTGTAAAGTGCCCCATAATCTGTAAGAACGAAGTCCCCTTTCTTGAGTTTCCGGTCTGAAGGCGAGTAGTGTGGTATTGCAGAACTTGGGCCGAACCCCACAATGGTGCTGAATGATGGTCCAGAGGCTCCGGCATTCATCATCTCATAAACCATTTTGGAAGCAAGTTCATATTCAGTCATCCCCTCTTTAAGGGACTGTATGACTTCCTCATAAATCTCGCTCCCTATCTTAGCGGCCTGCTTTAATTTGGCCAGTTCTTCATCATTTTTCTTTTTTCTTGATTCGAGAATGGAATTTGAAACATCTATGAATTCCTTGTCCGGAATTACCTTGAGCAGGTCCTTATACATCCCCAGAGAAATTGCTGAATAGTTGATGCCCACAGAATTAACCTTTTCAAGAGATGTTCTGATAATCCTGTTAAAATCTTCTCTTCCCTTTGCAATCATTACCTCAAGGCCGGTGGATCTTGCAGACTCCTCCTCGAGTTCAGAGGTAATAATTTTCAGACCATCCTGTGACACTATAAGTGCTGAACCCTCAAAGATGCCGGATTCAGCCTGTGTGAGATAGAAGAATGTCTTGTCTATCTGCCCTTCTCCCCCATTGAGGATCAGTATTGTGTCCAGTTCTCTTGCGTAGTCAAATATCTGTTTGTAGTCCATGAGTTGTATAGGATTTTGTAAAATATAACCTTTTCAAATTGCTGCACCAAGACTGCACCTTTGAAAATCGGCCAATATCATGAATTTACCTTTTTTACCATGAAAAGAGGATCATTGCATTAACAATGCCCATGATCATGGTTGCATAAAAAATCAAAAGAGTTAAAGCCCCTTTAAAATACAGTACATATTGAAAATCACTGAAATTTTCCACAGCATACAGGGGGAAGGTTACCTTATGGGTGAGCCTATGCTTTTTGTTAGAACCAACGGATGCAACCTAAGATGCAGGTGGTGTGATTCCACCTACACTTTCCAGGGAGGGCAGGAAACCTGTATAGATGATCTTCTTGAGATAGTTTCAAAAACCAGCGAAAAATGGATATGCTTCACTGGAGGAGAACCACTTCTGCAGAGGGAAACTCCAGCTTTCCTTAAGAGATGCACAGATGCGGGAAAGATGGTTCTCGTAGAGACCGGTGGATCCCTTTCCGTAGAGAAATGCCTCTTTTCTGATAAAACCATGATAGACATGGATATCAAGACCCCTTCATCTGGTGAAAGCAGAAGCCTTTACAGGCACAATCTTGATATTTTGCGAGAACATGACTATATAAAATTTGTAATCTCGGATCAGGAAGATTATGATTTTTCTAAGGAATTCCTTACCGGTTTGAACCGCCATATGAGGACTGTTTTCCAGCCGGCTTGGGGGACTGATCTTAAGTGGCTTACCGAAAAAGTGCTGCAGGACCGTTTGGATGTGAGGGTTCTTCCGCAGCTGCACAAGATCATATGGGGAGAAAGAAGGGGTGTTTAGATGGAAAATGAAGACCTGACTTTATCAGGAAAATTCTATTATCAAGGGAGTTACCAGGATCTCAATCTGATCATATCAGAAGGAAAGATCCAGGGAATCAGGAAATTTATAAAGGGTAGAAAGGTTGAGCTTGAAGGGGCTATTTTCCCGGCCGGAACAGATACCCATGTCCACTTCAGGGATCCTGGGGAGACCCAGAAAGAGGACTTCTCTTCCGGATCCATGGCTGCTGCATATGGAGGTACTACCACAGTTCTGGATATGCCCAATAATATCATACCCATAGATAATTATCAGTCATATGAAAGAAAGCTTGAATCGGTAAGGGGCCGATCATTTGTGGATTTCGGTTTGTACTCAATGTTCACCGGAAACAATGCAGATATTATCCATCCGGATTCATTTGCACTGAAAATATTTATGGGGGGCAGTACAAACACCACTGGAATGGATAAGGTTGAAGAAAAAGCTATAAACAGTATTTCCAAATTGAACAAACCGGTTGTGTTTCATGCAGAGGATCAGCACTGCCTGGACATTTCCCGCAAAGAAACGCTTACTTTGAAGGACCACAATATATCCCGACCATCCCATTGTGAGGCAGCTGCGCTTGTTACCATGTCAAAGTTAGGTATTGAAAAAAAGGTTGCAGCGCATGTGAGCGACAGTTCAAACCTGAAATTCCTGACCGGCCAGGGGACATATGCTGAAATCACACCTCACCATATGATCCTGAACGATGAGATGGATCTTGGGAGTTATGGAAAGGTTAACCCTCCTTTGAGGGAACCTGCAGTCCAGAGATCAAACCTTGAGGCATACCTTTCTGGAAAATACTTCATGGTCTCTTCAGATCATGCCCCCCACACTCCTGAGGAAAAGGAGGAGTTTGAATATGCAAAATCGGGAATAATAGGAGTTGAAACAAGAATCCCCATCCTTCTTGCACTCGTATCAAAGAAGATACTTTCACCTGATCTTTTTTACAGAACTGCCATCTTGAATCCCGCAAAGCTTTTCAATATAAACAAGGGTGAAATCAAAGAGGGGTCATATGCAGATTTCTTCAATGTTAAGTTTTCTTCAATACACAGGCTTGACCAGTCAAAACTTCATTCAAAGAACTGGGAAACTCCATTCAATGGAATGGACGTGGTATTCCCTGAAAACGTTATGATGAGAGGGGACTTAATAGTTGAGAATAGTGAGATCGTTTACGGAAGGACCGGAAAATACCTCAATGATCTAGATAAGTGAGAATTTTCTGAAGATATCCTGGATAGCCTCACCACTCCCCATTGGCGATATGTAGTCGGATACCTCTTTCAGATCAGGGTCTCCATTTTTTATGGTTGATCTGTTTACGCCTTCCACAAACATGGGAAGATCGTTTTTGGAGTCCCCAACCACCAGTATGTCCTCTTTTTCTATGTGGTGCAGTTCCATAAGCTTTTTCAAGGCATAACCTTTATTCTGTCCTTTATTGAGCACATGCCATGAAAAACTGCTGTCGGTTATTTCAAGATTCCATCTAATTGACTCTGCCTTTACAATTTCAGTATCCTCAGAATCCATCTCAAAAGCCATTGAACTGTACCTCCACACATTTGTAAATATTCCCCTAGCACTGCTGATTTCTGATATATGCTTGAGAAATTCCTCAGTTTTACGCTTGTGGAAGAATTTTTCGATCCTGTTCTGGTAATACATGACTCCTCCGTTTTCTGCAAACACCTCATACTTCATTCCAATGTATATCTGCAGTGCATACATAACCGGCACAACATTTCCGCTGACAAGGCTTATGATTTTCCCGTTATCCTGTGCCTTCCTGATAGCTTTTATTGCAGATTCCTGTATTCTTCTGGAACTGTCGGTTATTGTGCCATCCACATCAAGTATTGCCAGCTTTACCATACTTCTGGATATTTATAGTTCTAATAACTCTTCTTTCCATGTCCCAGAAAACAATTGCATGGGATCGCATAGTGCAACTTAACAAAAAAGCAGGTGAATTCAAGTCTGACAGTGAATTATCAACAAACTGCCTCAAAGTAATGGAAAATATTGCATCCAGACTGGACATAACCCTTACAAAAGAGATAAAGCGATCATATTGCAAAAGTTGCAAAACCATTTATGGAAACTGCAGAGTAAGACTGAGAAAGGGGATAGTTACTGTTACATGCGGGAATTGTGGAGATATAAGACGATTGCCCTATGTGAAATCTACCAAATTGCGCAACGAAAAAAATTAGAGAGATGAGAATAATGGAAACTTTCTTTTTCACGGGCTTAAGATTTCTGCACTTTGAATTCCGTCAGTTAATATGCGGGCAGGTCATTGAACTTTGATAAAAATGACAGATGAAAATACAGAGGAAAAAAAGAAAGATGCAAAGCAGAGTGCAAAAGAATCTGGTGAAAAATTCGGAAAGGCAACAAGTGATGCGTTCAACAACTTAAGCACCAAAACAAAAGCTGCCTACAATGCATCGAAAGATTTTATTGAAGGTGCAAGAAAGGGTGCTGACAAAAAAACCAAGAAACCTTAGATCCTGTGCTCAATAAAGCACAAAACACCCTTATTCTTTGATTATAATGAAATTAAAGTGAACTATTGGTAAACAATTGTACAAATTTTTAATCGTTGAGTGTCTCAATCTGGAAGGTAACCTTGAACCCTTCCAGCGTAGCCTGTATCTTGTCGGCGAACCATATTGAATCTTCAGTTGTTGCATTGTCTCCCCATTCGTATATCATATCCTGCTCACCGATTACTGGTTTAAATCCTAGTGACCGCAGCCTGTTTATGACTTCGCTTGGCTTTGCGCCTTCACTGGAAAATGCAACTTTCAAATAAGTTTTCATTGGTTTCTTCCTTACATTGGAGAATCCTATATATTTTTTCCTGTTAAGTTTATTCGTGAAATGTAGTATTTCCTAAACTTACCATATTGTTATAAATAAAATTCTATAAATAATATCTAAATAGTTTAGTTCTTTCTTTCCCTGATTCTTGAAGGCCACCAGTTGAACCTCTTTAAAATGAGCATTACAGATGGCACAAAGAATGGCCAGCTTATGAATGTGTCGACAAGCACCCCAAAGGCGAGACCTATGCCAATTTCCTGGATTATGCCAATTCCACTGAAATAAAGTGAACCGAAAGTTGCAAATAGAATTGTGCCAAGCGTTATTATTACTCCACCATTTTCAATTATACTGGTCTTTATTGCTTCCTGGTCACTGATCCCTTTCAGAACATCTTCCCTTACCCGTGAGACCATGAATATATCGTAATCCAATCCAACTGCTAACAAAGTTATGAAAACAAACATTGGAAGGAATATAAGAAGCGGAAGTTTTTCCATGTAATATATAAGGCCATAGGAAATTGAAAGCGCGATCACAACTGAAGCTATAACCATGAATATCAGCCTCAGGGGGGTGAGTGCGGAGCTTAACTGTATGAGCAGGACAACAAATATGGCTATTATTAGGATGGGAACCATCTTCGTGAATGCACTGGCGGTGAATGAGTAGGCATTGTTGAGGCCTTCTGTCTCCCCGCCCACATAAACTGAGTAAACCGAAGAATCTCCGCTGGATAGAGATGCAGCCATGGTTTTTACAGTATGGGATGAGGTACTTACCCATGCCAGATTTGAAAGCTGGAAATCTATGACAGCAAAAGATGAATTTTTGCCGATAAATGAATTAATTTGAGATGAATATGTGGATTTCTGCGAATCCGGTATGCCCGTCAGATTGAAAGGCACATAATAACCATAGGGCATGGTGGGCCCGAACACTTCTGATATGCCACTCGTATTCATGATCTGGTTTTCCACACTTGTAACCCTTTCCATCTCTGTTGAATTGTTGCCTGTACTGCTCAAAAGTGGAGATTGGAATTTCATAACAACGTAGCCTCTGTCAAAGAAATCCCCATGGAAACTGTCGTTTACAACTTCTATAGCCTGTATACCACTGCTTGATGGAACTAGATTGAACACATCCATGTTAGTTGGTGTTATAAAATATACATAGGAACCGAAAAGTGCAGCTATGACAAAAACCACAACGAGTTTCCCCTTATTCTTTATGACAAAGTCCGCAACGTTTTCCATAGTGTGCTCAAGTGGTATTTTTGCGTTACTGTGTATTTTTGAAGGGTAAAATGCCTTTGGGCCAGCCCTCTTTAAAATTGCAATCAGGAACGTATTTGCAGCAAGAATTGCAACCACAACACCTATTGCGTTGGTTATGCCTGAGTCACTGAAAATAGGCACATGAGAGATATAGAGAACCACGTATGACAGAGCAACAGTAAGGCCTGATGTGAACACAGCATTTCCTGCCCACTGTCCGGAATCCTCTACAGCTTTAGGATTACCCCTCCTAAGCTCCCTCCTGAATCTGGACATTATGTATACAACATAATCACTTACAAGTCCAAGAAGAAGGATCAAAAGCAGCGTAGGTGTAATGAAAGAGACAGTGCCATGTATAAGATATTTATAAAGAAGACCGTTGATTCCCATGGCAACAACCGCAGAAATTCCGAACATTGCAAGTGGAAGGAAAGCTGCATATATTGATCTGAAGAAAATTCCAACAATGACCACTGAAAGAATAATTCCTATGACAAGTGCCTTGATCATTCCATCCAGGGATTCAGTGGCAAGCTGGTTATCGACAGCGGATGTTCCGGCCACATAAAAATTAGCTTGAGGGACCTGGGATGTATAGTTTCCGGCAATTGTATAGATCTGGTTAACCTGAGATGTGGTAAGATTCTGACCTGTTGAGATCAATATCACCAATGTTGCGTTATTGTAGCCTACGAACTGATGATAAACGTAGGAGGTAGGAATCACAGGGTAGTCTTTAAAACCATTCCCTGTCATTTCTGAATCCACTGTTTTATTGATACTGCTGGAACCATTCAGCATTGTAAGATAGCCTGTAACGATACTCTTACTTGGGTTCAATTGAATTTCTGGATTCATGTAAAGAGTCTTCTGGAAGCCGTTGTAAACAAAACTCACAGATAGTGGAAGAATCTGTTCAGATACAGCGGGTTGACTCAGGTTGAAAGAATCTCCCACCAGTTCGGCCATTGATATGTTCAGATCACTCGTTACAAAGTTTTGAAGACTTGTATTCCCTGAAAGTGCCGTAATGAGAGAAGATGTCACAAATCTGTAAGCATATGGATCGTATGATGCGGGATTATTAAAATTGGTGAGCGTAAGGTTTCCGTTTATTGACTCCATAAGGCCAAGAATTTCTGAGTTTTTTGCGTTAAACATAAATTCCTGAAAAGAATTGTTGGATAGTGTTTCATTTATGGACTTTGACATGTTTTCCCGGGATAGTTTAGTTTTATTGAAAAAATGTGTTACATTATTGAAATAATTTAACTCAAAGGGTGGGAGGCTTTCATTTTTTATGAAAGATATGGTATAATTGTAAGCATCGCTCTTATTAGGAGTTTTTGCAAGTTCACTCCGATAATAGTCCGGAATTCCGTATTCAAGGAAAGCTGTTCCATTTAAGGAACTGTTTAATTGTGTTGCCTGATGGTTTATGCTTCCTATTAAAGCATATGTGGAATTTAGTTCTTTTTTCATGCCTGAGGAAACTGATAAAAGTGTACTCTTTTCAATGGAGAACACGGAAGTAATATTTGAAGACCCAGTTGCATTTTTCAAATATGAGTTTTCAGCTGATATCATGCTGATTAAACTTGAAGTAACCGGCTGGCTGTTTATGTTGGTATTATTTGTTACTAAAACAAACGATGAATTGTTGCCTCCGGAAGAGCCGGTACCGGATGATCCGAATTCAGATGAAAGGTAATTGGAGGCTTCCTGTGCCATGGATGTTGAAGGAACAATGCTTGACCCAATATTGTAAGAAGTTTCTTTAAAAAGCAGGGTTGCGGCGGGTGCCATGAGAAGAAATATTACAATCCATGCGATTATAACTTTCCCGCTGTTCCTTGATGAAAACTCTGCTATCTTTCTGAAAGAATACTCGAACATTTTTACGGCACAGTTATGAAAGGGACTTATAATAACTTTATCAATTATTTACCGCTTAATTATTCCAGTTCTAGTTATGTTAAAACCATACTATTCAATGAGTTACCCCAAGATTTTAAACATGCCTGCCCCAATTAAAGAATCTTTACCGCTGAAATAGGTTTGATGGTGTTGTAAAATGTTTATAATATAGGAAAAACGGAGACTTATTTTTCCACTTTAGATGTAATAGTATCCATTATGTATAGATTTGATCTTTTCTGAATTTTTCATTCTGGCATCCTCTCTTCCCTTAAGGTCCTAGCTTTCTTGCTCTTTTCGTTGTAAATTTCTAAATTCACAACCCGATGTTTGGTCCCCAGTTTCAATTTAAGCCGAAATAATTAAAATAGAACACAGCAATACCACACAGCTTAGAAGCAGGCGAAGGTTGTCGAGCTAGGTTAAAGGCGATGGATTCAGGGTCCATTCCCGCAGGGGTCCGCCGGTTCAAATCCGGCCCTTCGCATAACGCATTTTCCCACTTCCACGAATAACCCTTCTCAATCGATGAAAAAAAGACATTTAGTCCATTGCCCATGAACTTTGAAAGATTAAGCCCATAAGCTCTGGCACTGTCCAGAAGGTCACTGTCAATAAACAAACTCACTCTCTTTTTGTGTGTCATTATGCGTATAGATACACACTGAAATACATGAAATTCATGGTTTTATTTCAAAGATGAGATTTTAATATACGGAAAATATGTGTTAACACATAATCGGGATATTATACCTAGTAAATAGGTATTTGTAGAATTTGTAGAATCAAGTTTTCATTTGATTCTACACTTCTGGAGCCAGTAAAATAGCGGAATGTAGAACATGTAGAACATGTAGAACGATTCTGCATGCATACTTACCATGACATGAGAATCGTAAGACCATGATATTGATTATCATGATTTTACCATGTTAATTATTGTCATTGTAACTGTCCCACATGAAGTATACACATGTAGTTCTACAAATTCTACAAATTCTACATTACTAGAAAATACT
>Ga0123519_10015400_pt1 | contig 10740 bp, 8 predicted proteins | sample YelNatPaOPRAMG02_FD_87396 | JGI IMG/M metagenome (GOLD analysis project Ga0123519, IMG submission 87396) | Hot spring microbial communities from Yellowstone National Park - Yellowstone National Park OP-RAMG-02 (version 2) | ecosystem: Environmental > Aquatic > Thermal springs > Hot (42-90C) ...
GTTTATTTGGGATTGTAGTTTCTGAAGAACCGGGTCTTTTCGAGAGCCGCATCATAGATAGCATGCATCTTATGGAAGGCTTCTCTCTCGCCCATGCCCTCTCTGTCTTTGATGAACATGAGCTCTCTCTCATCCGGGCTGTATTTCAGGTTGACGCACAGGGTATGATAGGTGATAACTTCTTTGAGTGAGGTGAGACCCATTCTTTCCATCATATGGCGGCGGGCAACTCTTCCCATGACTACGGCATCTCTGGGCAGCGTGGAGCAGGCGCCAGCCAGGTGATGAACTTCATCTTCCAGAATCTCTTCGGGGACTGCCTTGGTGCAGTAACCGATCTCCTCGGCCTCTTTACCGCTGATGGTTCTACCGGTGATGATGGCTTCTACCACCTTCTTGGTATGTCCCATAACCAGCTCGAGCGGCAGGGTCGGCAGACCACCAAATGCCAGTCTCTGCCCTCTCTGGGAGAACTTGGCGTTCTCGGCAGCTACCACAATATCCGAGCATTTGACAATGTACAGACCGGCTTCGATCGCCCAACCATGTACCTGGGTGATCATGATCTTGTTGCAATCCAGCATGGCTCTGGGGAAACCATAAAGCTGATCCTGGTCAACCTGGAGTCTGATTCTCTGAGATGGTCTGTTGGTGGGACTTCCGCCGTACACCCTGTACACCATCGAAAGGTCGAAGCCAGCGCAGAAGTTTTTTCCGGCTCCCTTGATCACAACCACGTTGCAATTGTCATCATGGTTGATGCGGGTGAAGGCATCAATCAATTCGCCGGTCATCTCTTCCGGACCAATGCTGATGGCGTTATTCTTGTCCGGACGATTCAGGGTAAGGATTCTGACCTTCGGATATTCCGGATCTGTTTCCAGCTTGATCGTTTTATAATTGGGTGGGAGTTCCTCGTTTTTGTAACGTACCGTGTAATCTTTTTGCTCTTCTGCCATAGTATAGCCTCCTTGTATTTTTCTCTATTTTTACATCAAATTACGGCCAGTATAACTTTTCAGCCTCTTTCTTAAGCTCTGCCCGGAAATCCGGATGAGCTATATTTATCATCTCCAGTGCTCTCTGCCTCTGGGTTTTGCCTTTCAGCCTGGCAATACCATATTCGGTCACGATGTAATCTGCCATAATTCTGGGTACGGTGACGACGGTTCCCGGATCAAGCACTGCCTTGATGCGGGAAATTTTGCCGTCGGCGGCTGTTGAGGGCAGGACGGTGATGTTGCGGCCGCCTTTGGACAGGTTGGCACCGATGGCGAATGCGGTTTGCCCACCTGCTGCGCTGATCAGGCGGGTACCGATAGATTCGGCACTGATCTGACCGGTCAGGTCCACCATTACCGCCGTGTTGATCGCTACCATGTTATCGTGAGCGGCAATTGTGCGGACATCCAGCACATATTCTGCCGGGTAAAGCTCGAACTTGGGATTCATATTAACCCACTCCATATCCTCGAGCGTACCCCCACCGCAGGCAGTGGCTACCGCTTTGCCGGTGTTGATAGTCTTGTATTTGCCGGTGATCACTCCTTCCCGGATGAGCTTGATGATTCCTCTAGGAGTTGTCTCAGAATGCCAGCCCAGGTCATGCTTGTTATCCAGAATACCGAGCCGGGCACACCATTCGCTGGTCGAACCAACACCTATCTGAAGCGTATCGCCATCTTTGATCAGTGTGCCGACATAACCGGCAATCGTCTTCTCAACCTCTCCGGCTTCAACAGTCTTACGACCGAGCAGATCGGTGCTACCAGGTGTTCTGCCGGAGGGAGTATGCTCCACAAAGTAATCAATCTCGGAGATGTGGACGTAGTTTTCCCCGTATGTTCGGATGAGGTTCTTGTTGACCTCAGCCATCACCATCTTGGCTCCCCGTAATTCGGAAAGCTTGGTCCAGACAGAAGCACCAAAACTGCAGTAGCCATGTTTATCCGGAGTGGATAATTCCAGCATTACCACATCCGGCGGTCTGGTGCCTTCCACGTTATAAACAAAACCCAGTGATCCAATCGCAATATCACAGCGTCTTTCGGCAATGATCTGCCGCACTATGGGTAGAGGAAAACCAATCTCGATGGAAAAGGAGGTCTCCCAGCCGGGATCATACCAGCCGAAATCTCTACCTGGCGTGCGTACCGATATGGTAACATTCTCCAGATCTCCCAGTCGGGCAGCCAGTGCCAGACCGAGAGCCTGGGGTTCATTTCCCTGGACGAAGACCACGCGGTCTCCAGATTTAATGTGGCTTACTGCCTCCTCCGCCGTTACCAGTTTACGTTTGTATTCCTCTTCCCAACTCATTTCACTTCTCCTGCTATCCAGAATCTATTTACCTGCTCAGGGAATACCCGAATTAAACCATTTTGACCGGGGGCGGGGTTACCCGCCCCCATATTGATTTTAAACCATTATCTGCAATCTTTGCGTACACTGGATACTAGTACCTGATCGAAGTGCAGCGGCAGGTGAGACAGCGTCTGGCTTCCTTAATGCAGGTCTCCTTATCCGGGAAGCCCAGATGGATCTCTTTGAAGCCCTTGCGCTCGCTGACGGGCAGAACTCTGGTCGAGTAACGATCCTCTTTCTGCTCTTCTCTCAGGTGGAAGGCGAAGACGGTATCCTTGACATCGGCAATCTTGGGCTTCGGTGGCTCAGGCGGCAGTTCAACGCCCTGCAGGTAACAGTCGATCGCAGTAGCGGCATCTCTGCCATCTGCCATCGCCTCGATCATCAAACCGGCACCCAGGATATCACCACCGGCGAACACACCGGGTACATTGGTGGCAAAGCTTCTGGCATCGGCTTCGAGCGTGCCTCTCTTGGTTACCTTGATCTTGCTGCCGCTGGCCAGGAAGTTGAGGTCTGAAGTCTGACCGATCGCGGTGATAACCATATCGGCATCAACCTTCTTGGTGACACTCTCATCATACTTGGGATTGAACCTGCCATCCTTCTCATAGCAGGAGGTGCAGGCTTTCAGTTCAACTCCAACGACCTTGCCGCCCTTTATGAGAATTTCTTTCGGACCCCAGCTATTGTCGATCTTGATGCCTTCTTCCTCAGCCTGAACGACTTCGTATTTCTGGGCGGGCATTTCTTCACGGCATTCAAGGCAGATCACCGTGACGTTGGCGGCACCCATTCTCTTGGCTGACATCGCAACATCCATGGCGACACTACCGCCACCGATGACGATGACGTTGTTGCCGACGGCGACTTTCTTGCCGGTATTGACATCTTTCAGGAAGGACAGCGCCTGGAGTACACCCTTGGCATCTTCGCCCGGGATGTTGAGCCTGGCACTCTTCTGCAGACCGGTGGCAATGAACACTGCCTTGTAGCCCTCTTTCTTCAGTGCTTCAACATCATTGACCGGGCTGTTGGTCTTAATCTGGACGCCCATCTTCTTGATGGCTTCGATCTCCCATTTGACCACATCTTTAGGTAGACGATGGGCGGGTACACCGTAGGTCATCATTCCACCGGCTTCCGGAGCGGCTTCGAAAACGGTAACCGGGTAACCTTTTCTCGCCAGGAAGTAGGCAGCGCTGAGACCGGCAGGTCCGGCACCGACTACGGCGACTTTTTCTTTCTTGGTTACCGGCACGTTCTCCGGCAGTGCCTGCTTCTTCAGGTAATCGGGCAGGCCGTTCGCCATCACCCAGTCGGCAATAAACCGCTTGGTATCATTGATCGCGATCGCCTTTTCCTGATTCTCCTCGAATTTACCCCTGTTGCACTCAGTTTCGCACGGATGTGGGCAAACTCTACCGATAACACCCGGGAAGGCAAGCTGTAATTTCAGCGTGCGATAAGCTTCATCAAACTGTCCGCGTGCAGCCTGGAGCATATAGCGGTTGATATCCAGGTGGGCTGGGCAGCGATTCTCGCACGGCGGCTGATTCGGCGGAGGAAGTGGACGCAGAATCTGGGCGGTGAAGGTGGTGTTATACTTAGGATCATATTTTTCACGACCGATGTTCGGGTTAACGGCGCAGCGGATAGCCAGACCGCGATTGAAGCGGGCTAGACAAACATTGCAGCGCAGGCAGCGCACGATTTCGTCAACGCGGCCTTCCTGCACCTTGCGCGGCCATCTCTGATCGGCCACAAGCTGGCGGCCCATGGTGATCATATCAGCCCAGCCGTTGCGCAGAACTTCTTCCGCCAGATATGGATCATGCTGTCCAGGTACGATCAGGGGGATCTTCAATTCGGGCTTGAAATGCTTGGCATGTTCAATGAAGTCCTTCTGATCCTGCGGGAAGAAGTACTGTCTTGCTTCATAGGAACCATCGGAAAGATGAATATAGGTAGCGCCGAGCTCCTCGCACCACTTGGCGACCTGAATCAGTTCATCTTCATGAATACCACCGGGCATGTGCTCATCACCGCTTAAGCGGATGCCGAGCGTATAGTCCGGGCCAACTCTTTTTCTGGTGGCTACCAGCAGGTTTTTAAGGAAGCGGAATCGGTTCTCCAGTGAACCACCATACTCATCGGTGCGCTGGTTGGAACGCGGTGACAGGAACTGATGAATCAGGTAACCATGCGGTGCATGGAATTCGACCGCATCGAAGCCGCAGATTCTGGCAGCCTGCACCGCATCCGGGAAGGTCCTTTCCATGTAATGGATCTCTTCCAGAGTCAGGACTTTCGGAGTGGTGGTGGGGCTCTGCGTTGCGGCTCTGGTCTCATATCCACGAGGCATGATTCTCAAATCGTAGTCCTGCGGTCTCTGGGAAGGAATCGCAGAAGGTGCACCCGGGACTTCGCCGGAAACCTTGCTTGAACCCTGGCGACCAAAGCTGGGGGTAATCTGGATGAAAGCCCTAGCGCCGCACTGCTGGATGGCTTCCGCCAGGTTCGACATACCCTCGTAATAGGCGCGACCGCTGATGCGCGGATTGCCGAAGCTGGTCGTCTTGGCGCCCCAGTCTGTTGCGAAGGTGCATTCGATTGTGATGAAACCAGCGCCACCTTCAGCGCGAGCTGCGTAGGAGTAGATACACTCCTCACGGATAAAGCCGTTGACGTCAGCTCCACCGGTGGTGGTACATGAACCACCGATGCGGTTCTTGATTTCTAGTGTCCCTAGCTTAATTGGGGATAGCAGTATGGGGAAATCAGTAGCCATTGTCTCTCCTTTCTCAATTATTTATTATTTCTATACTTTCACACGGCGTCTGACTTCAATATTGAGCAGTTTAGCCAGATTTTCGCCGAAAACCATCCTTTTAACTTCCTCGGTAACTGGGGCAAAGCCATAACCTTTTTGCAGATCTTCCGGCATCTGGAAATTGCGCCACGCATCAACAGCCAGACGGATTAAGCCGCCCGCACCGTAGAAATCGGTACCCCAGATGCATCTCTCCGGACCGGCATACTGAATCGCCTCACCGACGATTTCAGCCAGTCTTCGCGGGGCATTCTGCGCCCAGGAAAGGATCAGACTGAAGCTGATGTAAACATTGGGATGGGTGAGAGCAATCATGTTGAGGTCATGGCAGTAGGGGTAACCGGCATGGAAGGCGATGATTTTGAGATCCGGGAAATCATTGGCAACATCTTCCAGTAAAATTGGCAGACAGTACTTGGACTTTCCCGGAGGACACCAGCTAAAACCGGTGTGAATGGTGACCGGGATGCCCAGTTGCTGGCACCTCTCATAAAAGGGCCAGATCCGCTCATCGTTGATATAGGTGTCTTCCGGAGGATAGAATTTTACCAGCTTGCAGTTTCTTTCTTTGACAAGATAATCAAGTTCCCAGAGGACATGCTTCATTCCGCGGTGAATCATCGGTCCCACATTCGCCTGCAGGATAAAGCGGTCCGGATATTTTTCGCAGGCAGCGGCAATATAGCCGTTGGTTGACCACTTGGTGGAGAATCCAGTGGTATCCATCATTGATTCCGGCAGGACACATGCCATGTCCACGCCGAAGCGATCCATGTAGCTGATCAACTTTTCAGGTTCGGGGATTTCCTGCCCTTCTGCCTTGGAGGCATGCGCTTTTGGAGCTTCACCGGGGGTCTTCTTTTCGGCGGCGCCAAAAGCCGCTTTGGTTCCATCCGTGCCGGTCCACCACATCTTGTAGCCGGGGAAATAATCGATGTACTTCTTGATATCACCGCTCAGATGGCACTCAACGTCTATCTTGAAATAATCGTCTTTTACAAATTCGGGTCTTGCCATTTACACCATCCTTTATATTTTCTTACATAACGCTTCTCTCCAGCGTTTATGCACTCAAAATTTTTCAGGCGGCTTCAGGCACGCAAAAACCGACGGGCGAACAAAAAGCAGCTTTGCCAGTCGAATATTGAGGCCTCGTAGCAGTCGTCTTGCATATTTTAACACTACGAAAATTCTTTGACAAGTTGAAAACATTATGTCGAGTAAATAATGTGACTAAAATCATTGATTTTCGGCACCGCTTATTATCTTGCTCGCTTCCAGCCGAAAAATCAAAAATATAACATATGCGATATATATTATCGTAATTTGACAATCGTACACTGAAAGTTATAAAATTTTCACATCCTGGTACCTCCTTTTTCTTTATATAAGAATGCAGGTTATTATGCACCCGAAAGCTTTGATCGGCTTTAAAACGGGTCTGGAAATAAATTTTGTTACTCACTTTTACGCCAGCGGTAAAAATTATGCTGAATCTAATTACTCCACGAATACAAAAGGAGGTATTTTGTGACTAAAAAGAAAAATGCAGTAATCCTGGGTGGTGGTGTCAGCAAATTTGGGGTGAGAGCAGCTACCTTATTTGATATGCTGCAGGAAGCAGCCCGGGCTGCAGCAGATGACATCCCCGGCTTGAAACCCTCTGATATCGACGGTCTCATTATCGCCAGCACCATGGCTGGCAGACATTCCAACGCTCTGAACACGGCTCCTCTGGTAGCCCAGCGACTTGGGCTCAAACCCACTTCAATCTGCGTGAGAATTGATACCCTCTGCTCCGGCTCCAATACCGGTATCATCCTCGCTACAGGATTGATTGAAAGCGGCATTGCTGAGGTAGTAATGGTCTGCGGAGCGGAAAAAGTTTACATGCCCCAGAGATGGGAAACCAATTATACCCAGTTGATGGTCAACGATCATGACTGGGATTCTGCCATGGGGCTGGGTGTACCGCCTCCATTCTTCGCCATGATCGCCAAGATGCATATGAAGCGCTACGGCACCACCAAAGAGCAGATGGCCGCGGTTTCCGTAACCAATTATAATTTCGGTGCTTCCAATCCCAAGGGTCAGTTCTCCGGGAAAACCCTGACCATGGAAGAAGCTCTATCCGCCCGCGTGATCGCTGACCCCTTCACCCTGTACGACTGCTGTCCGCTTTCGGATGGTGCTTCGGCTGTCATCATCGCCTCTGAAGAAAGGGCTAAAGAGATGTCGGATCGACCGCTGGTTTACATCCGCGGTACCGGTCAGCATGCCACCCACAGCGTCTCAGCCAACTGGCCAGGTGAAACGCTGGCTGAATGGCCGCACCTGAAAAAAGCCGGTGAAATAGCTTTCAAAGCCGCCAAACTGACCCCCAAGGACATTGACGTGCTGCAGGTACATGACTGCTTTACAATTTCAGAGATTATTGAGCTTGAAGAGCTGGGATTCTGCAAGAAGGGAGAAGGCGGACCTTACGTGGCTTCCGGTGCCATTACCCTGAAGGGCAAACATCCTGTGAACACCGATGGCGGACTGCTCAGCGTGGGGCATCCCTTCGGCGCTTCCGGTGCCCGTCAATCACTGGAAATCTGCCGGCAGTTGCAGGGTCGCGCCATCAATCAGGTGAAGGGCGCCAAATTCGGTCTGGCGCACAACCTGAGCGGCACCTGCGCTCAGCATACCGTGATCATCTATGGTACCGAGCCGGTTGACTAGGTCGGACTTTTAGAACGAAGGATCAAATTTGAGGAGAAGAAAATGGCAGAATTGAAAACAGCCCAGATTGTTGGTACACCAGCCCTGGATGGTAAATATATTGCTGAAATGGATCAGTGGCCGCTGGAATGCCCTGAATTTAACCGCAACTACACGTTTTACGATAACCTGAGAGCCGGTAGATTCACCACCACCAGATGCAAGAAATGCGGGCATATCGCCTTCCCGCCTGGCGTTATCTGCCCCGCCTGCTGGTCGGAAGACCTGGAATGGGTTGACCTCCCCAAGCGGGCCAGGGTGGTGGCTTTCACCGAGACTCTCGCCGGAGCGCCGGCGGGCTTCGATTGCCCTTTGATTATCGCCTGGCTGAACTTCGGCAAAGATGCTCCCCTCCGCCACCTCCTTGCCCGCATCATCAACTGTCCGGAAGGCAAATTGAAAGAGGGAGATGAAGTTCAATTCGTGGTCTTCGAGGTTCCGGCACATCCGATTGATGTAAAAAAAGAGACCAAAATCTGCGAGCGGGTTTTTTACGCGTTCGAGCCTGTAAATAAGTAAGCCGCTTTCCCTGAATAAGAGATTAAGGAGCTACGCCAGATGAAAGAAATCAAGAACTTCGTCGTCCTGGGCGCGGGGGCAATGGGCGCTCAAATCGCCGCGCTGGCTGCCGAATCCGGCTTTAATGTGATAGTCCGCGATCTTGAAGAGAAATTTTTACAGAGAGGTCGCCAGATTATCGAAGCTAACTACGATAAAAGAATCCAGCGGGGTCGCTTTACTGAGGAACAGAAAAAAGAGGTACTCGGCCGCATCAAATTTGTCACTGACCTTAAAGAAGCGGTAAAGGATGCCGATTATATCATTGAGGCGGTACCGGAAGTGCTTTCACTGAAGCAAAAGGTATTCGCCGAAGCCTCGGCACTGGCACCAGAAGATGCGGTTTTTGCCACCAATACCTCGTCCTTGAGTATTACCGAGATCGCCAAAGGAGCTAAAAGACCGGATCGCGTGGTGGGTACCCACTATTTCAATCCCCCCAGCACCCTGTTGCTGCTGGAAATCATCAAGGGTGAGCAAACCAGTGCAGAAACAATCGAGATAGCCGACTACGTCGCTAAGAAGATGGGACGCGAGATCGTCCACGTCAAGGACGTGCCCGGCTTTCTCGTCAACCGTATCTGGGTTATCATGGCTAATGAAGCCGACTGGGCAGTCTCACAGGGCGAAATCAAAAGCATCCAGGCGGCTGATTCCGCTGCCCGCTACAAGCTGGGACTTCCCATGGGTTTGCTGGAGATTGACGACGTCCTCCAGGGCGGTGCGATTGATACCCGCTATCATGTCCTTGAGCATTTCCGGGAAACGCTGGGAGAAAGCTACCGTCCCGGGCCGCTCACCGAAAAAGCCTTTAAAGCCGGTCATTTCGGCAAGAGAACCGGTCATGGCTATTATGACTGGTCTGCTGGCCAAACCAACGAAATCCCCATGAATGCCGGAGTTGATGTTGATCCGATCCGCTTCCTTGCCATTGGCATCAATGAATGCGCCAAGCTGATTGAATCTGAATCCACCACGAAAGAAGAAATCGATCGCGGAGTCCTGCAGGGTCTGAATTACCCGCGGGGGATTCTGCGCATGGCAGACAGCGTGGGAATTGATAAGATCGTGGCAGAGCTCGACCGTCTCTACAATACCTACCACGAGGACCGCTATAAAGCTGCCAGCCTGCTCAGGAACATGGTTGCCCAGGGAAAATTGGGACGCAAAACCGGTGAAGGTTTCTATTCCTACGGTCCGGGTGAATTCGAATTCGTCAAATTGGAAATCAACCGTGAAACCAGAGTCACCAGGTTGATTCTGAACCGACCCTACCGCGCCAATGCCCTGAACATGGATTTCATCGCTGATATCAATAAGGCCCTCACCGAGCTGGAAAACGATCCGGATGTCCACTGTGTCGTCATTACCGGTGCGGGCGCCAACTTCTGCGGTGGCGCCGATGTGTCCAGTTTCGCTGCCGGCCGCATTGACAGCGTCATGAAATTTACTGAAGCTGGTCAGGACCTCTATACCCGTTTGGAAACCTATGCAAAACCGGTTATCGCGGCGATCAATGGTCCGGCAATGGGTGGCGGATTTGAGCTCGTGCTCTCCTGCGATATCCGCATTATGAGCACAAAAGCGCAGCTTCGCCTTCCCGAGCTTAACCTTGGTCTAACCCCTGGACTGGGGGGTACCCAGAGATTGGTCAGATTGCTCGGCATAGCTCGCGCCAAAGAACTTGTCCTGCTCGCTGATCCGGTACCTGCGGATAAAGCCTTAGCCTGGGGTATCGTCAACTTCATCGCTGAACCTGATAAATTCAATGCAGTGGTTGATGATATTGCCCGCAGGCTGGCGAACGGCGCTCCGCTGGCTCAGAAACTGGCAAAAGAAGCCTTCTACTACGGCAGTCAGGCTGATCAGCGCACCGGGCTCTCTATTGAAGCTACCGTTTCAGGCGACTTGATGTTTACCAGAGACCTGAATGAAGGGCTCACCGCGATGAATTACCGCCGCAGTCCCAAATTTACCGGGCAGTAGTGCTTTTTCCGATTAGCTTTTGATTTTATATACTGTCATTCCTGTACGTCCTTCCAGACTCTTACTGGAAGGACGTTTTTTCCCAGGAGACGCATTCCTCGGCTGGCACTTTTCCAATAAAGCAAAAGAGTAAGCCTTTTCCCTATTACGTCATTCCGAGGAATCCTTCCAGCTTACACCCGGTGCCGTCATTCCGAGGCTTCCTGACGGTAAAGCTCGTCAGGAAGCCGTGGGAA
>Ga0123519_10015404_pt1 | contig 10738 bp, 8 predicted proteins | sample YelNatPaOPRAMG02_FD_87396 | JGI IMG/M metagenome (GOLD analysis project Ga0123519, IMG submission 87396) | Hot spring microbial communities from Yellowstone National Park - Yellowstone National Park OP-RAMG-02 (version 2) | ecosystem: Environmental > Aquatic > Thermal springs > Hot (42-90C) ...
CAAGCCAGGGCTTGAGGGCCGCCGTCGCATCCGTGGGCGACCCCGCCCAAGTGACTCGAAGGAGGTTGGAGATGGCTTCTGGTAAGCGGATCACACGTCGCCAGGTGTTGCGCATTGCCGGCGCTGCGGGTGGAACGGCCGCGCTCGCTGCCTGCGGGGCCACCCCGACGCCACAGGTGGTCGAGAAGGTGGTGACCCAGATCGTGGCTGCCACACCCGAGGTGGTGAAAGAGACGGTGGTGGTCCAGCAGACAGTCGAGAAGGTCGTGCAGCAGACAGTAGTTGTAGAGAAGGCTGTCACTCCCGCACCATCCGACATCTCTGGCCAGGTACGGCTTTGGGTGTTCCCGATGACAGACAACGATCAGGACACCATCTGGACACCTCTCAATAATCGCTTCAAGCAAGCCTACCCGAAGATCGAGGTCAGCCTCGAACTACTGCCGTGGGCCGGCAGGCGCGAGAAGATGCTCACCGCCTACGCGGCTGGCCAACAACCTGATATCGCCTACGTCAATACGGACACCCTCTCCCTCTTTGGAACCAACGACGTACTTGCTCCTCTCGATGATGTTATCCCGTCGGAGGTATGGGACGATCTGCAAGGCAATCTCCAGGCGGGCCTCATGTGGGAAGGCAAGCGTCTTATGTTTCCTACCCTGCTCATTGGAACGGGCTATCTCTACAACAAGAAACTGTTCAGCGAGATAGGCTGGGACCCAGAGAAGCCGCCGTTGACGTGGGACGACATACGGAAGCTAGGAGCCGACTCGAAAGCCAAGGGCTACTTCATGACCAGTTGGAACACGACCAATTGGGGTGACAACTGGATCACTCCTCTCTGGCAGGCCGGCGGAAACGTTTATAGCAAGGATCTAACCAAGGTGCAGTTGACCAGCGACGCCGCTCACGAAACGCTCCAGTTCATGGTTGATCTGTTTCAGAATGGCTGGGTGCCCAAGGAGGGCGCGGTTGGGACCGAACAAGAAGCGTCGGCAGTGGCACCCACCAACTACTGGATCACGGGCAAGCAGACGCTCAGTGATGTGGGCAATCCCAACATAACCACAAACACCAGGGCTCAGGCCAAAGACCTGGAGTTTGGCTTTGTCCCGGTCTGGAAGAACAAGAGACAGACCCAACTAGGCGGTGCTGGGTGCTGGGGCATGTTCAAGAATAGCAAAGCTCCGAAGGCAGCAGAGGCGTGGCTACTATGGATGATCGCGCCGGAACAGCAGGGCTTCTATGGCTCAGTCACTAAGTTCGCGCCACCTCGCAAGTCAGCATGGCAGTATTGGGCCGCAGAGGCCGATCCCAAGAAATTCGTCGAGATACGGCTCCAGTACCTAGAGATGAACCAGGACTCCTCTTACTTCTGGCAAGAGGGGAAGATAACCTGCGCACCACAGTTCCAGGCTGCCGTGTTGGGCATGAAGACCGTGGACCAGGCCCTGAGTGACGCCCAGACGGACCTTCAGAAGATAGTGGACGACTGGAACGCCAAACGCAAGAAGTCATAGTCAACGCCAGCGTGGCAGTGGCCCTATCTCCTGTGGATAAGGGCCACTGTGCGCTTGTCTGGCGATCTGCGGAATGGGGTATGGTCATGCATGGGGTTTCGACACAGAGGTGGCACCTCGCCGGAAGACGCGAAACAGCGCATCGCCGTTCTCTAGGCTATCGCTTGAGGAAGTCGGCGTCGTGGTATCTGTTCATCGCCCCGAACGTGCTCACGTTCCTTGTTTTCACGCTCTTCTCGTGGGTATTCCTCATATACCTGAGCCTGCACGACTGGAATCTCCTTGGTGCGAAGCAGTTCGTCGGAGTCCAGAACTACACGCGAATGCTCAGCGACAAGATCCTGGCCAAGGCACTGGCCAATACCTTTGCTTACATTCTGATGTTTGTCGTACCCGTCGCCTGCGTCTCACTCGGCCTCGCCACTCTCGTCAACACGCGCCTTCGCGGGATGTACCTGTTTAGGGCATTGTTCTACTTGCCCGTGGTCACGTCCATCGCGGTGATCGCCATCATCTGGCGCTTCATATTGATTCCACGCCCGGATGGCATTCTCAACTACTTTCTCAGGCAGGTCGGGATTGCGCCCAAGGAGTGGTTGCTCGACCCCCACTTGGCCATGCCATCCATCACGATGATGCAGATCTGGAGCACCATGGGTTATTACATGGTCCTGTGGTTGGCAGGTCTACAGAGCGTTCCAGAGGAGCTCTACGAAGCTGCACGAATCGACGGAGCAGGCCGCTGGGCGCTGTTTCGATACGTGACGGTGCCAATGTTGAGGCCAACCACGATCTTCATAGTGATGATTGCCACAATCGGGGCATTTCAGATGTTCGGCCCGCCTTACATGCTCACGGGTGGGGGCCCAATGTATGCCACAACAACTATGGTCTACTACATCTGGCAATTGGCGTTCGGGCGCTACCTTATGGGCTACGCCAGTGCTTCTTCAATCGTGCTGTTCGTCCTGATCCTTATCGCCTCTCTGATCCAGCGCAAGTACATGGGCTGGTCCGAGTCTTTGTTCTAGCCTGGAGGGGCAGTTCATGCCTGCGGTGCACCTATCCACCAAACATGACCCGTTTAGCGCGGCGCGCGATGCAGTGCGTGTCTTGCTCATCTATGTTCTGATTCTGCTCATCTGCGCCTTAACCGTCGGCCCTTTCCTAATCATGATCTCGGTCTCGCTAAGGCCCAATTTCAGCTTCATGACGTTCCCCATCAGCCTCATCCCGCCACAGCCTGGGCTAGACAACTACATCAGGCTGTTTCACCAGACGAGCATCGGCCGCTGGATACTGAACAGCGTGTTCATCTCGACGAGTGTCACCTTCCTGCAGGCGCTCACCTGCTCCCTGGCTGGATTCGCATTCGCTCGTGGTAGTTTCCCCGGCCGCGAAGTAATCTTCTGGGCATTCATGAGCACCTTGATGGTTCCCAGCACGGTCACAATTGTGCCGATCTTCCTTATTCTTTCACGTCTTGGCTGGGTAGATACCTATGCGGCACTCATCATCCCTGCCGCCACTTCAGTCTTCGGCACCTTTCTGATGCGCCAGTACTTCGTCACCATTCCGCGAGACTACGACGATGCCGCTCTGATCGATGGTGCCAACCTCTGGCAGACCTATTACCGCGTTATCTTGCCCCTCGGCAAGCCTGCTCTGGCCACGCTGGCCACACTGACGTTCCTTGGTCATTGGAACGATTTCCTCTACCCCCTCATCGTGACCACCAAGAGCAGCATGCGCCCGCTCACAGTAGGCCTGGCCACAATGGTGGTGCAAGAGGGGGGTGCTGGTGTGCAGATGGCAGGGGCGACTATCACCTTTCTACCCACCTTTCTCATCTTTCTATTCATGCAACGCTATGTAGTACAGGGCATTGCCCTAAGCGGCATTAAGGGCTGATGAGGGGCAATGGCCTCCAATCCGTATGATCCGCGACGGGTTCGTGTCGACGCACCGGACTAGCGATTCACTTACTTGAGGACAGACCGCCTCGCTGCCACATCCGTCAGGAGACCCGTATGCGATCATCTGCACTCGCCAGTACGCTCTCCGCCGCCGAGTTGGCACAGGCCAACGCCGACCACCAGAGCCTGTTGCGCCGCGAGATCGAGGATTACCTGCGTGCGCAGTCCCAATTGCTGAGCCAACGCCGCGAAGAACTCTGGCACTGGGACTACTCCTCCCAGGAGAGCTTCCTGGCTTCCGTCGAGCCCAACCGAGAACACTGGGCTCGAGCGCTGGGCAGTTTCGGCCCCTCACATCTTGCCCTCGAGCCGCAGCTCACTCTCTTCGATGAGGACGACAGCTTGGTGGCGCACTGGCTCAGTCTGCCTTTCCTGGGCTACTACCGCGCCCGCGCCGTTCTCGCCCTCCCCAAGGCAGGGCGACCGCCTTACCCTCTAGTGTTAGCCCAGCACGGCATAGGCAGTTCGCCCGAGCGTGTTTTTGGTCTGGGTGACCCAGAAGGCATTTACCATGCCTATGGTCGCAGGCTGGTGGAGGCCGGCTTCGCCGTCCTTGCACCCCTGAACGTCACCGAGCCCAAGCCCAGAGCTAGGCTGACGCGCTTGTGTCTGATGCTGGGCGGAACCCTCTGGGGATTGGAGATCGCACGCAACGCCAGGCTGCTGGACTACGTTGAGACCAGGGCCGACATTGATGCCAGCCGCATGGGCATGTGGGGCATCAGCCTGGGTGGGGCGTACACCATGTTCAACCTGCCGCTTGAGCCACGCCTCAAGGCCGGTGTGGTCACCGCCTGGTTCAACCACCGCGTCGCCAAAATGGTACTAGACGATCCGCGCTACAGTTGCTTCCTCTCCACCGAAGAGGAGCACGTCTTCATTCCTGGCTGGCTGCGCGAGTTCGGCGACAGCGACCTCGCCGCGCTCATCTGCCCGCGCCCCCTGCAGATCCAGGCGGGAAAGGCAGATGGCATCGCCTGGTGGCCGCTTCTGCAAGAGGAATTCGAGGCGGCAGCAGCGCACTACCACCGTCTGGGCGTAGCCGAGCGCATCTCCCTGGACCTGCATGAGGGTGGGCACGAAATCGATCTGGAAGCCGGAATCCTGTTCCTGACAAGGTGGCTGCAGGGTGAGGCAGCCGTCTAGTAAGCTGGGAGTGCACCGCGAGGCCACCGGCGCACGCTCGGGTGTTAGGGTCTACCTCCCAGGGCAGGCAAGCTAGCCGGTCACCCTTTGCCCGGTTTCTCGCCCCTCGCTCCCTCGGCCCTCCCCGCCGTTGCAGCCTCCTCCCACCAGACCTAGAAGGGCCGGCGCGGGAACCAGCCGGCCAGACCCGGTCTATTCTCAGGACCAGGCCGGAACGAGGGAAACACATGACCACAATGCGCTACTTCGACGCGAACTGCTGCATGGGGCGCTTCAATGCCTGGGACGGGACGACACCGATCACGGCCGAGGGCCTTCTCGCGGCCATGGACCACCATGGCATCCACGAGGCCCTGGTCGTCGCCAGCCTGGCCCGAGAGCAGCACCCCGTGGACGGCAACAAACAGCTGCAACAGCTTATCGCTGGCTGCGAGCGCCTGCTGCCGGCCTGGGTAGCTCTGCCGCCGGCCACCCGCGAGATGCCCGCCTCCCAGGATTTTCTCGCCGAGATGCAGGAGCGCGGCGTACGTGCTCTCTTCCTCTACCCGATGCACTACCGCTTCAGCCTCGGCAGTTGGGCCGACGATAGCTGGCTGGCTCCGTTCGCCGAGCGACGCGTGCCGGTCTTCATCAGCCCCAATGGCCTGGTCGGCGATCCTGCCAGCGACATGACCGACTGGGCTGGAGTGAACCGCGTCTGCCATGCCTACCCAGACCTGCCCGTGATCGTCAGCGAAACGCGTGTGAACCGCAACCAGCGTCTCCTGTTTCAGGCTCTGGATTCTTGCCCAAACCTAAGAGTGGACCTCTCTTCGCTCTGGTTCGATCACGCCGTAGAGTTCATCTGCCGTAACTGGGGTGCCGACCGGCTGCTCTTCGGCACCGGCCTCCCAACGCGCAATCCCGCCGCTGCCCGTGGCCAACTGGATTGCGCCGCCATTACACCTGATGACCGTGCAGCCGTCGCCGGCAATAACCTGCGCCAGCTCCTGTCCTGGGCCGGCCCCTTGCCCGAACCGGCAGTCACCTTCCCTGAGCCGGTGGACAGCCTACACGCCTTGGCGCTCAGCAACGCCTCCCTCGCAGGCCAGCACTTTGCTTGCGGCCACGGCCACCTCGGCCGCTTCTACGCTTCCTACGTGCCCGACAACCCTGCCTCTGCCATCGTAGCCGAACTTGACCGCCTCGGGTTCGACCTGGCGGTGCTCTTCGCCAATGCCGGCATGAATGGCGACGAGGCTTACGGCAACGACTTGGTGGCGGCCGCTGTCCGCCAGTACCCCGGCCGGCTGCTCGGGTTGACCATGGTGAACCTGAACCGCTCTCCTGAGGAGATGCACCGGGAGATGGAACGCGGCCTGGCTATCGGCCTCAGCGGCCTAAAGCTGCATCCTCACCTGCAAGGCTACGACACCTTAGGACCAAACGTGGACCTGGCCTGCGCGTTCGCCGATGAACACGGCTGCATCATCGTGAACCACGACTGGGGACCGAGCGAGCGCTTGCTCGATCTCTGCCTCCGTTTCCCACGTGCCTGCTTCATCACCGGCCACACGAGCGAGTCTGCGATCCCGGTCGTCAGGAGAGTTGACAACCTGTACGTCGGAAGCTGCCCCTTGCACACCTTTGGCTCTGCCGAGCGCTGGGTCCAGGCCGTGGGCGCGGAACGCATCGTCTTCGGGTCGGATCTTACCTGGAACCCGATAGGCTGGGGGCTCGGACCGGTGCTGTACGCCCGCATCCCCGAATCGGACAAGCGCCTCATCCTCGGCGGTAATCTCAGGAGGCTACTTGAGAAGTACGGCAAGGGGCTTCGCTGAACCTGCCAGCACGGGATTCTCTCGTGCTGCTGGCTGCGTCCTGCATACAGGAGGGCTGATCAGGCGAGGGGCCAGACCAGGCTCGGTCGTTTGGGGAACAGTATCTCAAGCAACGCCCGCGGCTCGTCGCCATGGACCTTGATGTCCGGGAAAGCATACAGGAGTTCACTCAGGCTGCGGTAGCCAAAGAGCAGCTTGAGAAACACAAGGTCAGGGAAACCAGCGTGTCCATGGGCATCGGGCGTGTAGTCGCGTCGGCTCGGCTGAGGCTGCCACGGCACTGCCGCGCTCAGCCTGCCGTCGCGGAACGCCATACGCACACCGGAACGGTAGAAGCTGAGTAAGAGATCGCCGCTGTAGCCCGCCAGGATGGAACCAGCAAGGCGCGCCTCCAGCACCGGCGCAAGATGGGCCAGCATCGCTGGCAGCTCCTCGACGCGGATATACCAGCAGCCACCTTCCAGGACTTCCGGCAGCATAGATGGAGCTACCTGGAAGAGCGGGTGCGTCTCCCCAAGCCAGAAATGTATACCATCGAAACGAGCCTTGCCGCCCCTCGTGCTGGCCTCCCCCACCTTGCGCAGGTAGTGTAGGGCCGCCTGGGCGGCCTGGGTCCACGAGTGGCCGGACTCCATCTCGAAGAGTTCGACACTGATGCTGGTGTTTCGTGGAGGGTTGACCGCAGCACTATGTGCCATGAAGCCGGCCCGAACCCCGTCCTCCGTCTCGATCACGGCCAGGCGCGATGCGATAAAGCTGGCTCTGTTGCGTCCATCAAGCTCATAGCGCCACAATTCGGGGCCGCGGCGGCAGCTGACCAGGTAACGCCTGGCCATGCGCTCGGCTGACTCCCGAATGAAGGCCAGGTCCGCCGGCTCGGCCGGGCGCACCCGATAGACGCCGGGTTCGCCCAGGCTCAGCACGCGTGCTGGGTGGCAGCCGCGCCCCGCTGGCATCTCCAACGCCCGCTCATAGCCAAACTGGCGATAGAAGTAGGGGATGCCGCTGATGGCCTGAAGCATTTCGCCCTTTCCCCGGCTCAGCTGATGCACGGCACCGAAAAGTGCGCGCACAAGGCCGCGACCGCGATAGGCAGGGTCCGAGCCGACCAACTCTATCCTGCCCACACCGAAGTCAACGCTGGCACCAGCATCAGCATAGGTCCACCGCTGCGAAATGAGGCACAGTGAGGCGGCGATACACGAAACCGCCTGGTCGGGGCCGTTCCTTTCGACAAGCAGGAAATCGCCTGGCGCAGACCCGGGTAGCGCCCCGCTGATGAGGTCGTCCGTCCAGAAGCCGATGCCTTCGTCAGGTGGGGCGTCCTCTCGGCTGTGATGAACCCGGCTGTTGAACTCAACTAGGGCCTGGCGGTCGGACAAAGCGGCCGGCCGAAGGCCGAAGCCCTTTTCGATGCTTGGCTCACATCCCGACGGCACGTCTAAAATGTTCCTTTCAAGGAGGTACTGCTCCAGGTAAGTAGCCGGTCCTCGAGGTTGAGCTGCCTGAGATAGTCACTGTCGTAGTGCGGCGGGACGGCAATCCGGTTGGCCGGGTAGGCCTCATGCTCCACGATATTGGCCACGTGAACGGCGGTGAGCACGCCCACCTCAGCCGTGAGGCTCCGGCTCGGACTGTGATGGAATGCCACTCCCTGCAGAACCGCCTCAGGAAAGCCCCAAAGCCCCAGGAGGTAAGCACCGACCTCCGCGTGGCTCGCGCCGAAAATCCGTCTCTCAGCTTCCACCAACTCCAGTCGCTCCTCACCGGCCAGTAGCATCGCTCGAGCGTAGTCGCGCGGCAACTGGGCGGCCAGTACCAGTTTGCCAATATCGTGCAGTAGCCCGGAGATGAAAGCCTCGTCCAGCGTGCTCTTTTCCAGTCCCTCCTGGCGCACGACCGTCTTAGCCAGAGCAGCGACGCTAGTGCTATGGTCGCGGATGGCAGGCAGCGGCAGCACCCTGGCGCTGGTCCGATCGAAATAGGTGAAGATGTTGGTTGCCAGAGCGAGAGCTTTGACGGTCTCCAGCCCAAGCAGCATGACTGCCTCAGAAGGATTGGAAAGGCGCTTCGGCAAACCGAAGAAAGCCGAGTTCACCAGCTGCAATATCCTGGCGCTCAACGCGATATCGCCGCCGATGATCTGGCCGACTCGGCGCACCGAGGGCTCAGGAGAGCGAAGTTCATCCAGCAGCTGCCGGTAAGAGACATCCATCGCCGGCAACGATTCCATCTCCCCTACCGCCCGCCGCAGGACCTCCGAAGCAAGGAGCGTGCTGAGAGCCTGCGCACGCGCCAGAGCAGGCAGAAGCGACTGCCCACTCAGGGGCAAAGGCACATACTGGTGCCACGCGTCTATTGATCGCAGCAAGGCCTGATCCGCCGAGGAACGGGATAGCAGCAGGCGCACCATGTGTGGGCGAGTCGCGCGCACTTGCCGAAGAAGAGCCACGCCATCGCCGTCAACCAAACTCGGCTCGCTCGCGATGACGTCGAATCGTGACCGTTGCAGCTCTGACGCAGCCTGCTCACTACTGGCAGCATAGCAAACCTGCCAGCGGTCAGCGATGGGCTGCAGCAACCGGCGTAACTCCGTTCTGGTCGGCTCTTCGGCAACAACCAGCAGGCGCAGTGGCATTGCATCCGTCTCGGCGACAGGCCGCTCCTCTGTTGCTCCAGGGGAAAAGCCGCGAAGGTCGCAAGAGTGCGAGCCCATCTAGCTCCTCCAGCGTTCTCATGCATCGCTGTCGGCGTGCACCCCGCACCCATAGAGAGGTCCGGGCAGCCACTTTGCACCGCCAACGCGTGGGCGAACTGGCACGTCCGCTTGTCGCAGATTCCGTGCCAGTTCGCTGTCTCGCTTCTCCCCGTTCGCTGCCCTCACCCGTGAGGCGGAGCCAGGCAGGGCAAGCCCGTTGTCACGCTCTCAGCGCGCCAGGATGCCTGCCAGCCGCAGCATGTCCAGGTCAAGCGGCTTCTTCTTCGCAACAACCTCGTCGAGCGGCGTCGCTCGCACCTCTGCCTTGATCTGGCCCATCAGCACTCCCTGTTGGCCGGCGGCGAGAGCCTCAACGGCAGCGGTACCGAGCGACGTGGCCAGCAGCCGGTCGGCAGCGGTCGGGGTTCCTCCGCGCTGCACATGCCCCAGTGTGGTGACCCGAAGTTCGAAACCGACCTCTTCCTGGTGTTCTGCGAAGTACTGAGCCAGAGCTTTGGCGTTGTAGCGCGCCCCTTCGGCAACGACGACTATGGCGTGAGGTTTGCCGCGCCTGTAGGCGTCCAGGATCTCAGCCGCCACTTTCTCCGGTGTGGTTTCCACCTCGGGGATGACGATGGTTTCAGCGCCGCCAGCGATGCCCGACATCAGCGCCAGGTAGCCGCAGTTGCGTCCCATCACTTCCACCAAGAAGGCACGCTGCAAGGACGAAGCGGTGACCTTCAGGCGGTCAATGGCCTCCAGAGCGATGTTGAGCGCCGTGTCCACGCCTACCGTGATGTCGCTCCCGTAGAGGTCGTTGTCAATTGTGCTGGCCACGCCAACGACCGGGAACCCCATGGCCGAGAGTGCTTGAGCCCCCTGCTGTGAGCCGCTACCGCCGATGATCACGACCGCTTCGATGCCGTGCTGGGCAAGTTCGCGCAGGGCGAGAGTGCGGCCCTCGATGGTGCGGAACTCGGGACAACGAGCACTGCCCAGGATGGTGCCACCGTGCTGCATGATGCCGCCAACGTCACGGTTGCCCAGCAACTGCATATCGCCGTTCACCAGCCCCTGGAAACCGTGGTGGACCCCGACAACCTCCCAGCCTTTGTCAATGCCCCCGCGCACGACGGCACGTATGGCTGCGTTCATGCCCGGGGCATCACCGCCGCTCGTGAGCACTGCGATGCGTTTCATCAATACCCTCCAGAGAGTCATCTTCCAGTCTTGTCGCGACAAGCGCGCAGCTTTCGCAAAGACAGAGGCCGGACGTCACTTCGGCCCGCGGGAGTCAATTGGCGCCGTGATCGCGGGAGTCCGAGCTCGCGCCGCAAAACCATTCTGCCGCGAAGGGCGCAACCCAGAGGCAACGCCCTCGCGCCCTGAGACTGGCCACCACTGGGGCGCGCTCTCCCGAGGCCCAATTGTGCTCAGGACAGAGCCGCAGCCATGGCCGGTGCTACATTCGTGGTAACCCGATCAACGCCCTTGGAGATGAGCAACTGCGCCAGAGCCACGTCACCGGATCGGCTGGCATCCAGAGTCCAGACGTCCACCTTGATCCCCTGTTCATGA
>Ga0123519_10015406_pt1 | contig 10738 bp, 10 predicted proteins | sample YelNatPaOPRAMG02_FD_87396 | JGI IMG/M metagenome (GOLD analysis project Ga0123519, IMG submission 87396) | Hot spring microbial communities from Yellowstone National Park - Yellowstone National Park OP-RAMG-02 (version 2) | ecosystem: Environmental > Aquatic > Thermal springs > Hot (42-90C) ...
AAATACGAAATCGACTATCTTAGCAGAGGCAATAATTGAAGAAAAAGTATAATGGGTTTTATTTTAATATCACAATATTAAATTACTTTTTTTTAAAAAAACTAGGCCATGAAACAGCACTTCTAAAAGCTTACCAAATTCGTTCTCTGGGCCAAATTAAGCAATCTCCTTTTTTATATTTACGCCAACGGTTCTTTCGAAAAATCAATAAATGAAAAATTTGAAATCCGCTCCCGAGTTTTCATGGATGTCTCCGCCTAAATTTATCAAAAGAATTTGACATCATTTGAAAAGACGTTTTAATTATGGGCAATATAATTTAATGTAGACCTTTTGATTTCCGTTCTGAATAAAAAATTTTAAAAACCGACAAATTAAACGATAGCAATGGCCCTTACAGGCGAGCCAGTTCCTTTTCGAATCTTTAGTGGGAGGGCAATGAAAGTAAATCTTTTTCCAACTAATTTGTCTAAGTTACAAAGATTTTCAAGATGCGTTATTTTTCTTTCGCGGCAAACCATATGACATGGATAGGTCTTGTCCCAAAAAACATCGGGGCTTGTATTATCTACGCCGAAATTTATTGCCCCTTCATTAATTATAAATTCTGTGGCTTCGCGATTAAGTCCAGGCTGATGAGTGGCGTATTCTGGTTTTCCATAATAACGATCATAATGGCCAGTATAAAAAAGGACTGTGTCTCCAGGCAAAATTTGTAAATTCCAGCGCTGCAATTCAGCCTTTATTTTGTCAGCCCCAAATTGAGTCTGAACTGGTACATCGCTCACATCAAGGCAAATGGCTGGAGTAACGCAATGTTCAAGGGGAATTTCATCAACTGAGGGAGCATCTGGATCTGGAGAAAGATGACTGACAGAGTCAATATGGGTAGGCCCATGGTCGCACATCATGATACCACTAGATCGATAAGAAAAGCCAGTGCCTAGCATGCGGGCAGTTTCTTCGTGGGACATGTGTTCCCAAATTACAGTTTTAGCGTGCCCTGGATAAACAGGCATCCCTGTATAAATTTCTTGGCTTAGATCAATTATTTTGCCTCTTAGGTTCATGTTAAAATTCCTCCTGAAAAAGCATTATTAAAATAAATCGAGAATAGATTTAAGCATACACTAATTTTTAAGTCAAGTTTAATTTTTTTCTTGAAGAATTTTAAAAACTGAATTAATTTTTTTATATTATCAAATAGAAAGGAGAAATTTTATGGCGATGAAGTTAAGTAAAGTTTTTATCAATTGTGCAATTACCGGTTCGATTCATATTCCCACTATGTCAGACTATTTGCCCATAACTCCAAAACAGATTGCTGATGAAAGTGTAAAGGCTGCTAATGCCGGCGCAGCTACTGTTCACCTACATGCTAGAGACCCTAAAACTGGGCAACCTAGTTCAGACATAGGCTTATTTAAAGAATTTTGTTCTGAAATTAAGAAGCGTTCTAATGTTATTCTTTGTCCCTCTACTGGGGGAGGACTGGGAATGACACCCGAAGAAAGAGTAAGGGTGGTAAGAGAATTAGAACCGGAATTAGCAAGCTGCAATATGGGATCTTTCAATTTTGGTCTTTTCCCACTTTTGGAGCGGTACTCAAAATTTAAGTATGAATGGGAGCCGAAATATCTGGAAATGACCAGAGACTTTATATTCCCAAATACATTTAAATCTCTGGAGATATTTCTTAAGACTTTCCGAGATCATGGCACTAAACCCGAAATGGAATGTTATGATGTTGGCCACATCTATAACGTAGCCTATATGGCGGAGAAAGGTTTTTTAGAAAAACCATTTTTTTTGCAATTGATAATGGGAATTTTAGGCGCGATCCAGCCGAGCATAGAAAATTTGCTTCATATGAAGTATACAGCTGATACTCTTTTTGGCGACGATTATGTTTGGTCAGTATTACCGGTGGGTCGTTTTCAATTCTCTTTGGGAACAGTTGCCGCTGTTATGGGTGGAAATGTGCGCGTGGGAATGGAAGATAATCTTTATATTAGCAAAGGGGAGAAGATGAAGTCGAACGAAGAAGCAGTTCAAAAAATAAAGCGCTTGCTGCAAGAGCTAAGTATCGAAATTGCTTCCCCTCAAGAGGTGAGGCAAATTTTAAAATTAAAAGGAAAAGAACAGACAAAGTTTTAGTTAATTTTTAGTTTTTGATTGGTGAAGGAAATAGATGAGGGGGAAAATTCTTCCCCCCTCATAAAATGCATTAATACAAGTTGGGCTCAAATAAAAAGTTGCTAAATTAAATAAGTCTTTTATATTTTTTAGCTTTTTCTTTTCTTAACAATTTTTTTCGAGTCGGTAAGGTTTATTAAGAAAAATTTCAGGAACCCAGACAGACCAAGAGAAAACTTTTTCAACGATCTTAGAAAAAAAACTTGACAAGATTTTGTGCATTTTTATAATATGAAACGCAATTTAATTTATGCGAAACCAATAAAATTAGATTATAATGCTTTTAAAAAACTTTTTTTCAACAAAAAATATTATTAGAACTGAAAAGTATAAAATTAAGTCGATTAATAGAGCTATTGGCATTCTCGAAATGATGGCCAATCAACCAGGGGAAATGGGCATTACCGAACTTGCGGAGATTATGGGAATACGCAAGGGGACAATTCACCGTTTTTTAAGCACTTTAAAAGAAACTAAATTCGTTCAACAAAATCCGGAAAATAAGAAATATAGCTTGGGGATAAGAGCTTTCGAAATAGGAAAGGCAGTGCAATTAGAGAAAATTTATAGGGATATAATGTTACCGTATTTACGGAACCTTTTATCTCGATGTGGAGAAACAGTAAATGCCGCCATCTTAGATTATGATGAAATAGTTTATATAATTTCTTTGGAATCAAAGAACTTCTTAAGATTTCATATTCAGGAAGGATCCCGCTTACCAGCAACATGTACTGCTCTGGGAAAAGTACTCCTTTCTTCTTTATCAGAAGATAATTTAGAGGTTATGTTTCCCACAAAAGAATCCTTCAAAATTCTTACCCCTAATTCTATAAATAATATGGCTAAGCTTAGAAAAGTTCTTCGCGAAGTAAGGAAAAAAGGTTACGCAATCGACAAAGAAGAGGCGTTTTTAGGTGTGCAATGTATTGCAGCTCCGGTTAGAGACAGCAAAGGCGAAATTATAAGCGCGATAAGTATTTCCACTCCGAGTATTCGAATGTCTCAAGATAAACGGGGATATCTTTTAAAATCATTGTTGGAAACTGCCCAAATTATATCTAAGGAAATTTCTGGTTGATTGATATTAATAATGAAAGAAAGAGCTAAACAAGGAGCGGAATAGTTGATTAAAAAAGAAGGAGGTGATAAAGACTTTTCAAAAAGCATTAAAAAAGAAATTGCTTATTAAAAAGAAAGGAGAGAAAAAATGAAAAAATTTTGTCTGATTAGTATTTTATTGTTAATGGCAACATTTGCCACATCTGGAATCTCATTAGCAAAGCCTATTGCTGCTTTCCTCTTTCCACTATCTGGTCCATTTTCAGCGATGGGAACAGACATGAAAAAAGGGTCGGAATTGGCGATTGAAGACGTTAATGCTGCTGGAGGGGTATTGGGAAAGAAGGCCGAAGTTGTAATGGGAGATGACGAATTTAAAGCAGCGGTGGCAATTCGAAAATTCAAGGAAATGGTAGATGGAATGGGAGTACGTGCAATTGGGGGCACTCTTTCAGGCGGAATTGCTGTAGCGGTTAATGAATGGGCTTGTAAGAATAAAGTTGTTTATATGTCCTTTTGTCATTCGAGCATTCCAATAGGGAAAGAACAATGTGGATATGGATTCGTTTCCGGAATGATACCATATCAGACAGGAGTTGCTACGGCAAAATATGCTTTTAAGAATTTGGGCAAATCATGGATGATAGTAACTCAGGACTATCGCTTTGGACATGATGAACTTGCAGCTTGGATGGTAATTAGCGAGAGAATGGGCGGTAAATTTTTGGGAAATATTTATTCACCTTTGGGTCAGACCGACTATTCAGCGCATATTCCGCGAATAGCTGCAACTAATCCTGACATTTTAGTAATAAACGTCTATGGCCAATCAATGGATGCTCTCATCAAACAGCTAGGGGAGGCGGGGCTTACTAATAAAAAGATGAAATTTGTTATTCCCAAAAGTCATCTCTATACTATTAAAGCTGCCGGGGCATATTACAACGAAAACTTTTTTGGTGGGCATACATTTTATTGGACCCTTCAAGAAAAATACCCAAAAGCTAAGAAGTTTGTAGAAGCATATGAAAAGAAGTATGGGGAAGTTCCATCTCAGGATTCAGATGGAGGGTATGTAGGAACGAGGGCTCTTCTTGAGGCGATGAATAAGGCCGGGACAACTACAGATGTAGATAAAATTATTAAAACCCTGAAGGGCTTTAAAATGGATTACAATAAGGGACCGGAGGAATTTAGAGCATGTGACCATATCCGAATGACCAGTGTCATTATCCTTCAAGGGATTGGAGCAAAGGCATCTGGGAGGAATTTTGGAAAAGTGGTAGCCGAAATACCTGTCGAAGAAACTCTGGAAAGCTGTGAAAATAATAAAAACGATATTCCTTTTGGAAAAGTTAAGTTGCCTGGCAAATAACGATATATACAGAGGGGCTTGGTTAAACCAAGCCCCTTAAAATTGGGAATAATATGGAGATAAATACCAGTTTAATAATTAACCAAATCATTTTTGGTTTAGCTTTAGGTGCGGTATATATTTTAATGGCCTGCGGCCTGACTATTATTTTTGGTTTGCTCGATGTCGTCAACTTTGCTCATGGAACATTTTATATGTTGGGAGCTTTTGCTACCTACATAATTGTTTCTTTGTTCGGAAACTTTTGGCTGGGGCTGGCTTTTGCTATCATTGTTGTCGGTTTAATTGGGTGGATTACCGAAAGTTATTTGGTAAAGCCTTTATACGGTAAAGATCCTTTATATCCATTGATGCTAACTTTTGGGTTTTCTGTTGCTGTGATTGATTTGATGCGGGCCATTTTTGGAACTGTGGGGAAGATAGTTCCGCTTCCTCCAATATTTAGCGGTTCTTTGATTTGGGGAGAAATTTTTATTCCGAAATATAGGTTATTTATAATATTATTGACAATAGCTATTTTAATTCTTCTATGGCTTTTTTTTAAAAAGACAAATTTAGGAATGATCATTCGGGCTGCTACCAGAGATAGCCTTATGGTAAGAGCATTGGGCATTGATGTGCCCCGTATATGGACTTTTGGATTTTCCTTAGGAGTAGGGTTGGCAGGGCTCGCTGGGGGTGTTAACTCTACAATCCAGTCAGCTTTACCAGATATGGGCGTGGAAATGACGATAGAATGTTTTGTCGTTGTGGTAATAGGTGGACTGGGTAGTTTAGGGGGAGCTATATTGGGGGGATTGATTGTTGGCCAGGTGGTAAGCTTTGTTTCTCTTTTGGCAAGTGACTGGTCTAATGTTGCTATTTTTATTACTATGTTTGTTATTCTATTAGTGCGAACACGTGGACTTTTTGGTGAAGCTGGACGACTATAAAAGCCGCCAGTGTTTTGGAATGGTAACAGATAGAAAAAGGGAAAAAGGTATAAACAAAAATTAGGATGAGAAATGAAAAAAGCAATAAATTATAAACCTAATATTAATTCTTCTTCAAAACCTAGGTCTTTAGTAATATGGATAACTCTTTTAATTTTTTTAATTGGTCCTTTCATAATCTCCCCTCCACTAATGACTGAGATCATGATATTTGGTCTGTTTGCGCTAGGTTTTAATATACTTCTTGGTCACACCGGCATTCTATCTTTTGGTCATGCAGCCTATTTTGGGCTCGGATGCTATGGCTGTGGTATGGCTATAAGATATCTTGGCTATTCTATTTGGGGAGCCTTATTAGTAAGCCTGGTGGTGGGTATTTTATTAGCTGCTATTGTTGGACTTTTAGCTATCCAGAAAAGGGGAGTATATTTTGCAATGATATCCATGGCTGTTGCCCAAATGTTTTACTTTATGGCTCTTTCGCCATTTAAAAAATGGACGGGTGGAGAAGATGGCCTAAAATTTATCCCTAAATTGAGTTTAACCTTTCCATTTTATGTAGATTTACAAAATCCTTTTTCAATATATTATTTTGTGTATATAGTAGTTAGCTTCTCAATCATCTGCATTTGGAGAATTCTTAATTCTCCTTTTGGCCGTCTGCTTCAAGCAATTCGCGAAAATGAACAAAGAACTATTGCATCGGGGTATAATGTAACAAGAGCAAAATTCATATCTTTAATTTTTTCTGGATTATTTTCATCCTTGGCTGGCGGATTATTTTTTATATATCTTGGGTATGGTCCCCTTTCATCATTATACTGGCTTACCTCAGGGACTGTATTGCTCATGACTATCCTTGGAGGAATGCATACTTTTATTGGTCCTATAGTAGGCGCGAGTATTTTTTTGTATTCGCAGAATAAGCTAAGCTGGGTTTTAACATACTGGGAATTGGTAGTTGGAATTCTATTCGTATGTCTTATTCTTATATTCCCCGAGGGCATTGTAGGCACAATTAAAAATAAATATTTGTCCCGAAAAATCACGGTTGAGGAAATCAATGAAATGAAAGATTTATAAAATGGGGGATAATAATGGCTTATTTAGAAGCGAAAGACCTTTGCAAATATTTTGGAGGACTCAAGGCACTCGATCGAGTTAATTTTTCAATAGAAAAAGGGGAATTAAAATCCATTATTGGACCAAATGGAGCTGGGAAAACGACTCTTTTTAATTTACTGTCAGGATTATATCAACCAACGTATGGAAAGATTTTTTTTCAAGGAAAAGAAATTACCGGTAAAACAATGGATGAAATATCTCAGATTGGAATAACTAAAACTTTTCAAATAACGCATATTTTCCCTCGGCTAACTGTTTTTGAAAATGTACGCATTTCTTGCCAATCTCGGAAAACATCATTCAATTTTTGGAAAAGAGCAGAATCCTTTAAAGATATAAATGAAAAAACTTTTCAAATTTTGAAAATGGTTCAATTGTCAGATTCTCATTATAGAATGGCTTCAACTCTTTCTCATGGTGAAAAAAAATATTTGGAGATAGGAATTGCATTGGCCACCGAACCCAAGTTGTTATTGCTTGATGAACCGACAGCCGGCATGAGTCCAGCGGAAACTATTTTAGCTATGAATCTTATTCGTAAATTGAAGGACGAATTAAATTTGACTATTCTCCTCGTAGAACATGATATGAATGTGGTCATGAATATTTCTGATAATATTCTTTGCTTAAATGAAGGAAAACTGATAGCGTGTGGAACCCCTGAGGAAATTAGTTGCAATGATCTTGTTCAGGAAGTTTACTTGGGGAGAACGAAAACATGTTGAAAGTAGAAAAGGTACATACCTATTATGGAACGAGCCATGTTTTACATGACGTCTCTTTAGAGGTAAATGAATGCGAAATTGTTTTATTATTAGGAAGGAACGGAGTAGGTAAAAGTACGACTCTAAAGACAATAATGGGAATTCAACCATGTAGAAGTGGAAGGATCCAATTCAATGGCGAAGATATCTCTTCTTATACCCCTGATCGAATAGCCAAAAAGGGAATCTCCTACATTCCTGAAGAAAGAAGGGTTATTCCAAATTTAACAGTTTATGAAAATTTAAAATTGGGAATGCTAATACGTATGAAAAGAGAAAAAGTTAATATTTCTAAGGAATTAGAAATGGTCTTTCATTATTTTCCCAGATTGAAAGAACGATTAAATCAATTGGGAGAAAGCTTATCAGGGGGAGAACAACAAATGCTGACTACAGCACGGGGATTAGTAGCTAATCCGCAATTGATGATGATTGATGAACCCACTGAAGGTTTGGCTCCCATTTTAGTAGAGGAAATATGGGAAATGTTAAAAAAGCTTCATAATGATAAGAAGACTATCCTTTTAGTAGAGCAAAATTATGATATGGCTTTGAAATTGAGTCCGTCTGTTAGGGCCTATATTTTAGAAAAAGGACATATTCGGATGAGCGGTAATAGAGAAGAATTACAAGCAAGACAAGAAGAAGTGGAAAAATATTTAGGGGTAAAATTATAAAAAGGATGAAAAAGGGCTTATTAAATACCGCGTAAAAAAGCAAAAAATTTGATTAATTGTGATTAATTCGTTAATTCTAAAAACTAAGGAGGTAAAGGATGAGTGAGCAAAGTGTAGTTAAGTACGATGAAAGAGGAATTATGGATGGAGGAACGGTTGGCCTGCCTCGCAAGATGACCAGAGAGATTTGGCTCCAAGAGGTTTTTCCTGAATGGGGGACCTATTTAAATTACGAGATAGATCAAACCAAAGTAAAACCAGGAACTGGTTTAATGTGGTATTTTGGTGGACCTTCTTTTGCTTTAAAATCTCAAGCTGGGGCAGTCTTTTTAGTCGATCTTTATGCGGGACCGAGTCTTTTTACTGATTATTCTTATTGCGGTGTATGCCGAACTAGTGGAGCTGATAAACTTTATTGGATGCGGTTGAATCCGCACGTTATTGATCCATGGAAATTTAAACGACTGGATGCGGTTTGTATTACTCACCACCATCAGGACCATATGGATTTTTATACAATTCAAGCAGCTCTGCAAACAACCAATTGTAAATTTATTGCTCCCCCAGAGAGCTGTCGGCGGATGAAGAGAAACATGGGAGTTCCCGAAGAAAGGATTATTGTTGCCAGAGTAGGTGAAAGCGTCCAAATAGAGGACATGAAAATTAATTTTGCTCCTAATTTTGATGTTATTGTAACAAAAACTGGCTTTGATACTCCCCAGCCCTTTGAAGAAGTAGCTGTAAGTTTCATATTCAATACAGAAGGAGGTAATATCGCATTTTTGGGGGATACTTTGTATCATAACGGATATAGAATGGTAGGAGAGACCTACCAGATAGATGTGGTTTGTATGGATATGGGTAATAATGCGCCAGGCTATACAGACAAAATGTCTCCTTGGGATGTATGGCGAGTAGCGGAAGCATTAAATGCTAAAGTAGTAATACCTGATCATTTTGATAATTGGGCCAATTGCTACGAGGATCCAAGCTATCTTGTTGATATAGTAAACCGAAAAAACAAAGAAAATAGACCTGAGATGAAGTGTGTAATTTTATTACCAGGAGCGCGCTATGAACATCCCACAGATCAGAATATTGGCCGTTATGTTTATCCAGATTGGCGAGAGTGGATGAACTGGAAAAAGAGCGTAGAATATGGTTTGGTAGCCAAATAAAATATCCGGTGTAATTTTTAATATCTACAAATTGTCAATCAGCATTCGGATATGTAGATTGCCATGTCGGGAGTAAAAAATTAAAAAGATTGAAAGGGACCAAAATAGAACCTAAAATTTATTGTATTAGGGGAAAAAGTAAAAAAATACTCTAAATAACGGAATTCTCGCGATAAGGCGGGAATTCCGTTATTTTTAAAAAAAATACAAAAATAAAAGCACTTCGAGAAAGGAGAAAGAATGGACGAGTGGGAAATAAAAGTTCTTTATTATGGAAAAATAACGATGCCAAAGTCAGCTTTGACACCGATGCTTGATGCCCAATTAGTATTGGATATACCCTATTTAGGCTTCTTACTGCAAAGAGGGAAACAAAATGTCTTAGTGGATACTGGAATATCTGACAGCTTTATCATAGAGGGAAGAGCATGGGGCGGGTGGCCAGCCGAAGCCGGTCGTATTTATCTGGAAAAGGCATTGGCTAAAGCTGGAGTAAGTCCATTGGATATTAAGACTATTCTTTTCACACACTTGCATAATGATCATGCCGCTAATACAACATTATTTGAAAAAGCGCGCTTAATATTCCAAAAGGATGAATGGAAAACTTTATTGGACCCTTTACCTGTTATGAATGTTCGCCGTGATTATGACCCAAACCTTATCGATGAATTGAAGAATATGGATTGTCTTAAAGTGGATGGAGATTTCGATTTATATGATGGAATAAAAATCTATAAAACTCCTGGACATACGCCTGGCAGTATGTCAATAGCAGTGCGAACTAAAAAGGGAGTTAAAGTCATAGTTGGAGATCACTTCCATCTATATTGCATGGCTTTTTCAAAACAAGAGACAATAACAGATATGGAAGGAAAAAGACATAAAATTACGCCTGCTCCTGATGTCTATGGTCCTTTCATACCCTCGAGTCTTATTTACAATTTTTATGATTATTATGACAGTAGTTATAAAATAAAGTCTATCATTGGAGATTATAGCCCTGAATTTGTTATACCCGGGCACGAACCATCATTAATAGTAACCGGTGCTTAATTGTTGAAGATTATTTAAAAAGAAATAGGGGCTTATAAAATTTTAATTGCATAGTGAACATAGCAAATTTAACTTATTGAAATAAAGCATAAATTCTTAGGAAAAAACATAAAATCCGATTAATTGAGCATAAAAGCGATAATGTTTTAAGAAAGGAAAAAAGATGGGGATTTTAGAAATATTGAAAAAAGGTCGGATAGTGGAATTGAACAAAGTTTTGGAACCAGGAAAAGAGGGGAGAAGATTGGAAATTCGGCGGTTCAGGATATTCGCCGGGGAATTCATGCATGATATTGACACTATGTCGCATATTGGCACCCATGCCGAGGCGCCTTCGCATTTCTTACCGGCGCTAGAAGACTGGAGAGAAGCC
>Ga0123519_10015408_pt1 | contig 10738 bp, 7 predicted proteins | sample YelNatPaOPRAMG02_FD_87396 | JGI IMG/M metagenome (GOLD analysis project Ga0123519, IMG submission 87396) | Hot spring microbial communities from Yellowstone National Park - Yellowstone National Park OP-RAMG-02 (version 2) | ecosystem: Environmental > Aquatic > Thermal springs > Hot (42-90C) ...
CAAATAAACCCCAAATCATCGCTCGCTCCACTTTATCTTTAATCTTTTCTCTTTTATCTTTGCTCTATTTTTTCCTTTCCCATATTACCAAAAGCGGTGTTGCATTGAAAATAGAGGAGTAGGTGCCAGTTGTTACGCCAATTAAAAGGGCCAAGACAAATGGTTTGATGGATTCTCCGCCGAGCAGAAATAATGCCAACAAGGTAAGAAGGACAGTCAGCGAGGTATTAATAGAGCGGGTTAAGGTCTGGGCAACAGATTCATTGGCAATAATTTCAAAGTTGACGCCAGGCAGTCTTTTCAAATTCTCTCTTATCCGGTCAAAAACAACAATTGTATCATGAACAGAGAATCCTAAAACAGTTAAAAGCGCAGTAATAAAGTAAGCATCTACTTCATATCCCAAAAAATGTCCGACAATTGAAAATGTTCCCAAAACAACCAAAACATCGTGTAACAAGGCAATTATGGCACAAAGTCCAAATTTAAATGAAGAGTACGGCTTGGGAATGTTTCTAAAGGCCCAGGCAATATACAAAATAATTCCTACACAAGCCAGCACAACCGCCCAGATTGCTTTTCTCTTAAGGTCTTGGCCCACCACAGGTCCGACTGTTTCATATCTTATTTCTTCTATCTGGCCATATTTTTCTTTTAATGATTCTTTAATTTTATCTACCGTTTGTGGTTCAATCGGAGCGGTTTTTAATAAAAATGAAGAAGGGCCAGTTGAAACGATTGTTAGTCCTGGTAAATTTAATGGTTTGAGGGCGTTTTTGACCTCCTCGGTTTTTACTTTTTCGTTTTTACTTTTTAGTTCTAATATTGTCCCGCCTTTAAAATCAATGCCCAGTCGTAACCCCCAAAAAACCAATGATAAAATACCCGGCAAAATAACCAGCCCTGAAATAATAAACCACCATTTTTTCTTTGGACCCATAAACTGCATTTTTGCTCCGCAAAAATTTAAATCATAAATCCTAATTTCTAAATTCTAAACAAATTTGGAATTTTTCATCTCATATCCTAATCCACCTCTCCATCCTTGTTCCTACCGCTAATCTCAAAAATGTTCTTGTTACTGTTATGGCTGTAAACATTGAAACCAAAATTCCTATTGCTAATGTTACAGCAAAGCCGCGTACAAGACCCGAACCTAACCAAATCAAAATTAAACAAGTAATTAGTGAAGAAATATTAGAGTCTCGGATTGAAGACCAGGCCCTTTTGAAACCATCTTCAATGGCCGCGCCCAATGTTTTCCCTGTCCGTAACTCTTCTTTCATCCTTTCAAAAATTAATATGTTAGCATCTACGGCCATGCCAATAGACAAGATAAAACCGGCTAAACCTGCGAGGGTTAATGTGACTGGGATGAGTTTAAATAAGGCTAAAACAATGCCTGCGTAAATAGCCAAAGCGACGACAGCCAAAAATCCAGGCGTTTTATAAAATAAGGTCATAAACAAGGCGATCAAGAGGATACCTAAAAGCCCAGCAATAAGCGACTTTTTAATACTCTCTGGCCCCAGAGTGGCTGAAATATTTCTTTGCTCAATTAGTTTTGTGGGAACGGGTAAGGCACCGGAGTTGAGGTTGATGGCTAAGGTTTTAGCCTCTTTAATATCAAACTTGCCAGTTATTACCCCTTTCCCTTCTTCAATTACAGTTTGGACGGTTGGGGCAGAGATGATGTCTTGGTCTAATTTAATGGCCACAGGTTTTTGTAGATTTCTTTGAGTAATGTCTTTAAACAATTTCGTCCCCTCAGCATCAAACTCTATTGCTACCTCAGGCTCGCCTGTTTGGGGATTGATTTCTACATCCGCCCGTTTTAAATGGGCGCCTGTTAGTCCTGTTTCCGTCCACTCTGTTTGTTCGCCTTTTCGCTCTAAGAAGGTTAATTGAGCAGTCTGGCCAATCATTTTCTTTGCTTGTTCAATATCGGTGATGCCCGGAAGCTCTACAATGACTGTTTTTTTATCGCCTATTTGCCCCTTTTGGATAACGGGTTCAGCCACGCCCAGATTGTTTACCCTTCTTTCAATAACATTAATTAGGCCCTGGTGAGCCTTTTCGCGTTCTTTTGGAGCAATTTTAGAAAAATCCCCTTCATAAACCAAATGGACACCACCTTTTAAGTCAAGACCTTGACGTATTTTAAGTTCTTTATAGATTTTGAGTTTTGGTAAATCCAAGGGTTTGACAGTTGGTCTGTCAATCCAGAAGGCCAAGAAAGCAACAACCAAGATTAAGACAAAAACAATATAAACTCGTTTCATTATTTTTATTATAACAATGATTTGGGTTTGATGTCAAAATATTACTATAAAAAATCCTCCGAATTAAATTACCAGGCATTGGCTTAACTATCTTCATATAAAAATCAATCTTCTTCAAATGAAAAAAAGGCAGGTAAATTCACCTGCCCAAGTCAAGGAGGACATGTGATGAGAAAGCTAGCTGCCTTCCCGCGTTTTTATCGTATGTTGTATGAAAAATTTGTCAAGCCTCCTATTGTTTGATAATTTAAAAATATGGAAGACGAGAAGATGCTTGAAATAGAAAAATTAGAAAGTACAAGGCCTAAAAGTTGTCAAGAATTGCTAAAAGAGTACCAAAAACGGGTTGAGTTAGAAGGTTCCCCTCAAGCAGAGTTTTTAAATTTTAGAATCAAAGAGGATGTTAAGCGAATAACTGTACCTTTTGAGAAAGAGTTGGCAGTTGAGTTAACCGTCTATAATCCGAGTGAGCCAATAGAAGTTGGAGCAAGTTACCGGCTACTTCCTGTTCGAGTAGAGCCAAAGGAAAGTGAATTCTCTCAGGTAGTCTTTTTTGAGAAAAATGGTTCAGTTTGGGAGCCTGCTTTAGGCCTGCCCCGCTTTGATTTACAAGACCCTTTTTATATTGAAAATATTGACGGAGAGCATATTTTTGGCGGTGTTAAGGTTCATCCAGACCCTAAAGACCCGACCGTTTTGTGCTATAAGACTGTTTTTTGGCGATTTAAGAATAATTTGAGCGAATTGCTCGACAAAGACGGTAATGCTATAGAGCCGTTTGCGGTTGGGCCTGAGAAGATGAAAGGTATCCGTTTAGTTCAAATCGCTCCAAAAAGAATTGGAGTATTTAGCAGGCCTCAAGGAGGTGAAGCCGGTAGAGGTAAGATTGCTTATACTGAGATTGATTCCTTGGATAAATTAAGACCAGAGACCATTTTAAACTCGGAAATAATTGAAGGTTTTTTTCAGGAAAACGAATGGGGCGGAGTGAATGATTTGCATCTTTTGAAAAACGGTTTGATTGGAGCAGTGGGGCATATTGCTGAAGAGATTAACGGCAAGAAAAATTATTATGGTATGAGTTTTATTTTTGACCCGGACACAAGGTCATTTTCTAATCTCAAAATTATCGCTACTGCTTTTGATTGCCCGCCGGTTCAGGTGAAAAAGCCGGATTTAGGTTCCATCCTTTACCCAGGTGGCTTAAAAACAGAAGAGGAAGGAATATTTTTATACGCAGGGGTGGGTGATACGAAGGCTGTCCGACTCAAAATAAAAAATCCTTTTGTTTTATAAATAATGCTCTTTTTTTTCTTTTTGAAGTTTTTCAACAATCTTTTTGACCTCTTGGGCCCTGTCTTTGTGGCAGACCAAAACTGCATCAGGCGTATCCACCACAATAATATCCTTTAACCCAATAGTTGCTACCAATCTTTCAGTTCCGTGAATCAAGCATCCTTTTGTATCAACGCCGTAATGTTCGCATCCGACGACGACATTTTCCTCAGGGCCTTGAGAAAGTTTTTCTAAGAGTTTTGCCCAATTGCCCACATCTGACCAGCCGAACTCAGAAGGTATTACCGCCACATTATTGGTCTTTTCAGCAATAGCATAGTCAAACGAGATATTGGGCATTTTTTCATACTCGTCTTTAAGAGAATTTGGGTTTTTGGCAATATTTTTTAATCTTTTATAAATAGTTGGTGCGTGCTTTTTAAACAAACTCAAGATAATTTTTGGTTTGGCAATAAATATTCCCGCGTTCCAAAGATAGTTTCCGCTTTTTTGGAACTTTTTTGCTGTTTCAAGGTCTGGTTTTTCGATAAACTTTTCAACTCGGTAGACAGGATAATCTATTCCTGCTCTTTGCTCTCTTTGCTCTTTGCTCTTTAATCTTTGCTCTATTTTGATGTATCCCAATCCAGTATCTGGGTCTGTTGGTCTGATGCCGAGCGTAACAAGATAATCCATTTTAGCAACTTCAGCCCCATTTTTTAAAACTCGCCTAAACTCTTTTTCGTCGCTAATGTAGTGGTCTGAAGGTAAAAAGGCGGTCGGCTCATTTTGTTCTTTCATCATTAAAGCCGCTAATCCTATACAAGGTCCTGTATTTCGCATAAAAGGCTCTCGTATAAAATTAATGCGTCCCTTGATTTCGTTTTTAATGGCCTTAATTTGCGCTGTATTGGTTGCAATATAGATTTTTTCTTTAGGCAAAATGGGCAAGAGGCGATTAATTGTATTTTTGAGCATTGATTCTTCAGAAATCAGTGCTTGGAGTTGCTTGGGTTTTTTAAGGCGCGATTTTGGCCAAAGTCGCGTTCCTCCACCGCCTGCCATAATAACCGCATACATTTATCCTCCTAAATTATCAGTTTTTTATTTTACAATTTTTTGTCATAAATTAAAACCCCAGCAAGCTGGGGTTTTAATCATTTTATTTTCGTTTGTTTTGTTTTGGAGCGTTCGGCGCGTTTTTTAAAAAGGTAGGTTGCCGTAACCACAGTAGTGCCAATGGCGACAAAGAAGAAATAACGTCTGATTTTAGTTGGTTTGGTTTTCACCTGCTCAAAGCAGTTTGAGGTAATTTGGTCTAAATACTGCTTAATCAGGGATGCCAAAAACTCTTTATCAATGTACTTCGTGGTGGCAAATTGGATAAACCAACGGTTCAAGACATAAGATGCTTTAAATCCGATGTCATCAATAACGCCCGTTAGGGTTGGATGAGGTTTTTGCTCCCAATCTATTGTCTCCTGGTCAATGATGAGTCGATGGCTTTTTAATTTCTTTAATAAGTTTTCAGTTAGGCTAAACCTCTGGCGGCAGCGAATGCAGACAGGATACTTTAAGGCAGCAACAAGTCTATTTTCATTGCAGATAGGGCAGATCTCCCCGGCGAATTTAGAGGTATTATATTTTATAGGTGCGGGTTGGGAAGCCTTTATCAAGGCAATCTCACCTCCTTTGTTTGATGATTACTGATACCTTCTTGATTGCCTTTTCTGGGTGTCCTTCTGGATTTTCAATGATATAGTCATAATATTTTGCGTAGCGTAACTCTTTTTTTGCTGTTTCCAACCTTTCCTCAATTTCCCGAGGTGTATTTTGTCCGCGCTTTTCTAATCTCTTTTTTATGTCGGACAATTTAGATTTGATGAAAATTAAGCAGGCATCCGGATATTGTTTTTTAATATTCAAGGCGCCGTTTACATCAATTGTCAGTAACACGTTTTTACCACTTTTTAGAGCATTCTCAATATCCTTTTTTGAAGTTCCATAATAATTCCCATTATAAAAATTGTATTCCAAAATCTCACCCTGTTTGATTAAATCTTTAAATTTTGCTTTCGAGACAAAATAATACTGGTCGCCTTCTTTTTCATTTTCTCTTGGCTTCCTGGTAGTAAAAGTGGGAATTTTTTGTAAATTGTAAAGTCCAAATTGTAAATTGTTTACAATAGTATCCTTTCCTACACCACTTGGTCCAGAGATTATAAAGAGTTTTCCTTGCATATTATAATTGTATCAAAGAAATGCGATGATAACTACACTAATTAAAGCAAGGATTGGGTAGAGAAAATGATTAATACCCATCTTTGGTATTTGCCTAATGTTTTTTTGCTTGAGAATGTTAGATGAATTTTCGGCTTGCTCTTGCTTATTTACAGATTGAACAGAAGGTAAATTGTTTTGCGCGGGCGAAACTTGATTATTCGTTCCGGCTTCGGTTTCAGAATCATTTGAAACAATGAAACGATAAATATCACTTACAGGAGAATTTATGGTATCAAGAGAAGAAGTTACATAAAGACTGTGTTCGCCAACAGAAAGTGGATGGTTTACGGTTAAGTTCCATTTCCCTTCTGCATCGGCAGAAGTAGTTGAAATAATTGGTTCGCTTTCGATATAAACTTTGACAGTTGCATTAGGCTCAGCGGTTCCCGCAAAAGATATGCTCGTATACGAAGATTTAATATTGGAGAGAGTGCTAGTATCAACTGTAGGTTTTACCAAAACCTTTCTTAATATCATTCCGGTGTGCGGAGGAAGAGTGATGGTGCCCGAGTGCTCTTCGCCTTCTTCATCTATATAAGTACGGTCTAAGACATAAGGGATGCTTTCTTCTGATTCATAATTCATTAGTACAAGGCCTAATGTAAACTTTTTGCTCCAGAAATATTTGCCCGTCATTTTTATAGGACTTTCTGCTGGTGTGCCAATATAGAAATCCCAAGTTGGGTCCCAGTAAATTTTTCCGGCAAAGACCGTACCATAACTACGTTTCTGCCGTAATTCTTCTGATTGAGGCAATCCAATATAATACATCGCCAAGCTAAGCTTTTGCTTTTGGGCGCGCAGAGGGTCGGAGTCGTCTACGCTCAAACCATTTTCGGCTTGCCAAACCTCCTTTGGATCAGCAAGTAAAGAATTGATTCTATCTTCAATAGTGCTGCCTTGAAGCCAGCCGCTGGGATTATCGCCACTTTCCCACCAATCTATCACTCCTTGTTCATAAATAATACCGTCTACTTTACTGCGCTGAAATGCCTTTCTTTGTTGCCAAGTTTGAGAACCGGAAGATTCAACATATTCCCCAGCACAATTACCAATGATTTTATAACCAGCATTATGCAGACCGTCCATTACATAATCAATAAATGGTTTCCATGCGTTGTTAAACCAATCATCGTCAGTGGGATACTCTTCAGGCATAGGAGGGGGAGGAGTGCCTTCAAGTTGGAGTATCCAAGAAAGATATGGCCACCAATAATCAAAAATTATCCCATCGTAATCTTTACCGTTTAATCTATCTAAGACTCCTTGCAAAAACGCCTCTTTATAACCGGGTTTGCCAACATCAAGAAAACGAGTATTTCCATTTTGAAATGGATCTATAACAATATTGCCATTGCCATCCCTCAGCCACCAATCATTATTGACGATATCTTGGCAAGAAATAGGAGTTTGAAGAGCCGAGTAGTCATTTTTGCAACCTGACCAATCTAAGGATTGAACATCCGAGTCCCAACTATTTTTGGCATTTAAATCATAAAGAATGTAAACCTTGATATTTGGGTTCAATGATTTCAAAATTTGAGGGTCTAATTCGCTGAGTTTGGCATAACTTTCTGTCATGAAAACATTATCTCTTTTGGCAAGCATCTGGACTTTTTCTTGGTAATCAGAGTCGGTTTTTTTGGGCGGATACCAATTGAGATAGTTGTGAAGATATAGCGACCTTTTTGGTAAAGTACTACTTGGTATTTCTGCAACCTTAGTTACCTCTGCCTTGTAAGTCTTCTTTGTCATGAAATACCAAAGATATGTCCCGCTAACGAGAAGTAACATGAAGAAAGATATTATTAAAGCGATTTTTTTTCTTTTTAACATAATCAAATTTAACATAGTCTAACTATTATTTATTGCAAAAACAATTTTTTAATTGCTTTTGTAAGTTTAACCGGGTCATGAAAAAGAGGATAGGAGTTATCAACCAAATCTTTTTTAACAATTTTACATGCTCGATAACTTGAATTTTTTGTAGTGATGTTAGAAATACTGCCCAATCTGCCTTCGTGGCCATTTTTGTTGATAATTCGACTATTTACTAAACAATGAGTAATTAATAAAGGATCGCTGTGGCGGAGAAGCGCATCAATATGATCTTCTACCGTGTAGTGTTCTGTTTCCCCTCTTTCAGTTGAGATATTGCAAATGAATACCTTTTTCGCCTTTTTATTTAAGAGAATTGTTCGAGTAATGCTTTTGATAAGGAAATTAGGAATTATGCTTGTATACAAACTGCCAGGTCCAATCAAAATAAGATCAGCCTTTTTTAATGCTTCGAGTGCCTCGGGGTTAGCACTCACGCGATTTGGCACGCAGAAAACTCTTTTAATAGCTGAACGATGACCCATAATGGGAATATCCTTTTCTCCCAAGACAATTTGGCCATTTTTAAGTTCAGCCCCTAAATTAACATTTTTGAGAGTAGAAGGAACGACTCTTCCTCTGATTGCTAGAATTCGGCTTGATTCTGAAATTGCCTGTTCAAAATTCCCAGTAATTTTTGTTAAAGCCACTAAAAATAAATTACCGAAAGAATGACCGGAGAGGCCTCTGCCTTTTTCAAAGCGATAATTAAAAAGACGTGTTAAAAGTTTTTCATCGTCAGCCAGAGAGACAAGACATTGCCTAATGTCTCCGGGCGGTAGAATTCCGTAATCTCGTCTCAGCCGGCCACTCGACGCACCATTATCAGTCATTGTGACTATTGCTTTAATGTCAATAGGCAATTGTTTTAAACCTCTTAAAAGAACAGCCAATCCTGTCCCCCCACCAATTACTGTCACTCTATTTCTCCCCATTTGTTTAAGTTCATTTTATATAATTTTTGTCAATGAAACAAGATTTTCTATAGGTCACAAAATATCACTCGCCCCTGCTCAAGGACTCTCAAATGTTTCGTGATTAATGCAGATTTCTAATTAGTATTACACGCTTTCAACCTCTAAATGACTTCCCTCTTCATCTTTTGTTACCTCAATTCTTGTTGGAAATAGATTTTTTAACTCCGGGATGTGGGTGCTAACCAAGATTTTCTTAAAGTCACTCTTTAATGCGCAAATTGCATCAACAACTTCATCCTTTCCTGCTTCATCCAGCGACCCAAAACCTTCATCAATCGCCAAAAATTGTAACTTCGTCCCGGCTCGTTTAGACAAAACCTTAGATAGCGCTACCCTAATAGCTAAATCAATCCTAAATGCCTCGCCCCCACTATATACCTCATATCCTCTTTCGCCTAAATTGTCGGTAATTCTTATTTCCAATGTCTCAATTTCTCCCTCGCCAGATTTTTTTCCTTTTGTTGTGATAAATCTCACTGTCATTCTGCCATCTGTTATTTTTTCCAATAGTTTGTTAGCCTCATTCTCTATTTCTGGCAAGACAGTTTCGATAATCATTGTTTGAAGGCCTTTTTTAGAAAAAATCTCACTCAATCTTTTATAAACCTCAATCTCCATTTTAACTTCTTCTAACTGCTTTTTACGGGATGCATACAATTCTTCTTGTTTGTGCAAATCCGAAAGTCGTTGGGAAAAAGCGCCATATGTCCCCTTTATTTCTAAGAGTTCTTCTAAAAAATTTGCTACTTTCCGCTCTTGTTGTAGGAATTTTTCCAATGCTGGTTTTAATGAATCTAACTCCTTTTGCAAGATTGTTTTGTGCTTATCAAGTTCTTTATATTTTTCTCTTTTTTTACACAAATCTTTTTCTATTTTTCGGCATTGCTCTTTCTTTTCATTCAGAATCTTGCTTTCTAGGTCTAATCGTTTTTTTTCATTCTCAAAATGAGAAAGTTTATTAATTTCCTCTTTTATTTTCTGATGTTTTTTGCTGTCGTAACCTATTTCCTTTATCTTATTTTCTATTTTCTTTAAGGCAATCAGAATGTCTTTTTTTAGGACTTGTTGAAGTTCATCAATTATTTTATTGGCCTCTTGTTTTGAAAGTACTCTAAGGCATGTTGGGCATCTGTCAATTTTTTTAATTTTATTAATTTTTTCGTTTATTTCTTCTTGTCTTGCTTTAATAGCTCCAAATTTCTCTTTGTAAGCAGAAAGAAGCGATAACTTTTCATTATATTGCTCATTTTCTCTTTTCTTCTTTTCAAGTTCGCTGACGCCCTTTTCAATATCTGTCTTATTTTGGATGAGTTTTTCTATTGCTTCTATCTGCGCCTTGACAGACAAGCTTTCTGCTTTTAATTCTTTGCCCTCTGCTTCTAATGTTTTTAATTGTTGGAGCGTTGTTTCCAATTTTTGGGCTTTTAAATCATACTTGTTTTTATCTTTTCTTAATCTTTCTAATTCATCTCTCGCTTCGTTTAGATTTTTCTCCCTTTCTTTGAGAATTTTTTCCGTCTTTTTAAGTTCTTTTTCAAAAAGGGGTTTTTGCTTCAAATTTTCCTTAATTTCTGATAAAGCAGTTGTTAAAGCCTTTTCCTCTGCCTCGCCAGATTTAATTTTGTCCTTTGCTTTTTGGGAAAGTAGTTCATAAAAATCTAAATCTAAAATTTTACCCAGGATTTCTTTTCGTTGAGATGGTGGTTTTTTGGTAAATTCATCAGCGCGACCTTGTTTGAGATAGGCCGAGTTAATGAATATTTCATAGGGTAGTTTTAGAACCTCTGCAATTTTGTCTTCTGTTTCTTTTATAGTAGCGCCGGCCAAAGAGCTCCAGCCATTGTCGTAAATTAAAAAGTCAAGTTCCGAACTCCCCTTACCCCTTTTACTTCTCTTTCTTATTACTCGGTATCTCTTTCCATCGTGTTGGAACTCAAAATCTACCCACATTGTGTCTTGTCCATGGTGGATAAGGGCGTCTGGCGAAGAACGGGCCTTATTCCACAAAACCCAACCTATTGCTTCAAGAATGCTGGACTTACC
>Ga0123519_10015411_pt1 | contig 10737 bp, 7 predicted proteins | sample YelNatPaOPRAMG02_FD_87396 | JGI IMG/M metagenome (GOLD analysis project Ga0123519, IMG submission 87396) | Hot spring microbial communities from Yellowstone National Park - Yellowstone National Park OP-RAMG-02 (version 2) | ecosystem: Environmental > Aquatic > Thermal springs > Hot (42-90C) ...
AGGCTACGACAAGCACCCCGACTTCAGCAAACTCGCGGCAAAATTCGGTGAGGAAAATGCAGCCCACATACTTGCCTTTTTTGATCGTTGGAAGCAACACTATACGCGCGCGGCGTATATCGACCTTGGATTCCCTGGCGAAGACAAACTGATAGAGTTCACACGCCAGATGGCGGAGGTTTTCGACTGGCAATACGAAACCATACAAGGCGATTCCGATCTTTTGCGCAGAATACTTGCTGGCGATTGGTCAGATGACCGCATATTCGTCCTGCCGCCTGGAAACAGGTCTGCGTCTACAGGGGATGATCAGGTCTTTGTCGCCGTAGCCGTTGACGCTCCGGAGCACGAAGGCCTGCTTGCTGAAGGGCAGGTTGTCGTCGAATCCCAAGCGGGCGAGAACATATTAGAGGGCATTGGGCTGGGAATAGACGCCGGAGGCACCTACACCGATGCCGTCATCTACGACGTCGGCGCGAAACGAGTACTCGCAAAGGCTAAGGCTTTGACGACCTACCATGATTTGGTCGAGGGCATACGCAATGCACTTGCTCAACTCCCAAGGCGGCTTCTTGCCCGCGTTCGTGTTACGTCGCTTTCGACTACGCTCGCAACCAACTCGATAGTTGAAGGTCGAGGGCACAAAGTTGGCCTGATCGCTGTGTCTCCTTGGGATTGGACCGAGGAACAGGTTGGTCACAGTCCTATCGTCAACGTTCCCGGTGCAGTGTCCATTACGGGAGATATAATCGAACCGCTGGATGAGGATGCGGTACGGAAGGCTGCAGAACTACTTATTGATAGAGAACACTGCTCTGCCGTTGTCGTTGCGGGATATGCTACTGTTAGGAACCCAGTTTTGGTAAATCGCGTGCGAGAGATAGTTTCTGAAATGTACGACGTGCCGGTAGTCTGCGCACATGAAGTCAGCCGCCGACTTAACTCAATTCACGGCGCTCAGACGGCAATTGCCAATGCCAGACTTCTGCCCGTCATACGTGATTTGATCGATTCCGTTCACCACGCGCTGGCCGAGTTCCACGTGCCCGGAAAGCTGATGGTAGTAAAGGGAGACGGAACACCTGTTGACGAAACAATTGCTCGGGCTAGGCCGGTCGAGACAATTCTTTCTGGCCCGGCTGCGAGCGTCAGCGGTGCAAGAGTGCTTGCCGGTTTGAACGATGCTTTGGTTCTTGATATAGGCGGAACTACAACCGATTGCGCTGTGCTTGCAGATGGGCAAGTAGCCGTTTCCGAAGAAGGAGCGCGCATCGGGTCGTGGGTAATGAGCATAGATGCTGTCGAGGTATCCACTGTCGGGCTTGGCGGTGACAGCAGAATTGATTTTACGGGAGATCGTCGCCTTGTGGTTGGACCGGCCAGAAATATCCCGTTTTGCAGCCTTGCGGCTGAACACCAGTCCGTTAAGAAGTTTCTTGAGGATTTTGATGCTCGACGTTACGCGGCAGCTTCGAGTGCTTTGCCAATGGACGTATTGGTTCTTGGCGGGCCGCAGCGATTGGAGCTTACGGATCGGGAGTCCGCTCTTATGGAGCTGCTACAAAATGGCCCAATGCCCGTTCTTTTGGCGGCCAAATTACTTGATCTTCCGTCACCAACGCTATTGCCGACCAATCGTCTTGAGGCGGCGGGTATGATCAAGCGCGCTGGCCTTACTCCAACCGATCTGCTTCACATTACAGGCCAGTTTGTCCGCTGGGATGTTGAAGCTGCCAAGCGGGCACTCGAAATCTTCGCAGTCATGTTCGGTGGCTCATCTGATAACGTGCTGCGATCGGCTCTCACTATAATTACTCGACGGCTGTTCGAGGAAATCATTCGTCGAGAAGTTTCCCACGAAAGTCGAACGCTGCACGATATTCCGGAAGACTGGAAGTTCTTACTCGATAAAGCTTTCGCCGACGACGGTAGAGGACTGGGGGTGCGTATTTCTCTGCGCATTCCGGTTGTTGCAATTGGTGCTCCGGCTGAAGTGCTCGTGCCGCCGGTGGCGCAGCATCTTGACGCTCAAGTCATCGTGCCAGAGCATGCTGATGTGGCCAATGCCATCGGCGCCGTTGCCAGTGAAGTTGTAGCTCGTGAGGAAATTATCATACGTCCGGGTGAGACATCCAATTACGTTCTGCACGGAACTGAAGAACGCATCGAGTTTACCGAGCTGGAGCGTGCTACTCAGAAGGCGATTGAAATAGCGCGCGAACGCTCCCGCAGGCGTGCTGTCGAGGCGGGGGCGCTGGCGCCAGAGGTAACAGTGTCCCGCAGCGATCGCGTTGGAACTGCCGACGGAGGTAGTCGAATTTTTCTGGAACGCAGAGTAACCGCTGTTGCCTCCGGTGCGGCATTCGCTCGCATGTCGCGAAGACGAAGGCAAGCTGTGCCAAAATAAGTGTGCTTGGCATATACGAATCATAGCGACCAGACTGTTTATCTATATGTGAACATCCGTACATGTTCATTTGGAGCATTTGTGATTGTTTGCGATTTTTATATACAACAATTGGGTAAAACCTCTTGACAAGAAATAGTCCTCGGTTGTAGTATGCGCATACTCCAAAGCACCTGGCCTGCATGACTGTTTGGATGTGAATAATTTAGTTAGTAAACCTCAATGTCTGACCGTCCTGAGGGGGGAAGGCAAGCGTGGAAGGCGCAGAGGAGCTCACATTATCAATATCAATAGAACGAAGCCGTGGGTGCTTAAACGTTTATGTGCGCGGTGAATTGGACATTGCCAGTGCGCCTAAGTTGGTTCAAGCTGTCGCCGATGAAATTGGAAACCGTGTATCCGAATGTGTTCTCGACTTCCGCGGCGTCACGTTTATAGACAGCGAAGCGATCAAGTCTCTAATCGTTTTGCGCAGGAGACTACGCGCAAACGGAACCAACCTCGCGATTGTGAACGTTAATTATCCTGTGACGAGAATTCTGTCGCTTGTGGATCCGTCCGGAGAGACAGGTTGGGCCGGGGCATCCTAAGATTTTGCCCGAACTCGCTTCTCTATCGCGACACCAAGGAAGATTGCGGAACAACGGCGAAGGTGATAGTGTCTATAAGCAGGACGGGTAATCATCAATAAGCATGAAGCATGCGGATCAGACATTGGCTTGATTGGTATGAAACAGGACAGTACGGCTTTTGAAGAAATAGCGGACGAGATTGCGTCGTTCGCAATTGAATCTGCAGGGGATATACAACGCCACATTGTTGTTCCCGCAATGTTGGAGATGATCGGGCCTGTGGCGGGCAAGAGCGTTCTCGACCTGTTTTGTGGGGCTGGTTATCTATCGCGCCGTCTGGCATCTTTGGGTGCTGACGTGACGGCAGTGGACAACTCCGACAGGCTAATCGGCATTGCTGGCGAGATCAACAATCGCGAGAACGAAAACATCAAGTATGCAGTAGCTGAGCCTACCGATCTCTCTGTAATAGAAGACAGCACATTTGACGACATCGTATGCAACATGGGCTTGATGATAACTCGCGATCTCTCGGGAACCATTGCTGAGCTTGCTAGGCTGGTGAAGTTGGGCGGACGCTTCATCTTTTCCGTTGTTCATCCGTGTTTTTATATGCCGGATGCGTGCTGGGTGCCTGGCAAAGACGGCGATATGCGCTACAGAGCGGTGGACAACTACTATTCCGAAGGTTGGTGGCCTTCGGAGATAATTGCTGCACTTACGCTGATGGGACGAGATTTGCCGCCGATGGGTCAGGAACCGAGAGTTTTGAGCTTATCCAAAGATTGTCCAGGAACAGAACGTCGTCCGGTGCGCAAGATCAAGCACCGCACGCTTGCTACATATGTCAATGCTCTCAGTGCTAGGGGCTTTAATATACGCAGGATAGCGGAACCCAGACCGTCTCCGGAGGTCCTGGCACTAAAACCGGAACTGGACATTTACTATCGCTTGCCGGTTGTTTTGGTGGTTGAAGCGATTTTCCCCTACTTATGAGCAGCGAGCATCAGCCGGACGGAAAGCGTAGAAAAAAGGCCTTGGCCATACTGGCCCTTGTGTGGACGCTATTTGGCGTTTACCTCGTTGGTATGAGGAAGCAAGAGCCAAAGTTGCCTCGAGTTGGCGTCGGAGTCGGATACGCGGTAAACTTCCACATGCAATGTGAGAATACCAACGCCTTTAGCAGGCCGCCTGTGTTTTCCGACGCGGTGATACCTTCAGACGCAATAGCCGGACGGAGGAAAATCAGCAAGTGAGAGGCGCAAGCATTATTGCATTGGCAGCCGTGTTGCTCACGCTGATGTTTGCAGTTTCTTCGAGTTTGCAATGCGGACGCGGTGTAGATCCCGAAAAGACCCTTCAAGCAGCTTTCAATGCCTCAGCAAACGTAGAGTTCACAGCAAAGCAAAAGTGGACTTGGGTTATGAACGGCAAGCGTTTGCAGCGAGAGATCGAAGTGCGGTTGCCCGGTTGGCAGAATTTCGATCAGCAAGCCGTGGAATTGGTCCGAAGAAACTATACTCCACTCATTGAGGGCGAAGACACGATAGCCGGACGTCGAACCTGGGTTCTTCGACTGAAGCCGCATACCAAGTACAGACCGTGGAAACAGTTGTGGGTCGATTGCAAGACCGGTGCGGTAATAGCAATGCGAGATTGGGACAGCCGCAACAGAATAAAGAGCACTATGCGGACAATATCTATTTCTTATATGGATGTCTACGCTAAACCCGATCAAGCAGCGGTTGATCAACTGTCGAAAAGAGGTCAAAGCCAAGCCGCATGTTCGTTGCAAGATATTCCGCATCCGCGATATGTGCCGCGTGGTTACAGGCTCGTTCGAGTTAGAAAGATTAGCCATCTCGGTTCCACGCAGCTTGTATATTCCGATGGTCTTTACTCTCTGAGTGTATTCTTGAGGTTTCCAGACGGTCAAGGAGGGGAACAAAACAAAATAAAGCGTGCGTACGACTGGGGACAGGGTTTAGTGCTCTCGACGCCCTATGCTGGAAGGAATATAGTCGTTGTGGGAGATTTGCCGTTGAGGGAAATCGAACATATTGCTCGCTCCATTCGTTGATTTAGCTGGTACCTTTTCAAGTTCGGAGGTGGTCTGGTGTCTATCCAGGATGAAGCGTTAGCTGAAAGGGTCAGGAATGCATTGATTCAGGACAAGCGTGTCGGTGGTCAGGCGATTGCCGTGCGCGTTGTTCAGGGGGAGGTGTTCCTGAAGGGAATAGTGGACACCGAAGAGCAACGAGAGCTTGCCGTAATGGTGGCTCGGGGCATACCAGGTGTACGGTATCTGAATGTCGATGAGCTCAGGGTCAGAGAGGCAGCACAATGAAATACGGTCATTTCTCGGAAGACGGAAAAGAATATATTATCACGCGTCCCGATACACCTCGCCCCTGGGTTAATTACCTTACCAACGGGCGATATTGTGCAATTTGTTCTCAAACGGGAGGCGGATATTCGTTCTACGAAACCTCTGGCTATAATAGAGTAACTCGCGAATATCCTCAGACAGTTGTTCTTCAAGATCGGCCTGGGCGCTACGTGTATCTGCGTGATGCCGAGACCGGCGAGTATTGGGGCGCAACATGGCAGCCGGTTTGTGGTGAGGTAGACGAGTTTGAAGCCCGCCACGGCATCGGTTATACGAAAGTGCGTTATCAGAGCCATGGAATCGAAAGCAGCATTACCTATCTGGTACCGCCTCGTGACGATGTCGAGGTGTGGATTGTTCAACTTGTAAACCGCACGGACCGGCCGCGTAAGATTCAGGCGTTCCCGTTTGTTAAGTGGGACTTAGCCAATTATGCATATAACGCCGTCGAGGCTCAGTTCTCGGCTCTCTTCAACGAGACGAGCTTCGAAGAGAATATAATTTTTGCTACCACTCGCTTTTGGAACATAACTTCAGGAGCAATTGGAAATCCAAATGCTCGGTGGGATAAGTGGGTCTTCGTAACCTCGAGCGCGCCGATCGTTGCTTTCGACTGCCTGGACGAGGAATTCGTCGGCATGTATCGCGATTGGCGGAATCCAATTGCTATTGAGGAAGGTAAGCTTAGGAATACTCAGGGTTGTGGCAGAGATATCATGGCCGCTTTTCAGCACGATTTCGATTTCGAGCCGGGCGAGGAAAAGCGGTTCGTCGTGCTGGTAGGTGTTGCGTTTCGTAAGGAAGATGCTATTTCGCTCAGACGCCGCTACGACACGTTGGAAGAAGCCGAGCGAGCTCTTGAGGAAGTTCACAGCTATTGGAACAGCTATCTTGGGCGAACCACGTGTGCCACGCCAAGTAGAGAGTTCAATCTTTCGTTCAACATTTGGAATAAGTACCAGGCGTGGGTTACGTCTAGATGGAGCCGGATGGATTCATACTACATTGGCGGCGGCTCCATTATTGGCTTTAGAGACAGTTGGCAAGATATGCTGGCGATCTTGCCCAACGACCCGGATTGGGCACGCCAGCGTACAATATATCTGCTCGAGCACCAATTCCCTGACGGCAGCACCCTACACAACTGGGATCCGCTCACCAACATCGGAGTTAAGACCGGTCATTCCGACGATCCGATGTGGTTGGTCTTAGGTGTGGTCGAGTATCTTAAAGAATCGGGCGACCTCGTGTTTCTCGATGAGGCCGTTCGCTACTACGACGGCGGTTCCGAGACGGTGCGTCAGCATATGCTGCGAGCTTTGGACTACACGCTGGCGCATATGAGCGATCGAGGCATACCGCTGATTATGGCCGCTGATTGGAATGATGGGCTGGACTATGTCGGCAGGCAAGGTCGCGGCGAATCTAGTATGGTGGCGGCCCATTTGGCGTGGATGCTTCGTGAAGTGGCTATGCTGATGTGGTTTGTCGGTAGCGATTCTATAGCTCAAAAGTACATCGAGGAACGCGACAAGCTTATTCGCAACATAAATCAGTATCTGTGGGATGGAGAGTGGTATATACGCGGCACTCGAGATGATGGCGAAGCGTTTGGTTCCTCTCGGAATATCGAGGGGCGCATCTATCTCAACGCACAATCATGGATGGTTATTGCCGGCGCTGCACCTAGAAATCGTGCCATTCGCTGCATGAACGCCGTCAAGAAACATCTGGATACTGATTACGGTCCCGCTTTGTTCCTTCCGGCCTATCATGAGCCGGATCCAAAGCTCGGAATCATCTCACGCTTTGCTCCGGGGACTAAAGAGAACGGGACCATTTTCAACCATCCTACTTGCTGGGCAATAATGGCTGAATGCATTTTGGGAAGAGGACAACAGGCTTACGAATATTGGCGCAAAGTGTCTTTTGTGCATAGAGGAAAAGAGCCTGATGTCCTCAAGGCGGAGCCGTATGTTTATTGCGAGTATATCCATGGTCCGGACTCCAAATACTACGGTCAGGGCGAATTCAGTTGGATGACAGGCACTGCGTCTTGGATGTGGAAAGTTTGCCTGGACTGGATACTGGGAGTGCGCGCGGAAATTCGCGGACTTCTTGTTGACCCATGTATACCTCCGGAGTGGGATTCCTATAAAGTGGTGCGTAGATTCAGGCGAGCCGTCTATGAGGTAGAGGTGTCCAACCCTGACCACGTTTCGACAGGGGTTCGGGAAATTTATATCGACGGCCAAAAGTACGATTCGCACTTGTTGCCGGTATTCCCGCCAGGTGAAACACATAAGATCACGGTTATAATGGGCCAGCCTAGTGAGGAGATAGTCTCACCCGCTGAGCTAACTTCTCAGAAGGCGACTGCCGGTTAATCGGGCCGACGTTATAGAGAAGCTGGAGCGGAGAGTGGATGGAAGACCCTCTCCGCTTTTGCATATTTACTGCGACGGCAACTGTTCTGCTTGTAAACTGCTTCATGTGCTGGTAGAATGACCTCATGGAAACAAACCGTAATAATACACAATAGCCGAGAGCGGAGAGTGGCGAATCACTATGATGTATAAGTCATACGACGAAATGCTTGAGGAACTGGAACGCGAGATGCGCAGAGTCTCTGATGATATATTGTTGCAGATGTTCCGTGTATCTAGTATGTCCGGAGAGGTTTGGGCTCCAAAAGTTGACCTGTATGAGACAAACGATGCCATTGTGGTCAAGGTCTGCGTGGCGGGTCTTGAACCCGATCAAATGGAGCTGACACTGTCCGGCGATAATCGATTTCTCACCTTGCGCGGAATGCGAGCGGAGCACGACGATGACAAAGCTGAAAGGATAAGGTACCATCAGCTTGAGGTCTACTATGGGCCGTTCGAGCGTATCGTTGCGCTTCCTGCCGATGTTCCTGTGAACCGCGAAGAACTCTCGGCTACGTATAAAGACGGCTTTTTGAAAGTAACGCTTCCTAAGCTCCGACGAAGCGGAGCCAGGAAGATAGAAATTGAAAATTAATAGTAGGGCTCGTTCAGAGGTAACTAATGGGAACAACTGTAAACGAACGTGAAACTGATGTTGCTGGGCATGAGCCGGAAAGCAATGCGGAGAGGGGCCTTGTAATACCGGATGTTCTGAGCCTGCTTCCCATAAAAGACACCGTCCTGTTTCCGATGGCGGTGATGCCGCTTATTGTGTCTCGCGAGAGCTCTATGAAGCTGGTCGATGACGCAGTAATGAGCGATACGCGCATCATCGCCATCGCTACGCTTAAAGATTCTAACGTAGAAGTCCCACAGGTATCAGACATATATGACGTAGGTGTTGCGGCAACCATACATACTATGGTTCGGCTTCCGGAACACCAGCGCATGATTGTCCAGGGTTTGCGGAGAATACGCATCAAGGAATGCGTCCAAACCGAACCTTATATACGAGTCCGTGTTGAAGAAATTCCCGAAATTAAGGACTGGACGGACGAGCAAAACGTCGAGATGGAAGCACTCCGAAGAAATGTCGGAGAGGCATTCCAGAAAGTCGTTGCGCTGTCTTCAAACTTGCCGGACGAGCTCCAGAACATAGTTACCAGTATAACCAGACCCGCTGTGCTGGCCGATACTATTAGCTTGCACCTGCCAATACCTGTTGCCGAAAAGCAGGATTTGCTGGAGACTCCTGGTACTCGTACCCGGCTTCGGAAGCTCCTTGCTATTCTGTTGCGCGAGGTAGAAGTTCTGGAACTGGGAAGCAAAATCCAGTCGCAAGTGCACTCGGAGATGGGCAAAACCCAGCGCGAGTATTACCTCCGCGAACAGATCAAGGCATTGCAGCGCGAGCTCGGCGAGACCGATGAACGCACCGCCGAGATAGAGGAGCTTCGCCAAAAGATCAGCGATGCTTGTATGCCTGAGGAAGCGGAGAAAGAAGCTCTCCGGGAACTCGATCGGCTTAGCCATATGCCGCCAGCGGCTCCCGAGTATACCGTGGCGCGGACTTATATTGATTGGCTAATCAGCCTTCCTTGGAACGTCTACACTGAAGATAATCTGGATATTCGACAGGTTAGGCGTATACTTGACGAAGATCACTACGGCCTGGAGAAGGTGAAGGACAGAATCCTGGAGTATCTGGCTGTCCGCAAGTTTAAGCAAGAGGGAGATATTCGTCACCCGATTCTGTGCTTCGTTGGTCCGCCTGGAGTCGGCAAAACGTCACTCGGCAGGTCCATTGCACGCGCACTTGGCAGGAAGTTTGTCAGAATGAGCCTGGGTGGAGTGCGTGATGAAGCGGAGATTAGAGGGCATCGCAGAACCTATATTGGTGCTCTTCCTGGACAGATCATCCAGGGAATCAAGCGTGCAGGTTCTCATAATCCGGTGTTCATGCTCGACGAAATTGATAAGGTCGGTGCGGACTTCCGCGGCGATCCTTCTTCAGCGTTACTGGAGGTGCTCGATCCCGAGCAGAATTCGACATTCCGAGATCACTATCTGGAGGTCACTTTCGATCTCTCGAAGGTTCTCTTTATTACCACTGCCAACGTATTGGACACGGTTCTGCCGCCCTTAAGGGACAGAATGGAAGTCTTGGAGATTGCTGGCTACACTGAGGAAGAAAAGCTGGGCATCGCTAAGCGCCATCTGATTCCAAAGCAACTGGAAGAGCATGGGCTCAAGAGAGGCGAACATATATCGTTTACCAAAGAAGGTATCCTGGAGATCATCCGAGGTTACACGCGCGAGGCCGGCGTTCGAAATCTGGAGCGCCAGATTGCCGCTATATGCCGCCAGACGGCGCGTGAATTTGCTGAAGGACGCACCGAGCCTGTAAAGGTCAACCGAAAACTGGTGCATGAGTTCCTGGGAGTTCCGAGATACACTTACGAAGAACTCGCTGATAGGGTCGACGAACCAGGTGTTGCTGTAGGGCTCGCGTGGACTCCAACAGGAGGCGATGTGTTGTTCGTCGAGGCTACCAAAATGCAGGGCGGGAAGCAGCTCTCTACCACTGGCCAGTTGGGCGAGGTGATGAGGGAGTCGGCTCAGGCGGCATTGAGTTATGTTCGCAGTCATGCCGAGGAATTGGGTATATCGCCCGATTTCTACCAGAACAGTGATTTGCATCTCCACGTTCCCGCTGGCGCTATACCGAAAGACGGACCTTCAGCGGGAGTGACCATGGTTACGGCACTTGCGTCTCTTTTGAGCGGTCGCAAGGTCCGACCGCGCGTTGCTATGACAGGTGAAATCACTCTTAGGGGTAAAGTTCTGCCGGTCGGTGGGATCAAAGAGAAAGTTCTTGCTGCTCGCAGAGCCGGCGTAGAAACGGTTATTCTTCCCAGGGATAACCGCAAGGATGTTGAG
>Ga0123519_10015416_pt1 | contig 10735 bp, 10 predicted proteins | sample YelNatPaOPRAMG02_FD_87396 | JGI IMG/M metagenome (GOLD analysis project Ga0123519, IMG submission 87396) | Hot spring microbial communities from Yellowstone National Park - Yellowstone National Park OP-RAMG-02 (version 2) | ecosystem: Environmental > Aquatic > Thermal springs > Hot (42-90C) ...
CTCGTCCTTCGTCCGATAGACATACGTCCGGTCCGCCTCGCCTTCGTAATGACCCCGCCAGCGGTAGGTCTTGCACTCGATCAGTGTAGGCCCTTCTCCACGCCTCGCCCGCTCCACAGCCTCGGAAGCAGCCTGGTAGACGGCCAAAACGTCATTTCCGTCCACCTTGCATCCCTCAATCCCATAGGCGGCCTTTCTCAGATAGTAATCCTCGATGGCGCCCACCCGCTTCTGAGCGGCAGAGATCGCATATTGATTGTTCTCGCAAACGAAGATGACGGGCAGCTTCCACACGGCGGCCAGGTTGAGGCTCTCGTGAAAGCTCCCCTGATTGCAGGCTCCGTCGCCAAAGAAAGAAACGGCCACCTGATCGGTGCCGCGAAGTTTGATCGAAAGGCCCGCTCCCCCTGCAATGGGCATCCCCGCACCCACGATACCATTGGCCCCGAGGATACCCAGGTTGAAATCGGCGATATGCATCGACCCGCCCTTGCCCCGACAATAACCGGTCGATCGGCCGAAAAGCTCGGCCATCATCAAACGCAAATCTCCTCCCTTAGCGATGCAGTGGCCGTGTCCCCGGTGGGTGGACGTGATGTAGTCATCCTTCCTGAGATTGGCACAAACCCCCGTGGCAACCGCCTCCTCGCCGATATAAAGGTGAACGATCCCCATGACCATCTGTCGGGCATAGAGATCCATCACCTTCTCCTCGAACCGACGGATTCGCAACATCGTTCGGTAAAGCTCCACCATCTTCTTTTCGTCCAGCTCCATGGCTCCTCTCCTGATTTGGCAAGTTTAAAATATCCCCAAAACAGCCCCTTCGGAGGAAACGGTCCCGGCAGTTTTCACTACATAGCATATCGGCCCGATCAAGTCCAATCGATCTTCAGACACTCCGCAGGCAAAGGTGACGAGGTTAAGGCTTTGGATGGGGTCAACCACTCAGTCTGATCACTGGGATTAAGATAAAGGCAATAATCCTGGCCGATCGCCTTCAGACGGATTTCTCCAGGCCCCAGACACCTGAGGGCAAAGGCTTCTCTGTCGCCGCTAAGCCTTGGCAGGCCCGCTGGGCAAGCCATAAAGGCTTGCCCTACGGAAACCAGACTTCTCCTCGACCGGAATAAGGTCCAACCTGGACCAAACTCAAATATATCCCCCTTGTCCCTACCCTCTCGATCGCTCCTCCTCCTTCAAACCTCCCAGGGCGTAGAGGCATTTCCCGACCACCCGTGGTGAAAAGATGAGAAGAAGAAGCCAGACCGACATGAGGAAATAGTAGCCTTCGATCAACCCCCAGAGGCCCAAGGCGGCGATGATGAGCATAACGACCCGATATCGCCAGTCGAAGGGAACCCAGGGGCTCATGATGACCCTTGCCAGTTCCCGCCCTTCCCTCTCAAGCTCAGCCCTCTCTTCGGTGCTGAGTGGGTCGTGCTTCAGCCTGCGGGTCACTTCCTCCAGTCTGTTCTGGGCTTTTTCGTAGAGTTCTCTGTTCACTTTCTGCTTCTCTGGGAAGGCTTCATTCTGTCCGGTAGACCGCGGAAGCCTCAAAGGCCTCCTCAGGGCCCGAGACACCGGAGTTTCGGCCCCGAACAAGAACGACTCTCCCTCTCGAAGACGGGTATCGTCCGACCCGGTCAATACGCTCCTTCATAGATCGACCTTACATCCGCTTCCGTGAGATCCCTTGGGTTGACCGTAAAAAGCCGGGCGAACTTCATCCCTCCCTCAACGAGCTTCGGGATATCGCTTTCTTTAATTCCGTAGTCCCGTAAGCGAAAGGAGATGCCCACAGTCGTCAGGAGCTCCTCCACGGCCTCTACGGCAAGCTCCGCTGCCTCGCGATCCGAAAGCCCTTCGATATCCATTCCCATCAGAGCCGCGATCGAAGCGAACTTCGTCGGATTTCCGGGCAGATTGTACCGCATGACATGGGGAAGCATAATTGCATTCGACCGTCCATGGGACTGTTTGAACTCCGTTCCGATCACATAGGCGAGGGCATGAACGGCTCCCAACCCTCCGCTCGCAAAGGCCATTCCTGCTGTAAGAGACGCCAACGACAGATAGTAGCGGGCTTCCAGGTCCGATCCTTTTGCCCACGCAATGGGAAGGTAGTCGCTGATCCACTCGATGGGCCTCTCGGCAAGGATGTCGGAAAACGGGGTGGCCGTCACAGACACATAGGTCTCGATGGCGTGAACCAGGGCATCGATCCCCGTATCGGCCGTAACCTTCGGCGGAACACTGAGTGTGAGAAGGGGATCCACAATGGCAATGTCCGCGAGGTTGTACAGGCTGTTTCCGACCTTCTTCGTGTTATCCTTCTCGTCGGTTAGGACAAAAACACGGGTCACCTCGCTTCCTGTTCCCGAGGTGGTAGGGATCAAGATCTTCGGAAGGCCTCTCTTCTTGATGAGATCGATCCCGAACATCTCGTGGACGGTCTGATCGTTTGTGGCGACAACGGAGATGGCCTTGGCCACATCCATGGAGCTTCCTCCGCCGATACCCACAACAAGATCGCACCCCTCTGCTTTCAATTTCGCGACGCCCTCGGTCACGCACCCGATGGGAGGCTCCGGCTTCACCTGGTCGTAAAGCACGTAAGGAAAACCTGCAGCCTCCAAGGACTCCTTGACAGGCTTGAGCAAACCCGCCTGGACGACCCCTGGATCGGTGACGATCAGGGCCTTTCGGCCTCCAAGCTGCTTCGCCTCGGTTCCAAGGCTCTTGATGGTGTCCGCACCGAAGAGCACCTTGCTCGGACAGTAAAAAGGATAGGCTTTTCCCAACACAATAGCTGACATGGACAACCTCCTCGTCAAAAGATTTGACCCCTAACAGCCTATAGCATAGATGAACCTACAGGGTTTTTCAAGCCCCCTAAATCGAAGTCCGGTAAGAAGCTTGACATTTCCGAAAGGATTTCTTATCATGGGTTGAACTTTTTTGAATTCTGTTCTGCTAATAGAACAACTATGGCTTCTCAAAAAAGCGATTCCCGGTCGGAACATAAAGAGCTCCAGTCCTCCCAACCTTTGGTCCCTGCGGTCGAAGCAGCCGCTCGGATTCTCTTCTGTCTTGGGGAAAGCCAGAAGCCGAAAATGAGCCTGACCGAGATCTGTTCGAAGCTCGGCATCTACAAGAGCAAGGGTTACTCCATCCTAAACACCCTCAGGCAATTCGGCCTTGTGGAAAAGGACCCTCAAACAAAAACCTACTCTTTGGGCCCCAACCTTATCTTCCTCTCCCGAAGCGTCCTCGATAACCTCAACTATCCTGAGGTCGTCTCGCCCTTCTTAGAAAGTCTCGCTCGGGAGACCCACGGAACCTCCCTCCTGGCCCTCATCAGCGGCTCCCACGTCTTCGTCGTTGCCAAACGAGAGGGTAACCAGAATATCGGCTTCGGGGTTCGTCTGGGACATCGGTTCCACCTCACCCTTGGGGCCCACGGCAGGGTGATTGCAGCTTTCTTACCGGAAGAGGAGCGAGAAAGGCTGCTTGGCCGGAAGAAACTCTATTTCTATGGCGATCCATCCCGAATGGATGTGAAGCGGCTCCGGGAGGAGGTGCTTCGATGCCGACGAGATGGATTCGCCCAGGATCTTGGCGAGGTCACGCCCGGCGTTCATGTTGTGAGCGCCCCGGTTTTTTCACATCGTGACAAACTGATCGGGTGCCTCATCCTCATTGGGACCTTTCCGGAGGAGGCGATGAAAGACTACGGACCCAAGGTGGCCGAGGTCGCAAAGCAGGTTTCTCGAAAGTTAGGGGCCGACATCGAACGGATCTTCCAAGCCCATGGGGCCGTTAACTAACGCAGAGGAGGAACCGAATGACCTACTGGAATCCCTATCTTGAAACCTTACCAAGGGAGAAACTCAACGCCATCGAGCTCTCTTACTTCAGAGACATGCTCGCTTACGCCAAGAAAAACTCCCGCCTCTATCAGGACAAGCTCGCCGGGATCGAACCCGAGATGATCGCTTCCCTTGATGATGTCCGAAAACTTCCCCTGACCGAAAAGGAGGAGATGCGGCGATACCAGGAGATGGATCCCTTCCCCTATGGAGGGCTCCTTGGCACGGAGATCGAGAATGTCACCACCTTCCGTCAAACGAGCGGCACCACCGGCAAACCGATCTACGTCCCGGAAACCTATGAGAGCTGGCAGTGGAGGGTGGAGCTGTGGTGTCACATTCTCTACATGGCGGGATTCCGCCCCCATCATCGGATCTTTCTTCCCTTCGGCTACAATGTCTACGTGGCCTTCTGGGAGGCCCATTTTGCCGCGGAGAAGGTGGGCTGCGAGCTCGTTCCCGGAGGTGCCCTCGATACAAGAGGAAGAATCAACAAGATCCTTGAAATCCGAGCCAACGGCATGATGAACACGCCGACCTACGGCCTTCATATCGCCGAGGAGGCAAAGGCCATGGGTATCGACCCCGCCTCCCTTGGGATCGAAAGGATGCTTTGCGCAGGGGAGCCCATGCCCGAGGCGACTCGAAAGCGCTTGGAAGCCCTCTTTGGCTGCCATGTGTTCGATCATATCGGCGGCACCGAACCCTGCGCCTGGGCAGGCATGTGCGAGGCAAAGGAGGGCCTTCACATCATGGAACCTTTCTCCCTCGTTGAGATTCTCGATCGCGAAACCCTTCAAAGGGAAGTCGAAGAGGGTGAAACAGGCGTTGCCGTGGTCACCCCCCTGGGCAGGAGATCCTTCCCTCTCATCCGCTTCAATACGAAGGATCTTGTGGTCAAGGGGAGAGAAACCTGCCTTTGTGGAAGGACCTCGAGGAAGATCGTGGAGGTCGTGGGAAGGATTGACGATCTGCGGAAGATCCGAGGCGTCCTCTTCTCGCCCAAGACGGTCGAAGAGGTCATCCGACAGGAATTTCCCGAGATCGTGGAATACGAGATCGTCGTGGAGCGAAAAGGCGCTATGGACGAGATCACCCTTCGGACCGAGATCGATCCCCGTGCAGCCTCGAGCGAAGCCGATCGGGTTAAGGCCAAGGTTCGGGAAAGGCTCAAGGTTCGAACCAATCTCACTTTCAACATCACCTTCGAGGCGCCGGGGTCCCTGCCGAGATATACCCTCAAGGCAACCCGGTTCAAAGACCTGCGATGAGGCGAGAAGAACGGGAGGTCAACGATGATCACGGAAATCAGAAAGGAGATCGAGTCTCTGGAGCGAAGCGCTTCAAGGCTCATCGCTCTGGCCGCAGACAACCCGGCGATTCGACGAAATGCCGAGGTGGTTCTGACGTTTGTCTATATTCTGAAGTTCATCACGCCCGAAACGGGTAAGGAGGGAGTCCGATGGAAGAGGTGAAAAAGATTCGAACGGCCTGCCGTAGCTGTCATGGCGGTTGCGGAGTGATCGCCCACGTGAAGGACGGCAAGGTCATCAAGGTGGAGGGAGACCCCGATTCACCCATCAGCCATGGCACCTTGTGCACGAAAGGCCTGGCCATCACCCAACTGGCTTACCATCCCGATCGGGTTCTTCACCCCATGAAAAGAGCGGGGGCAAAAGGGGAAGGGAAGTGGGAACGTATCTCGTGGGACGAGGCGCTCGATACCATTGTCGATCGGTTTAAGAAGGTGATCAAAGAATATGGTCCCGAGTCGATCGTCGTGGGGCAAGGCACGGGAAGGGACTACGAAAGCCATCTTTACCGATTTGCCAACCTTCTGGGAACGCCCAATGTCCTGACGGCCGGGCACATGTGCTATGTTTCCAGGGTCGGTTCCACGCTGATCACCTGCGGCACCCTTCCCATCGCCGACTATGACGGTGGCCCAAAATGCATTGTCATCTGGGGCTGCAATCCCCAGTGGACCAACCCCGATGAGTACAAGGGCGAGGCCTTCTGGAGGGCCTTCAAGAAGGGCGTGAAGCTGATCTGCATCGATCCCAGAAAAGGGTTCGTCGCGAACAAGGCAGACCTCTGGCTTCAAATCAGGCCCGGGACCGATGCGGCTATGGCCCTGGGTTTTCACCACGTCATCATCGAGGAAGAGCTCTATGACAAGGAGTTCGTCGAGCATTACGTCCATGGTTGGGAACCCTTTAAGGAACGGGTCTTGCGGGACTATCCTCCCGAAAGGGTTCAGGAGATCACCTGGGTGGATAAGGACCTGATCCGCAAGGCAGCAAGGATGTACGCCACGACCAAACCCGCCTGCATCCACTGGGGCGTCCCTACGGAACAGACGATCAATTGCGTCAACTATACTCGAGCCACAGCAGGGCTTATGGCGATCACAGGGAATCTCGATGCTCCGGGTGGAAACGCCCTCTTTGTCAACCCCCCTACCCGCACGGTCTCCGAGTTTTCAAGGCATAAAGACCTCTCCCCTGAACAACAAGCCAAGAGATTGGGGGGCGACCAGTTCAAGCTCGGAGCCCGGGTGGCCCTCATCAATCCCAAGAAGGCCTGGGACGCCATCCTTACCGGCAAGCCCTATCCTCTCAAGGCAGGGATTCTTTGCGGAAGCAACCCTGTGGTAACCCGTGCCAACGCCAAGGAGCCTTATGAGGCTTTGAAGAAGCTCGATTTCCTCGTGGTCATCGATTTCTTCCTCACGCCCACCGCCGAGCTGGCCGATATTTTTCTACCCTCTGCCACCTGGCTTGAGCAGAACCATGTGGCGGACAACTGGAAGCGACACGGCTACGTCTTGGCCCGACAGAAGTGTGTCGAGATCGGTGAATGTTGGCAGGATCACAAGATCTTCCTCGAATTGGGGAAAAGGATGGGGCAAGACTGGCCCGAGACGGTTGAAAAGGCCCTCGACTATCTCCTCGAGCCCTCGGGTCTCACGTGGGAACAGTTCAAGGAAAAAGGTTATCTCCGGGGAGAGATGGTCTACTACAAGTATCGTCAGAGAGGGTTTTCCACCCCGACGAAGAAGGTCGAGCTCTACTCGACGGTCCTTGAAAAGTGGGGATACGATCCCCTTCCAAAATATGTCGAGGTCCCGGAAAGCCCTTATTCGACCCCTCATCTTCTCAAGGACTATCCCTATATTCTCAATGCGGGGCTTCGAACGCCCACGTTCTTCCACTCGGCCAATCGGCAGATCCCTTGGCTGAGGGAGATCCGGCCCGATCCCATCGTGGAAATCCACCCAGAGACGGCAAAGAAGCACAACATCAGAGAGGGCCAATGGGCCTACATCGCTTCACCCAGAGGCCGTATCAAGCAGCGGGTAAAATTGAATCCGAACATCGACCCCCGCGTGGTGGTCTGCGAACACGGTTGGTGGTTTCCCGAGATCAAAGATCCCGGACATGGATGGAAAATCTCCAATGTGAACATCCTGACCGACAACGCCTACGAAACGCTCGATCCTGCCATGGGGTCGACCAATCTGAGGGTCTGTCTTTGCAACGTCGCTCCCTGTGAGGAGTAGAGTGGTTTCTCGATTTCAACAGCGAAAGTTTCTGATTTCGAACGACCAGGAGGAAAACCATGGGAAAAGTCTCGTTGATGTTCCATGAGATCGAATGTATGGGTTGCCACGCGTGTGAAGTGGCCTGCAAGCAAGAGCATGGTCTCGGGATCGGACCCAGGGTCGTGAAGGTCCTCGAGCGGGCTCCCTTCTTCAAGCCCCTCTTCTGTCATCACTGCGACGACGCTCCCTGTGCCAAGGCCTGTCCGGAGGCCGCCATTCGCATCGATCCCCTCACGGGCGTGGTTCTCCATGACAACGAGAAATGTACGGGCTGTAATGCCGTGCCCGGGAAATCGGGAATGGAGAAGCAGGACACCGCTTCATGCAAAGTGGCTTGCCCGGCTCATATCAATGTCCAGGCCTATGTAAGCCTGGCATTGAAGGGAAGATATGAGGATGCTCTTCACGTGATCAAGGAGGCGAACCCCTTTCCTTCCATCTGCGGCAGGGTCTGTCCCCATCCGTGCGAATCGAACTGCCAGCGTGAGACGATCGATAAGCCTGTAGCCATTCACGCGATCGAGCGTTTCTTGGGTGATCTCGATCTGGGATCGGGAAACCGCTACATCCCTCCCATGAAGCCGAAGAAGGCCGATCGGGTCGCTGTTATTGGATCAGGCCCTGGAGGGCTCGCTTGTGCCTACTACCTCGCTCGAGAAGGATATCGTGTGACCATCTTCGAGAAGGCTTCGGAACCAGGGGGCATGCTCACCATGGGCATCCCAGCTTATCGTCTCCCTCGGGATATCCTTCGTGCTGAAATCGATTCGATCTCCGCCATGGGCGCGACGATCAAGACCGGTGTCGAGATCGGCAAAGACAAAACGATCGAAGAGCTTCGAAGAGAGGGCTTTAAGGCCTTTTTCATCGCCATCGGAGCACAGAAATGGCAGCGCCTCGACGTGGAGGGAGAAGATCTCCAAGGGGTTTGGAGCGGTTTGGCCTACCTTCGTTCGGTCAACCTCGGTCCGTCTCCTCGATTGGGAAAAAACGTCGCGGTGATCGGAGGAGGCAATGTTGCTCTCGACGCAGCAAGGTCGGCTCGAAGACTGGGGGCCGAGAACGTCTTCATCCTATACCGACGAGGACCCGACCAGATGCCTGCAAGGCCCGATGAAATTGAGGCCTGTCAGGAAGAGGGTATCCCTATTCAATGCTTCACCCAACCCCTTCGACTTTTCGGCGAAAACGGCCGAATTAGCGCGATCGAATGTATTAAGACCCGGCTGGGAGAACCGGACGAGAGCGGCCGGCCAAGACCTCTGCCCATCCCGGGATCGGAATTCGTGCTTCGTGTCGACGCCGTTGTCAATGCCTTGGGCCAGGAGATCGATTGGAACTGCCTCACGCCGGAGTCTCGTTGTCGATTGACGGGATGGGGAACCCTGAGCGTCGATCCCCTGACGCTTCAAAGTGATGAGCCAGATATTTTCGCAGGAGGCGATGCGGTCCGAGGGCCCGAGAGCGTTGCTCAAGCGATTGGGGACGGAAGAGAGGCCGCCTTCTCGATTGACCGTTTCCTTAGAGGCGAAAATCTTCGTCTGGGTAGGGACATTGAATTAAGACCGATCACGAATCCCCAAAAAGAGAGGGTCAACCTCACCCCCCGTGTCGAAATGCCGAGGATCGAGGTCCAGGCACGTCTCAAGGGATTTGAGGAGGTCGAAAAAGGATTGAGCGAGTCGATGGTCACCTCGGAGGCAGCAAGATGCATCGCTTGCGGAAGTTGTTGCGTTCAGGCCTGCCCGTGGAACGTGATGCAGTTTAATGCGGCGAGCCTCAAGGCGGTCAAGTGTGATCTTTGCGTCGAGAAGCGCCAAAGGAACGAAAGTCCGGCCTGCTTTGCCATCTGCCCCACACGGTGCATCCACTGGGGCGATCCCGACCGTTTTCCTCAGGCGGTCTCGATAGGCCGGTGAGGAGGGGCGTCTTATCATCGGCAAGACATGGGCAAGCAAAAGGAAAAGCCTCTTACCTGGATCGATCCTAAGACAGGCCTCGAGTGGCAATACGAATCGCCTGGCCGAATGAGCTGGTTCGAGGCCCGGAGCTACGCCGCCTCGCTCTGCCTCGACGGAAAGACGGATTGGCGTCTGCCCACCCTGATCGAGCTTGAGTCCCTCCTCGATCGGACCAAAGCTCGATCGGACGGAAGGCCCTTTGTGCGAGAAGAGATCCCCTTCGGAGATAACCTTTCTTACTGGTCTTCGACGACCTTCGAAGGTCAGACCAAAGCCGCCTGGATCGTCGCCTTTGACGGAGGCTACGTGTTGAGCTACTATAAGACCAACCTCTACCACGTCCGCTGCGTCCGAACTCGTTAAGACGTCAGTACGTCTGATCGCCTAAGCCGACGAGTTCTCCCTTTGAACCCGATCCTCAACCTTCTCGACCGGCTCGCGGATAGCTACAGGGCTTCACCGAAACGGAAAGAGAGTCTCTTCTTAAAGTCCAAAAGAAAATAAATAACAAACTGCTCAAATCCCTCTCGCCTCCGAAAACTTTTTGCTTCCAGTTGCCTCTCGCGATGACCTGTTACAACGCCCCCGGGAAATAGATTCAAGCTCTATCCGCCACGGCCATTCATTACCACAGGATGCTGCCCGGGGTAGCACCGAATTACATTCTGTCACCCCGAGCTGGGTTTCCTCTTAAGCCGACTATGGATGGCCGATTAATGCGAACATCGACAGAATATTCAAATTGCTTGTACCTTACAAAGAATACACAGCCATAGGGATTTCGCTTTCTGCTTTTCTCCTACCACGGACGTTAAATTCTATGGTTTTAAGTACGTCGGCCGCATAATATTTAGTCCCACACTTCTTACATACACCCACTGGCACATTTTTAACCAAAACATACTTATCCCCTACCTTCCTAGGCAGGTCAATTATTTTTTCAACAATTGGACCCTTACAATATTCACAGTGTTCTCCGTCCCAGAATCCCATTTAATCACTCCTTTCATTTTTCTTTTGGTTTGTCTTCATAGACAGTTATTATTCTAACCTTACCGGTACCTGTTATGCGGCATACTATGCCGAGAGGCTGTCCGGCCAAAGAAGTGCCCACTATTTCATATTTCCCTTCTCTGGGCCATGTTCCGCGAATTTACCGCTCAAAATACCATGCTCAATATCATAGATGTCAAAACCATCGATCGCCGCCGCGTCATTAGCATGCTCTGTTAGGAAAAATAATCCGTTACGGACCAGTGCTTTGATCAGACCAATTTTGCTCAACCAATGCCCCTCCC
>Ga0123519_10015417_pt1 | contig 10734 bp, 7 predicted proteins | sample YelNatPaOPRAMG02_FD_87396 | JGI IMG/M metagenome (GOLD analysis project Ga0123519, IMG submission 87396) | Hot spring microbial communities from Yellowstone National Park - Yellowstone National Park OP-RAMG-02 (version 2) | ecosystem: Environmental > Aquatic > Thermal springs > Hot (42-90C) ...
ATTTTTAATCAACATATAAGTCTTTGTTTTATCAGAGGTTTAAATTCATCTGATTTTATCTCGTTTTTACTTCCTTTTCGTGTTTTCTTAATTTCGGCTTTCGTGGTATTTCTGCACATTCACTTTGGTCTCTTTTCCCGGCAAATGTGTAGGGCAAGTCCGTCTGTGGCGGATCAGCCTTGCAAAAAACCTGCATTTACTTAGCGACTATGAACTTTTTGGTCTCTTTTCCTAATTGTAAGAAATAAATTCCGGGATTTATTCCTTTGAGCGGTATTTTTATTTCACTTTTATCCGTAGGTGCGACAATCTCTTTTATCATCTTACCAGAAATATCAAATAGTTTTAATGTTAAGCGGTTAGCGGTAGGTGGTAAGCGGATTGTAAGATACGACTTTGCCGGATTCGGATAAATTTCCAGCGGTAAGCGGAAAGCGGATAGCAATAACCGGTTTTCCTCAATCCCAGGAATCTCATCCCGAATCACCGAGATACTGGAAGACCCATAATTTGCCACATAGACACGGTTCTGGATTGAATTCCAGGCAAAGGCACGAGGAGCACTTCCCACTTGGATTGTTGTAATTACCTGGTTTGTTGCCCCATCAATCACTGAAACATTATTGCTATATTCATTTGCACAGTAGACTTTGTTATTGATAGGATTATAGATTAAGGCCGAAGGCCCATTACCAACCGTAATTGTCGTAATCACATTATTGGTTGCCCCATCAATAACCGTAACATTATCGCTCCAATAATTTGCGCAATAGACCTTGTTATTGGTGGAATTATAGACCAGGGCACAAGGCCCATTACCCACCGTAATTGTTGTAATCACACTGTTCGTTACCCCATCAATTACCGTAACATCATCGCTATACCGATTTGCACAATATATTTTGTTATCGGTTGGATTATAGACAAAGGCCAAAGGCCCATCCCCAACTAGTATTGTCGTAATCACATTATTGTTTGCTCCATCAATAACCGTAACGTCATCGCTAAGCGCATTTGCGCAATAGACCTTGTTACCAATCGGATTATAAACCAAAGCAGAAGGATAACGACCAACCGTAATTGTTGTAATCACACTGTTCGTTGCCCCATCAATTACCGTAACATTGGCGCTGTAATAATTTGCGCAATAGACCTTGTTATTAATCGGATTATAAACTAAAGCAAGGGGCCCATCACCAACAGGGATTGTTGTAATCACACTGTTCGTTGCCCCATCAATAACCGTGACATTATCGCTATTATAATTTGCGCAATAGACCTTGTTATTGGTGGAATTATAGACCAAGGCACAAGGCACATAACCAACCGTCATTGTTGTAATCACATTATTGGTTGCCCCATCAATTACCGTGACATTATGACTCCACCAGTTTGCGCAGTAAACCTTATTATTGGTTGGATTATAAACCAAAGCAAGAGGATTGTCACCAACCGGTATTGTCGTAATCACATTATTGTTTGCCCCATCAATAATTGTAACATCATCGCTATATTCATTTGCGCAGTAGACCTTGTTATCAGTGGGATTATAGACTAAAGCACGAGGGTAATAACCAACCGCTATTACCGCAATCGGAACATTCATTCTCCCATCAATTACCGTAATATTGTCGCTATATTCATTTGCGCAATAAACTTTGTTATTCGTGGAGTTATAGACTAAGATATAAGGGCAATCACCAACCGTTATTGTCCTAATCACACTATTCGTTGCTCCATCAATAATCGTGACATCATCGCTCCAATAATTTGCGCAATAGACCTTGTCATCAGTGGGATTATAGACTAAAGCACAAGGAAACCTGCCGACGCTTATTGTCGTAATCACACTATTGGTTGCTCCATCAATAACCGTAACATCAAAGGTATACCAATTTGCGCAATATACCTTATTATCAATCGGATTATAAACTAAGGCAAGAGGACCATAACCAACCGGAATTGTTGTAATCACGCGGTTCGTTACCCCATCAATTACCGTAACATTATCGCTATTATAATTTGCGCAATAGACCTGGTTATTGGTCGGATTATAAACCAAAGCACAAGGTCCGTAACCAACCGTAATTGTTGTAATCACACTGTTCGTTGCCCCATCAATAATCGTGATATTATCGCTTCCACCATTTGCGCAATAAACCTTGTTATTGGCTGAGTTCCAAACTAAAGCCTTAATGTTAGAACCGGCCGGAATACGCGCAATCTTTTCGTCTGTTTGCCCATCAATCGCAATCACACAATCGCCCTCTTCGCCACCAACATAGATGGTATTATTCGTGGCATTGTAAGTAAAGGCTTGAGGATATAACACTCCCGAAAGCGAATCCGGAAGAAGGATTGTTGTCTCAAGCCTCTGGCTCTGGCTGAGACCAAAAATCAGGCAGATTATGCTCAAGATAAAGACCTTATTTTTGGGCATCAAGCCTCCTTCCTTACGCCATATTTTAACACCCGAAAACTTGTTGTTAAGCATTAGTTTTTGTAATTTTTATTTAACAACCAAGAACTTTTTAACCTCGGTTCCAAGTTGGATGAAATAAATTCCCGGATTTATTCCTTTCAAAGAAATTCTTATTTCTCTTTCTTGTTTATTGTGCGACTCGGCGACAAGTATGGCAATTTCTCTTATCAACTTCCCTGAAACATCAAAGATTTTTAATGTTGAGCAGTTAGCGGAAAGCGGTATGCGGATAGCGAGATAACTCTTTGCCGGATTCGGATAAATTGCAAGCGATTGGCGAAAGGCTGGGATCGGGTGCACGACCCGACTTTCTTCCATTCCCGGAATTTCATCTCTTAGCACTGCCAGGTGACTGCCCTGATCAAAATAGATTCGATTTTGGATACTATTCCAAATAGGTATTCCCCAGCAGATTCTAACACTATCAAACCGAGCGATAATTTCATTAGTTATTCCATCAACTACAACAAGTTTATCATTTGCATAGCCATATAATTTATTATTAATCGGATTATGAAACACAGCCAGCCGAATCGGTATAGTATCAATAACCTCATTAGTCACACAGTCAAGCACAAGAGTGCTGTCCCAATCCCTTGGATTAGATAGATTATTACAGTACAAGCGGTCATTAATTGGATTATAGATGATTCCGCCGCAACCCAAATTGGTTAAATACTGAACGACCCTGTTAGTTCTGCCATCAAAAATTGCCAAACTATTATGGTAACCGGCAACGGACATATAGACCAGTTCGTCAATCTCGCGAAAAGCAACCCAGCCACAAATCCCCTCAAAAGTTGCCAGTAGGGTGTCGCCTTCGCCATCAATAATGCAACTCATTCCAAAATCACCAGACATATATACCTTATTAGTCCGGGGGTTGCAAAAGGGATGATAGGCATAAAGAGTAAAATGCACGGATATAATTTCATCATTGACACAATCAATGATACAGGTATATGGAATACGCGAACCATAAATCTTGTCGCTCGTTGGGTTATAACAGAGGTGTTTAACTCCCGGTGAAAACCCAATTACCTTAATAACTGTGTCAGCGAATCCATCCATAACTATAATACCTTCAGGAGAACCAATATAGATTTTATTGTGCAGGGTGGAAACGGCTAATTCATAAAGACCACTCCCTGGTGTTATCGGAAGTTCCCGACTATACAAGGCTCGGTTGGTAGAGGCATCAAAGCAATGCACAAACGGTGCTGCTTTATCAGTGCAGTATAACCGGTTAGTTAGCGGATTCCATAAAAAGCCACCAGCCTGAAAAACTCCAAACGCCATCTTTTTGGTTAAAAGATTTGTTTGGCAATCAATTATTACAAGGTAAGGGTTCCGAGCCGGGATATAAAGTTTATGCCGCAATGGGTGTAAAAACCAAAGAACTGAGAATACATTCCAGTTATGGTGAAAGCCGCGGCCGAGGTCAATAATATGCTCAACTTGCCGGCTAATTGGATTAATCACCAAAATTTTATCGTAGGCAGCAGCATAAAGCCGGTTATTCATCGCACAATATTTTATGCCAAAGAGAGGATAGCCGGTATTGATTGAATCAACGATTATTCCCTGCCAAGGGTCAATAACCCATATTCTCTCTCCATAGCCGCTTATTGGTAATACATAAAGCATCTGGTTACAAGTAGCAACCGCCATATCAACGCCCGGACCGATGGCAAGTGTATCAAGAATAATTCTTGCGGTTACTGAATTGGTCAAACAATTAATTATCGCAAGGTTTGGTTTTCGTGCCTGTCCCCGCATTTCGTAGCCAAAAATATAAAGTCGGTCGTTGAGTGAATCAAAAAGAGCAAAACGACACGGGAAATAATCATCTTCAAAGACTTCAATTGAATCAAGAATAGTATCAGTTATACCCGAAAGCACATATACCTTAAGTGGGGTAAGGATGTACGCAACATTGTGGTGAGGATTAAGGATGATTGGATGTGGACCAAGGGCAAGATTATTTAAACCGATACTCTTTCTAATCTGATGAACTTGGCAATCAATAATGTATAATGAATCAGTAGAACCGAAACTACTCACCAAATAAACCTTATTTGCGATATGATTTACGGTAAGAGAGGAAAAACCTGGAAAGGGAATTTTGGCAACAACTTGGCGATTCTGAGTGTTTATTGAATATAGCGTGCATATTGAAGAGACAACCACACCGTAAAGACAATTATTATTAGGATTATAGATAATACTATAAGGGTCAAGTCCATTTTCTAATTCAAATGGTTGAATTTTCTCATCGGTTGCACAACTAATACCAACCAGTCTTTTCTCAGCCCAAGGTCCTGAAAAGTATAACTGGTCATTCGTTTGTAGCCAAACTGTTGAGTAAATAGAACGGATTCCACTAAAACTATCCGGTAGATACATCCTCGTTTCTAACCATTGACTACGCAAAGGTAAAATTAATAAACTGAATACGAAGACCAATCTTCTCATATTCTCTCCTTATTGATAAGAGCTGGGAGCAGGCATTGTTTTTTACCTTTGGATAATTACCTTACCAAAGGCTACCTTCTTCTCCATTTTTACTGAATAGAAGTAAATTCCGGACGAAACCATTTCACCTTTAGCGTTTTTCGTATCCCAGACGACTTCTTGGCATTGAACCGGACAAGAAATCAGATTTATCAACTTGCCCGAACAGTCAAAGATTTTGACAGTAGTGTTTGAGGTATGGGGAACTAAAAATTGGAATGTTACCTTTTCCGAAACCGGGTTTGGTGAAAGTCGGACCATTTCCTGCTCAGATATCTTGGACAAGACCGCCTGGCCACCGCTCGGTTGGTCTTCACCAGGCCAGAATGCACCGACATTATAATTAGGGTTGTTAGGATAACCTTCGCCAAAAATCGCATACATATAGCACATTCCAGAGAATGGTATATAACCACAAGCCAGGTCAGAACCGTGATAGATTCTTTCTGCTAACCATGATGGCACATCTGGGAGATCGTAGTTCCAGATATCGTCAGGGACACTGTAAGCGTCAAAGATTCTACTACCTCCGCCCCTGAAGGCATAAATTATGTTATCATGCATAGGTGGTGGTTGTGGTATCATCTCGTTGCCGGCAACACCCCAGGTGCCGAGCGCACTGCCTTGGTAAGCTCCGGGTGCCCGTGGATTGTTATAGTCGCTTAAGCGAGTCCATGTGCGAGTTGATATATTGTATTTCCAAAATCCTATTACACCATTAGCACTATTTTGATTTCCTTGGAAAGCGTATAATGAGTTATCACTCACGCGATAGGTAAGGTCTGCACCACTCCCGTGGTCACCATCAAAATGAGGTAACCGTTCCCAAGGGTTCCAATTGTTTCGCCCCTGTGGATAAATCGGAAGTGGAAAGTGATAAACATAAAATTCAGAATTTGTGCCACTAGGCTCTGTAACGCCCTTGAGCAGGTAAATGTTTGCACAAAGTTGACCGTAATAAGAACCGATATCGCCGGTTGCTAATGCCATACCAGAACCTTGGTAAACAGGTCCGGGAATATCTTCCAACCGCTGCCACTCGTTATTCGAAATATCGTAGCACCAGAACTCGTTAGTATTATTTCCTTTTGTGCAAAATATCACACTTATAGGGGGATACGGCGGGTCCTGCCAATATAAATAGCATAAATTAGAACCGACCCCAGCAGCACGACCAGGTAGAGGAGGCAAAGAGTTCCAAATTGGAGACCCGACATTAAAATACCCAAAATTGTTTACACCATTCCACGGTAAGAGAATGTAAAGTCTGCCACAAGGTCCTTCGTGAAGTCCATAGGTCATTGCCGAACCTACTGTTTCGGGAAACGGAGTGGTATATGGTGCTGGTCTTATCCAGTCTCCGTGCATAAAAGAAAGAGACAGAAAGAGCAAGAGGACAGAAATGTAGGCTAATCTTTTGATGATTGCCTCCTTTGAGCAGTTTCTTTAATTAATGAGTGAATCCGCTCAAAATCTCTCATTCCCGACTCCCAGCTCTAATTATAATGATGCTTTGTTTTAAGTCAAGGGCTGGTAAAATAATAATTCGGAAAGGTTTAAGACCAGCCCCAAAGACCAAAACCATTCCCAACAAAGCCGGTTCCAGCCGTGAACAATAAATAATCGCTTTGCATTTTGGAACCAGTAAGATTTTCTTGGAAATTGAAGAGAGTTATCCGATATATATATATATATGGATATTATGCATTTTTATTAATTATATTTATTTTTTAATCAGTGTCAAGTAATTTTTTTCAATTTTTATTTAACAACTAAAAACTTTTTTACTTCAGTTCCGAGTTGGATGAGAATAATTCCTGGATTCATTCCTTTGAACGGTATTTTTATCTCACTTTTACCCGCAGGCATGACAACTTCTTTTATCATCTTTCCTGAAACATCAAAGATTTTCAGTCCGCCTAAGGCGGATTGGCGGTCAGCGGTGGGCGGTAAGCGGATAGCACAATATGTTTTTGCCGGATTCGGATAAATTTCCAGCGGTAAGCGGTCAGCCCGGATCGGGTGCACATCCAGCGGTTCGCGGTCTTCTTCAATCCCAACCGGTATTGAATCCCTAATCACTGAAACCGTCCAACGCCAACCATTTGCCACAAAGACCCGATTCTGAAACGGATTTCAGGCAAAAGCCCGGGAACCGTCGCCAACTGTAATCGTTTTAATCACTGTATCAATTATGCCATCAATTATCGTAACATAGTTATTAAAACCGCGTGACCGCAATAGACCTTCTTGTTGATAGGATTATAGAATAAACAATAAGGGAAATCTCCGACCGTAACAATTCTAATCACGGAATCGGTTCTACCATCAATTATGGTAACAGCACACCTTAATTCATTAGCGCAATAAACCTCGTTGTTGGTTGAATTGTAAGCGAAAGCAAAGGGGGCGGGGACTTCCTCTAATAGTTTTAATAACTGAGTTATACTTGGCATCAATTACCGTCACACTGCTGTCATCCAAATTAGCGCAATAAACCTTGTTAAACAAAGGATTACAGCACAAATCGTAAGGACTCCTTCCGACCGGGATGGTCGCTTCCAACCACTGGGCGGATAAACCAGTGACGATGGTTAAGGGCAAAAAGACAAGAAAAATTAAATTCCTCATTGGTAAAATTGTAACGGATACTTATGGTTAGTCATTACTTTAATTTTCTAATTTAATCTTTTATAATTTTTCCCAACCAGACAAGAAGCGTTGTCGTATTGATTTGAGCGAATATTTTTTGCATAGAAGCACCTTAAAAATAGGGTTATCCCGAAAAGATAACAAGTAACTGCGACATTTTCCAGACCTAAAATTTGCCGAGGACACTACGCAAAGCGTTACCCGAATCGGGTTGCCCCGGTGCAACGGAATAATGATATTGTATCTAAGATGAGTTGATAAACTATGAAAATTCCCCAAATTTTTGGTTCTTTAAAATTTTTGCTTGACAATGTTCAAAAATTTGCTATAATATAATCAGCTTCCCTGTTAGGAGGCCATAGAGTCTCTTTTATACTCATAAGGGAGCCGGGAAACGGCTCCCTTTAATCTTTAAAGATTTTTCCAAAAGGACTACTTACGATTTAATTGGGTTTGAAGTCGGTTAGTAGAATTCTTCTAATAATTTTTTAAATTTATCGGTGGAAATCTTTTGCTCAACCAACGGCATTTCTTTAATTACGGGCAACTGTTCGTTGTAACTCTTTCGGTTACTCCGATAAATGATGCCAATCGGTATTCGGTCACCCCATTCCATACTTTTCTTTAATGCTAAATTTTGATTGGTCGGGTCGTATTTGGGGTCTTCGTTGACTTTATAAATCCGGTACTTATACCATTTAAAGGTATTCACTTTATTGAAACTAACACAGGGCTGTAAAATATCAATCAGAGAAAACCCTTTGTGTTGAATTCCCTCTTTAATTAACCAAGTCAAGTGTTTTATCTCACCAGCAAAGCCCCGGGCAACAAAACCAGCATCCATCATTATCGCTAACGCTAAAGGGTTGATCGGCGCTGAAATTGTCCCCAATGGTGTTGTCTTGGTAACAAAGCCCAAGTCACTAGTCGGTGATGCCTGCCCTTTGGTTAAACCATAGACCTGATTATTATGGACAAGATAAGTGATATCAATATTTCGGCGCAAGGCGTGTAGGAAGTGATTGCCACCTTCGCCATAAGCGTCACCGTCACCACTGACCGCAATTACGGTCAATTTGTGATTAGTAATCTTTGCCGCGGTTGTAACGGGCAAGGTTCGGCCATGCAAGCCGTTAAAGGTATTGCATCTTAAATAATGGGGCAATTTAGCCGCTTGTCCAATACCCGAAACTATTAATACTTGATACGGTTCTAAATTCAAATCGGCCAATGCCAGTTTTACTGCCTCAAGGATTCCAAAATTGCCACAACCCGGACACCAGGCAATCGGGTCTTTGCTTTCGTAATCAATTAATCTTCCCATCGTTATATAATCATTTCAATTCTATCGACCAATTCTTCAACCGAAAAGGGCCGACCATCATATTTTAAAATTTTGTCCGTGACTTTTATTCTGGTCTCAGCGGTTAAGAGCCTTGCCAATTGACCGGTTGCATTATTTTCCACGGTGAAAATTTTACGGCTAAATCCTAATTGTGCCATTACCGACTCGCGCGGGAAGGGAAAGATTTCACTTAAATGAAGCATTCCAATCTTAAATTTCTTCTCATTTAAGATGTCAACCGCCTCTTTTACCACACCAAAATTTGAACCAAAAGTGACAAGCATCGTCTCTTGGTTATCCTCGGGATAGACATAACAAGAAGCCAACTCCTGACGAATTGACTCAATTCGTTTGAGTCGCTTCTCAACCATTTTTTTTCTTAACTCGGCTGATTCGGTAATATGGCCCTCTTCGTTATGCTCATCCGAATCGGCATAGATTACCTGATTGCGCAGTCCAGGATAAATGCGGGGAGAGATGCCCGATTCGGTTAATTGGTATCGTTTATAAGTGTAGGCGGGTTGATTTAGCCATTTATTAGAAACATCATAGCGGTCAATTGTAATTTGGGCTAAGTCTAAAGAATCCACTGTCCAATAGGAATCATTAAAATGCTGGTCAGTAAGGATTATGGCGGGCACTTGATACTTGTCAGCCAAGTTAAAAGCCTTATTCATTAATTGAAATGCTTGTTCCGGTGTGCCAGGGGCAAAGACAATTCGGGCAAATTCGCCGTGTCCGGCCGAAATCGCAAATTGTAATTCAGCCTGTTCGGTTCGGGTTGGAAAGCCGGTTGCCGGACCTGGTCTTTGGCTCACCACAATGACGATTGGGGTTTCAGTCATTCCAGCTAAACTGAGCCCTTCAACCATTAAGGCAAAACCGCCACCAGAAGTTGCGGTCATTGCCCGAACGCCGGTAAAAGCAGCACCAATGACCATATTGATAGCGGAAATTTCATCTTCGGCTTGTTCAACCACGATGTTGAAATCTTTCGCCTTCAAGGCAAGGTATTCCATAATTGGTGTTGAAGGCGACATTGGATAACCGGCGTAGAACTTAAGACCAGAACAGAGCGCAGCTACCCCTAAAACCTCACTGCCGGAAATTAACATCCTTTTTGGTTCTTTAGGCTTTAAACCAATCTTACATGGACACTCACGCCGAAAATTATTCCGCGCATAATCGTAACCAGCCCGGGCACTGGCAATATTACGATTGACCACCTCCATCCCTTTTGCCGAAAACTCGTCTTTTAAGACATTATAAAGCAAATCAACCGGATAACCGGTAAGTTGCACCAATGCCCCTAAGGCAACGGTATTAACCATAATCTTATCTTTCCCATAATCCTTTGCCAATTTTTCTAATGGGACAGGGAATAGAACAAGACCCGGGGCATCAAATTTTGTCTTCTCTTTGTCAAAGATGATTACGCCATCCTTAATCAGTTCATCTTTATGTAAAGTTAGCGCTGCTTCATCCAAGGCGACAAGGACATTAACTTTTGCCGAATTACAATAGACCGGGGCGTCTCGGATTCTAATTTGCGAAAAGTTATGCCCACCACGAATTCGCGACATAATATCCTGGCTGGTAAAGACATAGTAACCACCGCGGGTAAAAAGTTTGCCCAAAAGGTATGAGATTGACTGCATTCCTTGGCCAGCCTGTCCCGCAATCTTTATTGTTACATCGGTCATAAATAATGGTAGTTTAACCGGCTTCATTGTCAACTATC
>Ga0123519_10015418_pt1 | contig 10734 bp, 10 predicted proteins | sample YelNatPaOPRAMG02_FD_87396 | JGI IMG/M metagenome (GOLD analysis project Ga0123519, IMG submission 87396) | Hot spring microbial communities from Yellowstone National Park - Yellowstone National Park OP-RAMG-02 (version 2) | ecosystem: Environmental > Aquatic > Thermal springs > Hot (42-90C) ...
CTATTATGCCTTCTGGTTCTATTCCAAAATGCTTGAAGTTTTTTAAGCTGCCCCTTGCCATGCGCCTTTGAATGTCCATGCCTAAGATTCGGCATCCCATGAGCGCCGCTTCTATGAGGATGCTTCCCGTCCCACAGAAGGGGTCAAAAACAAGGCTGCCGGCCTTTGGTCTGGCTAGGTTCACCATGCATCTTGCCAGTTTCGGCGGCATGGACGACGGGTGGAAGAAGGGCTTTTTCTTTGGACGTCTTTCCATGAAAGATTTTGGCGGCACATCAGCCAGTTTTAAGCCGAAAACAAGCTTGTTGTCTGTTAGGATTCCGGCAAAGGTTTTCTGGGGGTTTTGAAGGTTTACCTTTGCATTTACCACCATGCTTAGGATTATTTCGCCAAGTTTCCTTTCTAAAGCCATCCCGTCAACTTGTTGGGCGTGGCCTTTCACGTGTTTTACGCGGACGGCGAAACTTTCGCCGCTTTTTAGGACTTCGTTTAGGCCTGTTAAGCGTAGGGCTTTAACGGCCTCGCTGGGTTCAGCCTCACAAATATAGAGTTCTAGTCCGCAAAGCCTTGTTAGAGCAGCCCGCTTTTGTATGGCCTCAACACATGTTGGGTCTGCTTCAATCCTTAAAACTTGGTCTAGCCTTTCCAAAACCTTGTACGGGCAGCCTTCAGCCTCAAGTATGGCTTTTAGCTCAGCCGCTGGAAGCGTTTCATGCTCGCCGGATAGGAGAAAGAAAAGCCTAGCCACTTTAAAGCTCCCGTAGGGTTTGGCAGATGAGGGGCGCCAGGGAAACCTTGCTCACACTGCTTGGAACACTGTCCGTCCCAACTATTTCAGCTACTCCGGCTTCACGGATACGCCTTTCAGCATCCCCCACTAAAAGGGGATGCACACATGCAGCATAAACCCTTGCCGCCTCAAGCTCATGCAAAACGTTGGCTGCAGCCACTATTGTGCCTCCTGTGCTGATTATGTCATCGAAGATTATAGCTGCCTTGCCCTTAACGCTGAAATCCCTTTTTTCAACAGACACAAGCCCAGTATAGCGGTCGCGGTGCTTCTCCAAATAGCCATAATCTCCTCCTAAAACTTTTGCTGCTTCCTGAGCTATGCTCATCGCGCCTTTGTCCGGGGCAAGCGCAAAGGCTCCTTGAAAGCCTCTCTGCTTGAAATGTTCAGCTAAAAGCGGTATGGCTGAAACACTTTTTGCCTTGAAGGGAAACCTATCCAAAACGTCTTTTTGATGAACGTTTACGGTTATGAGGCTGTCGACGCCTGCCGCCTTAAGCATTCTTGCAATGGCTTCTATGCTTACGGCTTCGCCTTTCAAGAAAACCTTGTCTTGGCGGGCATACGCCAAATAGGGCACAACAGCCAAAACCCTTTTGGCATCATTTCTTTTCGCAGCATCCGCAATGAGGGCCAACTGTATTAGGCGAGTGTCTTGGGGTGGGCTTGTTGTCTGTACAACAACGGCGTCTTCGCCTTTAACTTCGCCTTCAAGCCTCACATAGGATTCGCCGTCTGGAAAAGCCTTAAAAAAGACTGGAACGGCTTCAACGCCTAAAATTTTGGCTATTTTTTCACCTAGCTCTTTTGAGGCTGGGCCTAGTAGGATTTTCATTTAACCGCCGTTCTTTTAATGCATAAGCGTTTCTTTTAGATTTTTCCAGTGGCCCTATACTGTTCTATGAGTTCTTTGGCTCTGTCCATGCGGATTTTACGCTCTTCCACCATTTTCTCAGCAACTAAGTCTACTAGCTCGCCGGTGGCGCCCGCAGCGATGGCAATGTTTCTGGCGTGAAGCGACATATGGCCACGCTGAATACCCTCATGGGCTAAAGCTCGTAGTGCGCCTAGGTTTTGGGCTAAGCCTACAGCCGCCAATACTTCGGCGAACTCGTTGGCTGTTTTCACGCCTAGGATTTTTAGGCAGATTTTGGCTATGGGGTGGGTGCGCACAGCCCCCCCGATTAAGCCGACAGCCATGGGCAGTTCTATGGAACCTACCAAGTCGCCGTTCTCGTTTTTCTCCCATGTGGAAAGCGTTGTGTAATGTCCGCTTCTCGCGGCGTAGGCGTGGGCTCCAGCCTCGACGGCGCGGTGGTCGTTGCATGTGGCGATTACAACGGCTATTATGCCGTTCATAATCCCCTTATTATGCGTGGCAGCCCTGTACGGGTCGGCGGCGGCAAAAGCCCAAGCGTTAACAATGCCATCTACAACTTCTTCTCCGCCCACAGCCTCTTTGGGCACGACGCACCATGCTCTTGCCAAGCGCTTAACAGCCAAGTTGGATATAATCCGCAAATAAACACGCCCACCAGTTATCCGCTCTATTAGAGGGGCAACAGCCTCACACATGGTGTTCACGGCATTAGCGCCCATGGCATCTCGGCAGTCCACATGCAACTCTGTAATAACCATAGGCCCCTGCACAGTTTGAATAACCTTAGCATCCAAATCTTTGGCTCCGCCGCCAACAGAAACCAGCACAGGATCCTGCTCATTAGCCTTCTTTAGGATTTCTTCCTTCGCCTGAAGTATGCGCATTCTAGCCGCATAGGGGTCTTTCATGCCCACAGCCTGCACTTGCCCAATCATTATAGGCGGCGTGCTACTCGTGTGGAAGCCTCCGCCATCCCTAGCCATTTTAGCCGCATAACTAGCCGCAGCCACCACCGAAGGCTCTTCAATAGCCATCGGCACCAAATAATCCCGACCATTAATAAGAAAGTTCACAGCAATGCCCAATGGTATTGGAATTGCGCCAACAACGTTTTCTATCATGCGATCAGCCAAATCTAAGGACAGACTGCCAGTATTCTGCAATAAAGCGCATTCTTCATCGGTTAGGCCAGCAAACTCCTTAACAAACGCTAAACGCTCTTTAGGACTAAGCTTATAGAAACCCGAAAACAACGAGGATTTGCTCATATCGACTAACCACTCCATGTTTCGCCTATTCGATTGAAAGCATTACTTGGCTTTGAATTTAAACCTTGGCTAAAAACAAGTTTTGAGACGCATTTTACTAATATTAGATTTTGTTGCCGCTTAGTAAACGTAAGCTGCGTATAAATGTTATTTTCGCTTTGTTTGCAGCCTTCGATATTTTTTACGAGCCTATTGTAACACTTCTTTAAATTTATTAGTGGTATGAAAATTTCCATTTCTAAATTATACATACCCGTTTCTTTTAAGAAATCATGAGATTGGCATCAAAACTCTTCTCTCTAAATCATAAAGAAAAATGGGATGTGAAATTTTATTCGTAGTCTACTCTTAGTTCAAAAGTTGCATCATTCGCATCAGCTGTGGCAGTAACTCTAAAGTCTAACTTGTATGCTTTGCCACCATCTAACGGATTTGGTGGAGTTAATTCGTACGTGCTGAAGTAATCTCCAGAGTTGGTAGCGTCTAAAGTATCTAAAAGCACCCAACTGCCTGTTTCATTTGAGTATATGTCAACGAATAAGTCAAATTTATCTGCGCTTACAGCTCTTGTCACAGTAATAGTTAAGTTATGCGGATTTGAATCCTCGTTCTTTAGGTACACCTTATTTGTTATAGTGATTGATCCGCCTGCCTCAACTGTTAATGTTAGGTTAGCTATGTTGGTAGATTGCGGGGTTCCATCTATAATCCACACGAGTTTTCGACTTATAACGTCCACGGTGCCTCCAAAGTACATATGGCTAACAACATCCGCACTCGCCGACGCGATTATTATTGATGTAATCAGCAATGTCGCAAATTTCAGTATTTTTTTGATGCTTATTTTCATTTTGTTGTTTCACCTCCTTTTCGTTTTTTTCTTTCTTTTAGGGTTTCTATCCAGATTTTTATGAGGACGTAGGTGCTTAGGGCTAGGACTATGGCGCAGGCTATTGCTAGGGTTGTGGCGGATGCGATGAAGGCTGCCTCTCCCCATGATGGCTTATAAGCGGCGTAGGCGGCTGCTATGGCGATTGCTGCGCCTGCGCCTAGGGCTATGTACCACCATCGGGGTTTGAAGAATACGTATGTGCCCAGCCCCACCACAAGCGTGTCGAAGGCTACTATGCCCACGAAGGTGGCTTCCCAGCCCATTTGAGGCAACATGACAAGCGGGTGGACGGCGATTTCCGCGTAGTTGGATAGGAAAAGCGCCGCCAGCGTAAGGGATGGTATGGTAACCGCTGCCAAGAATATTCTTGCATAGTTCAGTAGCCTCTTCACCATGCCTAGGTAGATGTTTACGGCTACTATGTTGGCTAGGGCTACCGCCAAATAGAGGAGGCTGTACCAGAAGCGCATGTACTCGCCGAAAGCCATCATAAACTCTCGACTCACGAGGAGATGCCCAAAGCCCGCGAGGGCTGCCAGCTGATAGACGTAGGGAAGCTGCCATGGGAAATGTCTGTCCAAGAGGCATGTGAGGAGGCTCATGGCTAGGAATAGGTCTATGCCTACCAATGCGAAGAACTCTGGTTGGAGTAGGGAGGGCATGCCTTTCGCATCCGAAGGGTCTGGTTTCTCTTTATTTAAGTCATGCGAATTCGGAATCGGTATCCGAATTCAATAGTATAAATTCGCGAAATAGAAGATAAATCTTGTGTAGTAATACTTAATACAAACACAGCGTGAAAAAGCTTACCGCTTAGGAAGCGCCACAGCAGAAATATTAAACCGCCTCTGAATATGCCTCGCCAAAGTTTCCGCATAACCTATGCGAAAATTATCCGTAATAACAAGCCTAGGCTTAGAACGCCTAACATACTCCATTAAACCATCAAAATCCGAATGGTCGCTTAAGGCTATAACATACTCTTTATCGGCAATTTCACGGCAAGGCACATCAAACTCCCAGCCACTAACATACACACAGAAGCTTCCACGCCCAACCTTGCCCCGCGAACCCATGTGATAAAAAGCCACACAAGGCTGATTTTGCTCAAGCAAAGCCTTAACATCCTTTTCTTCAACTCTTAATAAGCGCCCAATCCGCACGCCATGCCTCTCACACATTTTCGAAACTTGAAAAACCCTTTCAGGCGCAACAAAAGGAACCTTTAAACCAGCCTCGTGGAGGATTTGCATAACCTCTTGAAGCTTACCATGATAGCCAAAAACATAGACAGCGCCATTTTTTAGGCCTTTCTCCACGATGGAGATCAGCAGGTCTTTAACATCTCTGTTGAAGGGACGTCTGCATGATGGACTGCCATAGGTGGCTTCCATAACTAGAACATCTGCCTCTAAAACGGGTGTTCCTTCAAGCCTAAAATCTCCAGTGTAGACAATTCGCGTGCCCTCAGCGTCTTCAACAAGCACTTGTGCGGCTCCCAAAATGTGGTCTGCTGGGAAAAGGGTTATGCTTTCCTCGCCATAACGCATGGTTTTTCCATATTCAAGGGTCTCCACATAACCGCCCATGAGAAAAAGGGGGCTTCTCATAACATCTATCAAATCCTTTGTGGCTTGGGTCATCAAGACTTTTTCACATGTCCTTAGGCTCTGTTGCAGGCCAATCATGTGGTCTGCATGTGCGTGGGTGACGGCCCTTAACGGCCTAGAATCATCGAAGGCGTCACATGCAACGCTGCTGCCAAGGAGAACAGCCCCCTTTTCGGTTATCTTCGCCTTAAAGGACAAGGCTTAAACACCAGCTTGTTGGGCGAAGTCGCTTATCAAAGTGGCCATGAACTTGACCCCTTTGAGGAAACTTTCAATCTTCAAGTTTTCGTTAGGTGCATGCGTATTAGACTCTGGATGGCCGCAGCCCGCTGAAACAACTGGACAACCTAAAAAGTTTCGGAATAGGTGCATAGGCCCAGAACCAGCGCTAAGCGGGTAAATGACAGCCCTTTCACCGTAAACTTTCTCAGCGGTTTTTGCAACTAAACCCACGAAGGGGTGGCTGATAGGCGTTTTTGTAGGCTCCGTTGAACCATACCTGACAATTTCAATGTCGCTGAAGCCCCGCGTTTTCATGTGGCTGGCAAGCTTTTCAAAGATTTCATCCGGCTTTTGGTTTGGAACAAGCCTAAAATCCAGTTTAGCCATAGCCTCCCGAGGCAGAACCGTCTTGGAACCCTTCCCGGTATATCCTGAAAGCAATCCGTTAATTGTGCATGTGGGTTGGAAAAGCAGTGCTTTTAAGGCTTCAAGTCCGGAAAAACCCTTCAAAAAATGTTTTAGGCCCAACTCCTCCTTAAGTTCCTTCTCTTCAAAGGGTATACTTTTGAGGCATTCGATTTCTTCAGGGGATGGAGGCAAAACTTTATCGTAGAAGCCTTCCACCAGAATCTTTTCGTTTTCATCCTTCAATGTGTTTAAAGCCCAGACAAGCCGCCAAGCTGGGTTAGGTATTAGAGGCGCGTTTGCAGAGTGAACGTCTTTTAGGGCGCATCTCTCCCGCAGTTCAACGGACAACACTCCTTTCAAGCCAAGATATAGTTGAGGTCTTCCACGTCTGTCTGTTCCGCCGAACTCCCATATGGCTGCATCTGCCGAAAAAAGGCGCTTGTGCTTTTTGATTATTGGTTCAAGGTTTGGGCTTCCAATTTCCTCTTCGCCGTCTGCCACAAACTTTATGTTAACTGGAACACTGCCATGGGCTTTTAGAAAGGCTTGAACGGCCTTAAGCCTTGAAACAAGATTCCCCTTATTATCGGTAACGCCTCTCCCATAGATTTTTCCGTCGGCAACTGTTCCGCCGAAGGGAGCGTACTTCCATTCTTCCAGTGGTTCCGGAGGCTGAACATCGTAATGGTTGTAGAAAAGCAGAGTTTTCTCAGCGCCTTTATACTTGACTTCGCCGTAAACAACGGGATTTCCCCTTTCACCCCTAAGAACCTTTGTTGAAATCCCAGCTTCCCGCATCATTTCCTCAACTAGTTCGGCACATTCCTCGATGCCTTCGCCTTTCGCTGAAACGCTGGGCTGCCTAACAAGCCTAACAAGGTCTTCGACAAAGGCATCTGCATGGGCATCGATATAAGTGTAAATTTTTTCTAGACCCATGTTTTATCCTACTCCTTTTAGGCTGTTTTGGGCGCAAGCCAGTCAATCAACTGCCTAGGATTGTCGCATTTAACCCTTACTTTTATTGGGCCTAGCGGCGACTCCGCCACAGCCTTGGAAAAGGACAAGTGTCCAGCAAAGGCTGCTTGCTTGTTTAAGTAAAAAGTTATAGTGTTTTCGTTTAATCCCTCGAATAGGGCGCCCCGTGCAGCGTCGCGGATGCGCTCTCTCCGGAGCAGATTGTAAAGCTTTGTGAGGGCTTCAAGGCCTTTCGCCTCTGCTGTCAATAGGCTTCCTTTGGCCATCGGCTTAGTTTGGACTGGAAGGTTGCCTAACACGTTTTCCAAAGCCCTCTTCACCTTTTCCTCCGATTCTGTTGGGTTTATTTCCACCTCGACGTAAACTTCTACTTCATCCATTCGGCTTCTATCCTCCTTAAAATTTCAGCAGCCTTCCTTTTTGCGGCTTCTAGGCCTTCTTCGTTAACTATCATGTAGTCGGCTAAGGCTATAGCGTTTCCCAATCCAACGCTTAGCTCCCGCATGTCCCTCTCGTGGAAAACGTCCCAGCTTTTAGGGTCGTCGCTTCTCTGCCTATGAAAAAGTCGTCTAAACCGTGTTTCCGGCGGAGCGTGCACAGCAACTAGAGTGAACTTTTGAAAATTTTGCCTAAACTCTTCAACTTCCGCTAGGCTTCTTATGCCATCCACTATTACCTTGTTTTCTCTGGCGGCAAGAATTTTTGGAACACATCTTTTGGCTATGACAGCCTCGCCTTCCAAACGTCTAAGCTCCAGCATTATGCGTCCAAGATTTTCAGGAGTTGGCTCCAAACCTCGTCTTTTGGCTTCTTCCCGCACCTCGTCACCCATAACAACAACGCCGTAACCGCCGGCCCTGGCCACATTAACAACAACAGACTTGCCGGCGCCCGGCATCCCGGCTAAACCAACAACCAACTTTTCAAACGTCAATGAAAGGCCCTTCTACAGCTTTTCTATTAGCAATGCTCCTTTAACGGTTAAAAGCATTTATGAAAGTTTTTGGCTATGATATGCGAAGGAATCTTGATGTCGGAAGCGATAAGAAGTTTCATAGCCTTCGACATTGAAAGTGCCAGTGTTTTGGAGAACATAACATGGATGCAGAGGGTTTTAGCTGAAACTGGCGCGGATTTGAAGTTTGTTGAACCCCACAACATTCACATAACATTGCGGTTTTTGGGGAATATAACGCCTGCCATGGTGGACAAAATCTATGAAGAGTTATGCAAAGTCCAGTTTACGCCCTTCACCGTCAAAATTCAAGGACTAGGGGCATTTCCAAACCCACGTTTTCCAAGGGTTGTTTGGGCTGGGATAAGGGAAGGCGTCAACCAGTTACGCGGAATTTTCGAACAATTGGAGCCGCACCTGCGCAGTTTGGGTTTTGCTCCAGACCCGAAGGGCTTTAGCCCCCACTTGACTATTGCCCGTGTAAGGTCTGGAAGGAACAAGGCGCAGCTTGCCAAATGCCTGATGGAGAACGCAAACTTCGAGTTTGGAGTTGTGAGAGCCAACTGCTTGAGGCTTAAGAGAAGCGACCTAACCTCTAAAGGTCCAATATACACGACGCTGAGGGAATACTGCCCAAAGGAATAAACTACGGAAAGGGCTAGGCTTATGCAGAAAACACTGGAAAAAGTCTGCAGCGATGTCCTGAGAAGGATTACGCCCAAACCTGAGGAACGCGAAAAAATAGAGGCTTTGGCAAAAGCTCTGGAAAAGAAGGTGGCGGAGGCGGCGGCGGAGTATGGTGTTAAGGCAACCGTGCGTTTAGAAGGTTCTGTGGCGAAGGACACTTGGCTTAGCGGAGAACCAGACATAGACATTTTCATGCGCTTGCCAAAAAGCATACCTCGCGCTTCTCTTGGGGAAACAGCCTTAAAAATAGCTAGAAAAGCCACTCAAGGCGCAAAACAGGTGGAAAGGTTTGCCGAACATCCATATCTAGAGGCTTTTGTGGAAGGCGTGCGAGTTAACATTGTGCCATGCTATGACACTAAGCAAGGCGAGTGGCTGAGTGCTACTGACCGCACGCCCTTCCACACGGACTATGTGAAAAAGCGTTTAACCCCCAAAATGCGGGATGAAGTGCGTCTCCTAAAGAAGTTTATGAAGGGGATAGGCGTTTACGGTGCAGAAATCAAAATTGGAGGCTTCAGCGGATACCTATGCGAACTCCTAATAATCCATTACAGCTCTTTTCTAGGGGTTTTGAAGGCTTTCGCCAAGCATAGGCAGCGGATAGTGGTGGATATAGAAAGCCATTACAAAGGAAGGGAGGATGAGTTGCCGCTGCTTTTCAACGAACCCCTTGTGATAGTTGACCCAGTGGACAGGGGGAGAAATGTTGCCTCAGCAGTGCAGCCTCAAAAACTTTATACTTTTGTGGCGGCAGCCCGGGCCTTTCTGGAAAAACCAAGCCTAAAATTCTTTTACCCGCCTGAAATAAAGCCTTTAACGGTTGAAAAGCTGAGGGAAGCTTTGAAAAACCGCGGTTCGGCTTTGCTCTTCATAGTTTTTGGAAAAGTGAATGCGGTTCCAGACGTTTTGTGGGGGCAACTCTACAAGTCCCAAAGGTCGCTGGCTAAACTTTTGCAGACAAATGACTTCGCTTTGCTGCGGCACACAGTGTGGAGCGACGAGGAAAACTTAAACGCTTTCATATTTGAACTTGAAAGCCGCCATCTTCCACCAGTTAAAAGGCATCTGGGACCACCGCTGGAAAAAGTCGAAGACTGCGAAAAGTTTTTGGCCAAGCATTCCGCCAACCCCGAAACCGTCTCTGGACCATACATTGAAGATGGAAGATGGATTGTCGAAGTTAAGAGGAAATCCACGGATGCTGTCTCCCTTCTAAAGGAAAGGCTAAAAGATGGTGGAAGAAGCGCGGGCATAGCCAGAGAGATAGCCCAAGTGTTAAGCCGTGGCTTCAAAATTTTTGTAAATGAGGAAATAGCCGAAACCTACGCCGAAAACACCGAGTTTGCAAAATTTTTAACAGAGTTCCTTTCAGGCAAGCCTAAATGGCTAGAAAACACCGTAAAAGATGGCTAAAGCCATAAAACCGCTTAAAACCCAACAGTAAAAGGCGAAAAGGTGGAATTTTCCTTTCGCCAGCACCTTCCAAAGCAGTTTTAAAGCCATGTAGCCAACCACCAAAGCCGCAGCAGCTCCAGCTACAACTTCAATTAAACCAATGTTTGAAGCAGCCAACTCACCAAACTCGCTATACACAGTCCAAGCTAAAGCTCCAGCCACTGCCGGTATGGATAGGAGGAAGGAGAATTTGAAGGCTTGCTTCCGCCTAACTTCAAGCAAAAGCGCAGCAGCAATGGTTAGCCCGCTTCTCGAAAGCCCAGGGACAACAGCTAATCCTTGGGCAACACCCACCAGCAAGGCTTCTTTAAAACCAATTTTATCAGTTTTTTCCCTTCCAAATTTCGTCCCGTAAAGCACAAAGCCGCAAATTATAAAGGCTAGGGTTATGGTTGAAAGGCTCTGCAAAGCACTTTCAAAAAACACGTCTAACAACAGCCCAATAAGGGCTGTGGGGATGACACCAACAACTATAAGGGGGATAAGCCTTCCATAATCCGTCTTAAAATCCAAACGGACAAGCGCCGCCAAAACCTCTTTAACATCGCTTCTGAAAAAGGCTAATATAACCGCCAAAGTTCCCACA